>JADGMW010000143.1_pt1 | contig 50415 bp, 47 predicted proteins | sample 8641801 | NCBI WGS metagenome assembly JADGMW01 (sample SAMN16272018, study PRJNA661076) | feces metagenome | isolation source: fecal sample from diarrhoea affected cattle A | host: Bos taurus | place: South Africa: Lokaleng Village, Mahikeng | collected 2019-09
GCGCCGGCCTCGAGGTCCGCGACGTCCACCCGTCGCACTACGGCCGCATGTGCCCCATCGAGACCCCTGAGGGCCCGAACATCGGCCTGATCGGTTCGCTCTCGGTGTACGCACGGGTCAACCCGTTCGGTTTCATCGAGACCCCGTACCGCAAGGTCGAGGGTGGCGTCGTCACCGATGAGGTTGCCTACCTGACCGCGGACGAAGAGGACCGTTACCTCATCGCGCAGGCGAACTCGCCGATCGCAGCAGACGGAACATTCGCCGAAGAGCGCGTGCTCGTCCGTAAGAAGGGCGCGGAGATCGAGTACGTCGCCGCCGACACCGTCGAGTACATGGACGTGTCGCCCCGGCAGATGGTCTCGGTCGCCACCGCGATGATTCCGTTCCTCGAGCACGACGATGCCAACCGTGCCCTCATGGGCGCGAACATGCAGCGTCAGGCTGTCCCGCTCGTGCGCAGCGAATCGCCGATCGTCGGTACCGGCATGGAACTCCGTGCCGCCGTCGACGCCGGCGACGTCATCGTCACCGAGAAGGGTGGTGTCGTCGAGGAGGTTTCCGCCGACTTCATCACCGTCATGGCCGACGACGGAACGCGCAAGACGTACCGTCTGCGCAAGTTCGATCGCTCCAACCAGGGCACCTGCTCCAACCAGCGTCCGATCGTGGACGAGGGTCAGCGCGTGGAGTCCGGCCAGGTCCTCGCCGACGGCCCCTGCACCCAGAACGGTGAGATGGCGCTCGGCAAGAACCTGCTCGTGGCGATCATGCCGTGGGAAGGCCACAACTACGAGGACGCGATCATCCTGTCGCAGCGCCTCGTGGAGGAGGACGTGCTCACCTCGATCCACATCGAGGAGCACGAGATCGACGCCCGCGACACCAAGCTCGGTGCCGAGGAGATCACCCGGGACATCCCGAACGTCTCCGAGGAGGTCCTCGCCGACCTCGACGAGCGCGGGATCATCCGCATCGGTGCCGAGGTCGTCCACGGCGACATCCTCGTCGGCAAGGTCACGCCCAAGGGCGAGACCGAGCTGACCCCCGAGGAGCGCCTGCTCCGCGCGATCTTCGGTGAGAAGGCGCGCGAGGTTCGCGACACGTCGCTGAAGGTTCCGCACGGCGAGACCGGCAAGGTCATCGGCGTCCGCGTGTTCTCGCGCGAGGACGACGACGATCTTCCTCCCGGCGTCAACGAGCTCGTCCGCGTGTACGTGGCACAGAAGCGCAAGATCCAGGACGGCGACAAGCTCGCCGGCCGCCACGGCAACAAGGGCGTCATCGGCAAGATCCTTCCGCAGGAAGACATGCCGTTCCTGTCCGACGGCACGCCGGTCGACATCATCCTCAACACGCACGGTGTTCCGCGTCGTATGAACATCGGCCAGATCCTCGAGACGCATCTCGGCTGGATCGGCAAGGCGGGCTGGAACATCCAGATCGCCGATGACGGCAGCCGTCCCGAGTGGGCACAGAACCTCGCCGAGGAGATGGTGTCGGCGGAGCCCGACACCAATATCGCCACCCCGGTGTTCGACGGTGCCCGTGAAGAGGAACTGACCGGTCTGCTCGCGTCGACGCTGCCGAACCGTGACGGTGAAGTCATGGTCGGACCGGACGGCAAGGCAACCTTGTTCGACGGTCGTTCCGGCGAGCCGTTCCCGTACCCCGTGTCGGTCGGCTACATGTACATCATCAAGCTGCACCACTTGGTCGACGACAAGATCCACGCTCGTTCGACCGGTCCGTACTCGATGATCACCCAGCAGCCGCTCGGCGGTAAGGCCCAGTTCGGTGGCCAGCGCTTCGGTGAGATGGAGTGCTGGGCCATGCAGGCCTACGGTGCCGCGTACACGCTCCAGGAACTTCTCACCATCAAGTCCGACGACGTCGTGGGCCGCGTGAAGGTCTACGAGGCGATCGTCAAGGGCGAGAACATCCCGGAGCCGGGTATCCCGGAGTCCTTCAAGGTGCTCCTCAAGGAACTCCAGTCGCTGTGCCTGAACGTCGAGGTGCTCTCCAGCGACGGCGCGGCCATCACGATGGCCGACGGCGACGACGAGGATCTCGAACGGGCTGCCGCCAACCTGGGCATCAACCTTTCCCGCAACGAGTCGGCCACCGTCGACGACCTCGCGAACTAGGAGCCGAGCCGATGCGGTACGCAACCGGACAACCGGACACGTACCGCATCGGGCCCCGGCAGCGATAGCGACAACTAGCAGCAACAAAGCCCGCACAGGGGAAAGGAAGTTACGTGCTCGACGTCAACTTCTTCGATGAACTCCGGATCGGCCTGGCCACCGCCGAGGACATCCGTAACTGGTCGTACGGCGAGGTCAAAAAGCCGGAGACCATCAACTACCGCACGCTCAAGCCCGAGAAGGACGGCCTCTTCTGCGAGAAGATCTTCGGCCCCACCCGGGACTGGGAGTGCTACTGCGGTAAGTACAAGCGCGTCCGCTTCAAGGGCATCATCTGTGAGCGCTGCGGCGTCGAGGTGACTCGCGCCAAGGTGCGTCGTGAGCGGATGGGCCACATCGAACTGGCCGCACCCGTCACCCACATCTGGTACTTCAAGGGTGTGCCGAGCCGTCTCGGTTACCTGCTCGACCTCGCTCCGAAGGATCTCGAAAAGATCATCTACTTCGCTGCGTACGTCATCACCGCGGTCGACGACGACCTGCGTCACAACGAACTCTCGACCCTCGAGGCCGAGATGGAGGTCGAGAAGAAGGCTGTCGCCGATCAGCGCGACGCCGACCTCGAGGCCCGTGCGCAGAAGCTCGAAGCAGACCTGGCCGAGCTCGAAGCCGAGGGTGCCAAGTCCGACGTCCGCCGCAAGGTGAAGGACGGCGGCGAGCGCGAGATGCGTCAGCTGCGCGATCGCTCGCAGCGCGAACTCGATCGCCTGGACGAGATCTGGAGCACCTTCACGAAGCTGAAGCCGAAGGATCTCATCGTCGACGAGATGCTCTACCGCGAGCTGCAGGATCGCTACGGGGAGTACTTCACCGGTGCCATGGGCGCCGAGGCGATCCAGAAGCTCATCGAGAACTTCGACATCAACGCCGAGGCAGAGTCGCTGCGCGAGACCATCCGCAGCGGCAAGGGCCAGAAGAAGCTGCGTGCGCTCAAGCGGCTCAAGGTCGTCGCGGCGTTCCAGCAGTCCGGCAACTCGCCCATGGGCATGGTGCTCGACGCTGTTCCGGTGATCCCGCCGGAGCTTCGCCCGATGGTTCAGCTCGACGGTGGCCGTTTCGCGACGTCCGACCTCAACGACCTGTACCGCCGCGTCATCAACCGCAACAACCGCCTCAAGCGACTGATCGACCTCGGTGCTCCCGAGATCATCGTCAACAACGAGAAGCGGATGCTGCAGGAGTCCGTGGACGCGCTGTTCGACAACGGTCGTCGTGGCCGGCCTGTCACGGGCCCGGGCAACCGTCCGCTCAAGTCGCTGTCCGATCTGCTCAAGGGCAAGCAGGGTCGTTTCCGTCAGAACCTGCTCGGTAAGCGCGTCGACTACTCGGGCCGTTCGGTCATCGTCGTCGGTCCTCAGCTCAAGCTGCACCAGTGTGGTCTGCCGAAGCTGATGGCGCTCGAGCTGTTCAAGCCGTTCGTCATGAAGCGTCTCGTCGACCTCAACCACGCGCAGAACATCAAGTCCGCCAAGCGCATGGTCGAGCGTCAGCGCGCTCAGGTGTGGGATGTCCTCGAAGAGGTCATCAGCGAGCATCCGGTTCTGCTGAACCGTGCTCCCACGCTGCACCGTCTGGGCATCCAGGCGTTCGAGCCGCAGCTCGTCGAGGGCAAGGCCATTCAGCTCCACCCGCTGGTGTGTGAGGCCTTCAACGCCGACTTCGACGGTGACCAGATGGCCGTGCACCTCCCGCTCTCCGCGGAGGCGCAGGCCGAGGCCCGCATCCTGATGCTGTCCTCGAACAACATCCTGTCGCCGGCGTCGGGTCGTCCGCTCGCCATGCCGCGTCTGGACATGGTGACCGGTCTGTACCACCTGACCCGTCTGCGTGAAGACGCTCCCGGTGCGTACCAGCCGGCCGCCGTAGATCAGCCGGAGCAGGGCGTGTACTCGTCCCCGGCCGAGGCTCAGATGGCTGTCGACCGTGGCGTGCTCTCGGTTCAGGCTCCGATCAAGGTGCGGCTCACGCATCAGCGTCCGCCGCGTGAACTCGAGTCCGAGCTGTTCCCCGAGGGCTGGAAGTACGGGCAGGCATGGACGGCGGACACGACCCTCGGTCGTGTGCTGTTCAACGAACTCCTGCCGGTCAACTACGGCTTCGTCAACGACATCATGCCGAAGAAGCGTCAGGCCGCGATCATCAACGATCTCGCCGAGCGCTACCCGATGATCGTCGTCGCACAGACCGTCGACAAGCTCAAGGACGCGGGCTTCTACTGGGCCACTCGTTCGGGTGTCACCATCTCGATGGCGGACGTGCTCGTTCCGCCGGAGAAGAAGGACATCCTCGAGCGTTACGAGGGTCAGGCCGACGCGATCCAGCGGCAGTACGACCGAGGAAAGCTCTCCGAGGACGAGCGTCGCGATTCGCTCGTCAAGCTGTGGCAGGAAGCGACCGAAGAGGTCGGTCAGGCCATGGAGGCGCACTACCCGGACGACAACCCGATCCCCACGATCGTCAAGTCCGGTGCTGCGGGCAACATGACCCAGATCCGCTCGCTGGCGGGTATGAAGGGCCTGGTGACGAACCCGAAGGGCGAGTTCATTCCTCGCCCGATCAAGTCCTCCTTCCGTGAGGGCCTGACCGTCGCCGAGTACTTCATCAACACGCACGGTGCGCGTAAGGGTCTGGCCGATACCGCTCTGCGTACCGCCGACTCGGGTTACCTGACCCGTCGTCTGGTGGACGTGTCGCAGGACGTCATCGTCCGCGAGGTCGACTGTGGCACGCCGCGTGGCATCGAGATGGTCATCGCCGAGCCCGAGCGCGACGCCGAGGGCAACGAGACCGGCAAGCTGGTCCGCGATGCCCACATCGAGACGAGCACGTACGCCCGTACGCTCGCCACCGATGCGGTCGACAAGGACGGCAACGTCGTCGTCGAGCGTGGTTCCGATCTCGGCGACCCCGCCATCGAGGCACTGCTCGAGGCCGGTATCCGCAAGGTGAAGGTCCGCTCGGTCCTGACCTGCGACACCGGCACCGGCGTGTGTGCCACGTGCTACGGCCGTTCGATGGCCACCGGCAAGCTCGTCGACATCGGCGAGGCCGTCGGTATCGTCGCCGCACAGTCGATCGGTGAGCCCGGTACGCAGCTGACCATGCGTACGTTCCACCAGGGTGGCGTCGGTGAGGACATCACCGGCGGTCTGCCCCGCGTCCAGGAACTGTTCGAGGCCCGTGTCCCCAAGGGCAAGGCTCCGATCGCCGACGTGTCCGGCCGTGTCCGCCTCGAGGACGACGATCGTTTCTACAAGATCACGATCATCCCCGACGACGGTGGCGAGGAGGTCGTGTACGACAAGCTGTCGAAGCGTCAGCGTCTGCACGTCATCCGTAAGGCCAACGGCACCGAGGGTGTCCTCGCGGACGGCGACCACGTGGAAGTCGGCCAGCAGCTGCTCGAAGGTGCTGCCGATCCGCACGAGGTGCTGCGCGTGATGGGTCCCCGTCAGGTCCAGGTCCACCTGGTCCACGAGGTCCAGGAGGTGTACCGGAGCCAGGGTGTGTCGATCCACGACAAGCACATCGAGGTCATCGTGCGCCAGATGCTGCGTCGCGTGACGATCATCGACTCGGGTGCGACGGAGTTCCTGCCCGGTTCGCTCGTCGAGCGCAGCGAGTTCGAGGCTGCGAACCGTCGTGTGGTCCAGGAAGGCGGCGAGCCGGCTGCCGGACGTCCGGTCCTCATGGGCATCACGAAGGCCTCGCTGGCCACCGATTCGTGGCTGTCGGCAGCGTCGTTCCAGGAGACCACTCGTGTGCTCACCGACGCGGCGATCAACTGCCGCTCGGACAAGCTCATCGGTCTCAAGGAGAACGTGATCATCGGCAAGCTGATCCCGGCCGGTACAGGCATCAACAAGTACCGGAACATCCAGGTGCAGCCCACCGAGGAAGCACGTGCTGCCGCCTACGCCATCCCGGCGTACGACGACCAGTACTACTCGCCGGACGGCTTCGGCCAGAACACCGGTGCTGCGGTTCCGCTGGACGACTACGGTTACTCCAACGACTACCGCTAGCAGCCGACTGTCCTAGGACAGTGATGCTGCAGTAGAACGACAGAGGTCCCGCCCCTTTCTCTTCGGGGGCGGGACCTCTTCGCTGTCCGGACGTTTATCGCGGGATGTGGAAATCGGTGAGTTCGGCCCGGCCGGGTTCGAGTTCGTCCCAGCGCCCCCGGACCGCCAGGACGGCGACCGACGACGTGGGGAACTTCTCCGTGACCTGCTGCGCCTCGTCGGTGCTGTGGTCGGTGACCAGATTCAGGACCGTCGTGGACAGTGTCGGCTCGTGGCCCACGACAAGGAGGGTCCGGACATCCTTCGGCACCGAGTGGATCTCCTCGAGCAGCGTGGCGGGATCTGCGAGGTAGAGGCTGTCGCGGTAGTCGACGGGTGCTTCGATACCCGCTTCGGTGAGGGTCTTGCGGGTTCGGACCGCGGTCGAGCACAGCACCTTGTCGATCGGAGGCACTGTGGCCCTGATCCACCGCCCGGCGAGCCCCGCCTCGCGGCGACCGCGCGGGGACAGCGGACGGTCGTGATCGTCCACGTCGTCCGGGTACGCGGACTTGCCGTGGCGCAGCAAGATCAGAGTGCGGGTCATGGGCTCCACCGTAGAGCGTTCAGAGGCGAACGACCCGGGCGACCGCGCGGGCGCGATCGTCCACTGTGAACCACAGCGTCAGGCCGTGCCGGTCGTCGACGGCGCGGAGGACCAGGGTCTCGTCGGTTCCGATGGGTCGCAGATGTTCGATCACCGCTCGATACGGTGAGCTCTGCAGATCGGGACGGGACGCCAGCAGTTCCTCCACCCCGTGCCAGTACACGGCGTTGTTGACGTGCCCGAACGGGTCGAAATCGGTGACGCGGAGCGGGAATTCGCGACTGTCGGTGATCTCGCCCTCCGGTGAGGCAGGCAGCCACGCGCGCCACCTGAGCCGGGTGTCGAGCGCATATCGCGACATGTGCTCGAAGAGCCCGTCACTGATGCGGGTCGGGGCACCCGTCGTGGGACCGATGTCGATCCAGAATCCTGCCGTGTCGATGAGGGGTCCGCCCTCGTCGTCGTGCGGGTCGTCCAGACGGACTCGTACGTTGGCCCACCGGGTGGAGAGGGCATCGCACCAGCGGCGCAGCCGGAGATGCTGCGGGAACCGCGCCGGCCGGTGGACGTCGATCACGGTGCGCCGGACGATCCACAGGGGATCGGTGTGCGCGGCGTCGACGGCCTCGAGGTTGTCGATGCCGATGTCCTGGAGGTACCGGGCGACGCCGTCGAGTCGGAGACGCTGCGAGGTGTCGACATCGCCGGTACGCACGGAGCGTTCGGTGCGGAAGGGCGTCGCCTCGGCGGGGAGTGCCGCGAGAGGTCGCGCCCAGGGCGGGTCGTCGGTGGATGTCGCTATGGCCACTGCGTGTGTCCCCCTGTGTCGGATGCCCGATCGGCCGATTCTCGCAGCTACCCGGCTCGTGCGCAGCGCGTCTTGCGAACCGGGTGTGGCGGGGACTACAGTCGCATTAACTGTTACGCACTGTTACATGAACTCGGCGGTCGTGCCGCCCCGCCCTTCCGAGGACCCCGCCATGGCCTATGTGATCACTCAGACGTGCTGCAACGACGCGAGTTGTGTCGCGGTGTGCCCCGTGAACTGCATCCACCCCTCGCCCGACGAGCCGGGGTTCGCGACCGCGGAGATGCTCCACATCGACCCGCAGGTCTGCATCGACTGCGGTGCGTGCGCCGACGCCTGCCCCGTCGAGGCGATCCTCCCGGAGGACAAACTCGACCCCTCACAGGCGCGTTTCGCCGAGATCAATGCCGAGTACTACGTAGATCACCGGACGCCCGACGGCTGGCTTCCCCTCACTCCCACCCATGCCCCGCCCCGCGGACAGGGGACCCTCCGGGTCGCCGTCGTCGGCGCCGGTCCCGCGGCGTGTTACGCCACGCAGGCACTGCTCGAGCGCTCCGACGTCGAAGTGGAGATGTTCGACCGTCTTCCCACGCCTTTCGGACTGGTGCGTGCCGGTGTCGCGCCGGATCACCCGGGAACGAAGAGCGTGACCGACTCCTTCGAATGGTCGTTCCGGCGTGACGCATTCGCGCTCCACCTGAACACGGAGATCGGCCGCGACCTGACGCATGCCGAACTCCTCGACCACCATCACGCCGTCGTCTACGCGGTGGGCGCTTCCGCCGACCGGCGGCTCGGTATCCCGGGCGAGGACCTTCCGGGAAGTCACGCCGCCACCGAGTTCGTTGCCTGGTACAACGGGCACCCCGACTACGCCGACCGCACGTTCGACCTCTCCGGTGATCGCGCCGTGATCGTCGGGAACGGAAACGTCGCGCTCGATGTCGCCCGCATCCTCACGATGGACGTCGACGAACTCGCCCGCACCGATATCGCCGACCACGCGCTGACGGCGTTGCGGAACAGCAACATCCGTGAGGTCGTGCTGCTGGGCCGGCGTGGGCCCGCCCAGGCGGCGTACAGCAACCCGGAGTTCGTCGCCCTCGGTGATCTCCGCGGCGTCGACGTCGTCATCGACGACGCAGACCTCGACCTCGATCCGGTCAGTGCCCGTGCGGTCGAAGAGGATCCGGCGACGGCCCTGAAGGTTCGCCTCGCGCGCGAATACGCGCAGCGACCGCTCCGCCCCGGCCACCGGCGCATCGTGTTCCGCTTCTTCGCCGCTCCGCACGAACTGCTCGGCGACGAGCGTGTCACGGGTGTGCGGGTCGCCCGCACCGAACTCACCGGCACCGACGGTGCGGTTGCTGTTCGCCCGACGGACGACTTCGACGACGTGGCCGCACCTCTGGTGCTCCGGTCGATCGGATACCGGGGTGTCGCGGTACCGGGCATCCCGTTCGACGAGGTGCGCGGCGTCGTGCCCCATTCGGAGGGACGCGTCGACAACGGCGTGTACGTGACCGGGTGGATCAAGCGGGGTCCGAGCGGAGTCATCGGCACCAACAAGGCCTGTGCACGCGAGACCGTGAACGCGTTGCTCGCCGACTTCGACGCGGGCGTCCTGCGGGAGCCGCGGGGTGACCGGCGCGCGCTGCACAAGTTGCTCGCGCGGCGGCGGCCGGAGCGCGTCGACCTCGAGGGGTGGCGCGCGATCGACGCCGCCGAACGCAAGGCGGGCATCGCCCAGGGCCGTCCGCGGGTGAAGATCACCGATCGCGAGGCGCTCGCGGAACTCGGGCGCCGGCGCCGCCGACTGCTGCCGCTGATCGGAGCCGTGCGCCGGTAAATCGGTTGGGCCGGGCGGACGTGGTCGTTAAGATCATCCGGCGTTTCGCAGTCGCCATCGATGCCGACTTCCGATCTGGTGACCGGATCTTCGCGCGACGCTCGTTTCCTACCGCGCGGGTACTCGCCTGCGCCGACCCTGGAGTAACCGCATGACTGCGCCGCCCGACAAATCCCCAGCTCAACCCAGTGACAAGCTCGATGCCGCGGTACTGAAGATCGCCTCGGTCGTCGTGCTCGGCGCCATCATGTCGATTCTCGACGTCACGGTGGTGTCGGTGGCACTGCCGACATTCATGTCGGACTTCCAGGCGTCCTACGCGACCGTCGCGTGGACCATGACGGCCTACACCCTCGCGCTCGCCAGCGTGATCCCGCTCACCGGCTGGGCTGCGGACCGTTTCGGCACCAAGCGGCTGTATCTGACGGCACTCGTCTTGTTCGTCGCCGGTTCCGTGCTGTGCAGTGTCGCGTGGGATGTCACCTCGCTGATCGCGTTCCGCGTCGTCCAGGGCTTCGGCGGCGGCATGCTGATGCCGCTCGGCATGACGATCATGACCCGTGCGGCCGGCCCGCACCGCGTGGGTCGCGTCATGGCGGTGCTCGGTATCCCGATGCTGCTCGGCCCCATCGGCGGTCCGATCCTCGGTGGCTGGCTCATCGACGTCGCGACCTGGCACTGGATCTTCCTGATCAACCTGCCGATCGGGATCGTCGCGCTGATCGTCGCTGTCGTCGTGCTGCCCAAGGACGCACCGAAGGCGTCGGAGGCGTTCGACTTCAAGGGGATGCTGCTGCTTTCGCCCGGGCTCGCGTTGTTCCTGTTCGGCGTCTCGTCGCTGCCGGAGACCGGCACCGTCGCGTCCGCCCGGGTCCTGGTCAGCGGCCTCGCCGGTCTCGCGCTCATCGCGGCGTTCGTCGTGCACGCGTTGCGCACCGACCATCCGCTGATCGACCTGACCCTGTTCCGCAACCGTCAGCTCACCTTCGCCGTCCTGACGATGTCGGTGTTCGCGATCGGGTTCTTCGGTGCCGGTCTGCTGTTCCCGAGCTACTTCCTCCAGGTGCGAGGCGAGAGCACGTTGGCGGCCGGACTCCTGCTCGCACCACAGGGAATCGGTGCGATGCTCACGATGCCGATCGCCGGACAACTGGTCGACCGTATCGGGCCGGGAAAGATCGTGCTGACCGGCCTGGCTCTCATCGCCGCCGGGATGAGCGTGTTCACCCAGGTCGGCGTGGATACCGGCTACCCGCTGCTCCTCGGTGCCCTGTTCGTGATGGGTATGGGTATGGGCTGCACGATGATGCCCACCATGACCGCCGCGCTGCAGACTCTCACCGACAACAGCATCGCGCGGGGTTCGACGTTGATGAACATCGTCCAGCAGGCCGCCGGATCCATCGGCACCGCGGCGATGTCGGTGATCCTCACCAGCCGCGTGATCGCACCGCAGGGTGCGCCCGAGGGGTCGTCCGGTCAGCCGGATGCCGAGATGCTCGCCCAGCTGCCGCCCGAGATGCAGCAGTCGGTGCTGAGTTCACTCGCCGAGGCGTTCGCGTTCACCTTCCTCATCGCGACGATCATCATGATCTTCGCGCTGATCCCGGCAGCCTTCCTTCCCCGGAAACGTGCCGAGAAGACAGAGGGCGCAGCGGCCCCGGTCGTGATGCACTAGCCGGGCAGCCGGACGCCGTGGCGTAAGGAACAATCCCGTGCGCGGGGGCCGTGACGCAGGTCGCGGCCCCCGTTCGCGTTCCCCGATAGGCTCGGTCGGAGCAGAAACCGCGACCCGAACGGACACGTGCATGAGCTTCGATTCTTCCGACCGGACCTCCGTACCCCGGCGCGCATTGCTCGGCGGAGCCGGAGCGGCAGCGGCCGTCGCTGCGCTCGCAGCGTGCGGCGCGTCGACCGATACGGCGGGGGATCCTCCACAGGCACAGCCCCCGACGACGACGGCGCCGCCCGGGCCCGACGCACAGGTGGTCGCGGCCGTGGCGGATGTACCGGTCGGAGGCGGAGTGCTCATCGAAGGCAAGCGCCTGGTTCTCACCCAGCCCACCGAAGGCGACTTCTGCGCATTCCTCGCCTTGTGCACGCATCAGGGCTGCAACATCACCTCCGTCGAAGGCGACACCATCGTGTGCGCATGCCACGGCAGCAAGTTCGCTCTCGACGGCTCGGTTGTGCAGGGCCCGGCCAAGCGTCCCCTCAAGTCGCAACCCGTCGAGGCACGCGGCACCGATCTCGTCGTCGGCTGACCCGGCCCGCCGGACCGGCCGGCGGGATAGTGTCCCACTCGTGGATCCGTCCGGAGAGCAGCGTTGGCGCCCGAAGGCACTGCGGGTCGGTACCGACCCCGACCCGCGATTCACCCTCGCCAACGAGCGCACCTTCCTCGCGTGGATCCGGACGGCGCTGGGCCTGATCGCCGCCGCGGTGGGGCTCGAGGCTTTTGCCGGTGACGTCATCGGCTCCGCCCTTCGCACCGCGTTCTCGTGTGCGCTGCTGGTCTGTTCCGCAATTCTCGTGGTCGTGGCGGTGGCCCGCTGGCTGAGCGTCGAGCGCGCCATGCGCACGCAACGTCCGCTCCCGCTGCCGTGGGCGTCCTTCCTGCTCGCGGGTCTGCTCGCGACGGCGGGCGTCGGGCTCGCCGTCGCGATCGCGGTGTGACCTGCGGATGAGGCACGACGATCCCGGACTCCAGCCCGAACGTACGAGCCTGGCCTGGATGCGCACCGGGGCCGCCCTCGGTGCCGTCGTACTGCTCTTCATGCGGTTCGTTCCGGGGCCGGGTCCGGTCGTCGCGGCCGTGGGACTGCTGTGCCTCGTGCCGTCGGTGGTCGTGTTGCTCTCCGCCCGGATCGGTCACCGTGCCCGCGTGCGCGGATTCGTCGCGGGGGACGTGGGACGTTTCTGGTGGCGCAACATCGCCGTCGCAGCGGCCGTCGTGGTGCTCGCGACAGCGACGACCGTGCTCATCGCTGTCGACGGACTCGGGTGATGCGCGCGGATTCGAACCCGTAGTGCGGACGTAGGAGTTTCCGCGCTCAGGCGATCACCAGGACGCCGGCCAGTGCGATCGCTGCAACCCACACCGTCGCTGCGGCGGCCAGCACCAGCGGGCGCCATCCCAGTCCGCGAATGATGTCGCGCCGCACGCCCGTTCCCAGTGCGAACATCGCGATGGTGAGCAGCGCGACCTGAACCCAGTGAGCCACGTCGAGTGCCTGCGGACCGATCAGGCCGGTCGCGCGTACGGCGACGAGCACCAGAAATGCGACGAGAAACGCGGGTACGAGCGGAGGAGTGTGCCCGTCGCGCCGTGCGTTCCCACTGCGCCGCGCCACGGCGCCGACGACAGCGACCACCGGGGCCAGCAACGCGACGCGCGCGAGTTTGACGGTGACCGCGACGGCGAGCGCACCGCCGGCGGCGGCCGCGCCGGCCGCCGTGGCGTCGAGGGCGGTTCCCGCCGCCACCACCTGGGCAACCTCGTGCACCGCTGCGCCCGCCCACATGCCCGCTTCGGTCGAGTCGAGTCCCAGGGCACCGGACAGGGCGGGAAGGAGCGGGATCATGGCGGTACCGAACACCACGACGAGTGCGACGGTCGTGACGAGTTCGCGTTTCCGCGCGTCGATCACACCGTCGACCGCAGCGGCTGCGGCGGCGCCGCAGATCGAGAAGCCGCACGCGATGAGCATTCGCTCCGTCCATCCGACGCCGAGCCACTTTCCGAACAGCAGCGCGCCGCCGATGCCTGCCGCGACCACCGCGGCCGCGACTCCCATTGCGCCCCAGCCGAGTCCGACGACGTCCGATATCGCCAGTTGCAGTCCGAGTAGCGCGACACCGATTCGGAGGAGGTGTTTCGACGCCAGCGTCAGTCCCGGTTCGAGCACTGCCAGGTGTGGCCCAATGTTGGCGACGACGACTCCGAGCACGATCGCGATCAGCAGTGGGCTGGCGCCGGGGAACAGACCGGCGGCGGCGAGCGCGACTGCTGCGCCCGCTGCTCCCACGAGCAGGCCGGGAACGGCGGGACGCATGCGCCGGAGCAGCGGCTCGGGGCGGAGCGGAGAGAGGACGGCGACCATGTCTCCAGCGTGTCGCGCCCGCCTCCGCGCGACTAGCCGTCGATTCGGTATGTGCTCATATCGAATAGATATGCCCGGTCCGGTAGGCATATCGTATCGGCATGACGGACTGGCCCGATCTGGCGGCGCTCGACCTGCTCGTCGGCATCGACGACCACGGCGGTCTGGGGGCAGCAGCGCGGAAGGCAGGGATCGCCCAGCCCAACGCGACCCGCATGCTGAGACGGCTCGAGAAGCAACTCGGCGCGGTGCTCGTCCGCCGGGGCCGCACGGGATCGGTGCTCACTCCGGAAGGCACCGTCGTCGCGCACTGGGCCCGTGAGGTCCTTGCCGACACCGCTCGCATGCTCGACGCGGCGGCGTCGCTGCGTGTCGACCATCCTCCCGAACTCGTGGTCGCGGCATCCATGACGGTGGCCGAACACCTCATCCCACGGTGGCTCGGAGAGTTCCGGGCGATCCGCAGCGACGTGCAGATCCAGTTGCACGTACACAACTCGGTGCAGGTGTGCGACGCCGCTGCCGCCGGGGAGTGCGACGTGGGCTTCGTCGAGGGTCCGTCGGTGCCGCGCGGGCTCTACAGCGTGCCGGTAGCGCGGGACCGGCTCGTGGTGGTCGTGCCGCCGGACCACCCGTGGGCGCGCAGACGCCGACCGCTGACCGTGGCGGAACTGGCGTCCACTCCGCTGGTCGTCCGCGAGGTGGGGTCGGGTACCCGCCGAACCCTCGACCTCGCGCTGGAGGAGTACGCCCGTCCCGCGCCGCTGCTCGAACTCGGGAGCAGTGCAGCGGTCCGGACGAGCGTGCTCGGCGGGGCAGGTCCTGCGGTTCTCAGTACGCTCGCGGTGGCCGAGGACCTCGAATCCGGCAAGTTGCGCGCAGTGGACGTGGAGGGACTCGACCTTTCCCGGGTTCTGCGGGCGGTATGGCGCCCGCCGCGCGCGCTCGCCGGACCGGCCGGTGAACTCGTCCGGATGATCACCCGGCCACGTTGACGCGGAACTAGGTGACAGGCGCGCGCGGGCGGGAGTTGCGCAGAGCCCCGATCCCGGCTGCGACGACGAGTGCGATACCGATGGCGGACAGAGCGTCGACGAACTGGCCGAGCACGAGCACGCCGGCAAGGGCCGCCGCCGCAGGTTCGAGAGCGATCAGGATGGCGAAGACGTTCTTGGACAGGTCACGAAGGGCGCGGATCTCGAGGCTGTACGGGATCACCGACGACAGCAGCGCCACGGCGAAGCCCGCTGCGAGAAACGTGGGTGAGAGCATCTCTGTCCCGGCGGAGACGACGCCGAACGGCAACACGGCCACGGCGGCGATCGCGGTGGCGCCGGCCAGCCCGGCGGTGCCGGAGAGCGCCGAGCCCGCAAGCCTGGTCGCGACATGTGATCCCGCCACGATGTATCCCGCCCACCCCGCCGCCGCGACGAGCGCCAGTGCGACGCCCAGCGGGTCGAGGCCCGCGGTGAGGCCGTCGCCGTGGCCCGCGCCGAGGCACACGATTCCGCCCAGCGCGAGGAGGACCCACACGCCGTCCCGGGCCCGCCGCGACAGCACGGCCGCCACGGTGAGGGGACCGAGGAACTCGATCGTGACGGTGGTGGCGAGGGGGAGTCGCGTGAGGGCGGCGTAGAAGAACGAGTTCATCAGCGCGAGACTCGCGCCGAGTGCGAGGACTGCCTGCCACTCGATACGCGACCACCGGTGGACCGGTGGGCGCGCGATCGCACACAACACCAGGGCGGCGAAGAGCAGTCGTACGGTCACCGTGCCCGCCGCGCCCGCCTGATCGAACAGGGTCGTCGCAAAAGCTGCCCCGAACTGCATCGACAGCACGGCCCCCAGCACCGCCACGACGGGCAGCGCAGTGCCCCCGTGATCCTTGTCGGCCATCCGTCCTCCGCTGTCGTCGATGTCGATGCGCTCAGTCTCGCCGACCGTACTGCCAGCCGCGCGACAGAAAACAATCACGCCTGCTTGATTCCTGCGCGCGTACGTGTGACCCTTGTCGCATGGTGGAGTTGCACAATCGCGCTGCGGATCAGCAGACCTTGCTCGACGACCTTCGGGCCGAGGGAGACGCCCTCGACGATCTCGTCGCGGACCTGCCCGCGGACCGGTGGGCCGTCGCGACGCCCGCGAAGGGCTGGACGATCGCGCATCAGATCGGCCACCTGCTGTGGACCGATCGTGCTGCGCTCACGGCCATCCGTGATCCCGAGGCGTTTCGTGCCGGGGTCCTCGAGGCGTTCACCGACCCGCTCGGCTTCGTCGACGCCGGAGCCGCGGAACTGGCGCAGTTGCCGGCCGCGGACCTGCTCGCGGACTGGCGCGCGGCACGACACGAGCTCGCGCTCGCCCTCGCCGAGGTTCCGCAGGGTACGAAGATCATCTGGTACGGACCGCCCATGTCCGCAGCGTCCATGGCGACGGCGCGACTGATGGAGACCTGGGCACACGGTGGCGACGTCGCCGACGCTCTCGGAGTAGTGCGGGCACCCACGGCCCGGCTGCGCCACATCGCGCACCTCGGCGTGCGTACCCGCGACTTCGCGTACATCATTCGTGACGCCACGCCACCGGCCGAACCGTTCCGCGTCGCGCTCACAGCACCTGACGGCAGCGAATGGACCTGGGGTCCCGAGGATGCGCAGCAGTCCGTCACCGGACCCGCCCTCGACTTCTGCTCGCTGGTCACGCAACGAGTCCACCGCGACGACACCGCGCTCGTCGCGACCGGTTCCGACGCCGACGAGTGGCTCGGCTTCGCGCAGGCGTTCGCCGGCCCGCCCGGGCCGGGTCGCGCTCCCGGCGAGGCGGTTCCGTGATCTCCGTGCCGGTGCGCGACGGTCACCGCGCCGTGCGTATCGGCAACTGCTCGGGTTTCTACGGTGACCGTGTCTCCGCGATGCGCGAGATGCTCGACGGCGGCGAACTCGACTACCTCACCGGCGACTATCTCGCCGAGCTCACCATGCTCATCCTCGGCCGAGACCGAATGAAGAATCCGGATCTCGGCTACGCGAAGACCTTCGTACGACAGCTCGAGGAATGCATGGGCCTTGCGCTCGACCACGGCGTCCGCATCGTCGCGAACGCCGGCGGTCTCAATCCGGCCGGACTCGCGACCCGGTTGCGTGACATCGCCGAACGGCTCGGCCTGGACGTCACGGTGGCTCACGTCGAGGGCGACGATCTGCTCCCGCGGATCGACGAACTGGGCCTCGGCGGCACGCCCGCGCCGTTGACCGCCAACGCATATCTCGGCGCGTGGGGCATCGTGGAGTGCCTTCGTTCGGGCGCCGACATCGTCGTCACCGGACGGGTGACCGACGCGTCCGTCACCGTCGGCCCCGCCGCAGCCCACTTCGGCTGGGGACCGGGCGATTTCGACGCGCTCGCGGGTGCGGTTGCCGCGGGCCACGTCCTCGAATGCGGCACCCAGGCGACCGGCGGCAACTACGCATTCTTCACCGAACTCGGCAACCTCGACCGGCCCGGTTTCCCGATCGCCGAGATCGAAGCCGACGGTTCGTCGACCATCACGAAGCATCCGGGAACCGGTGGCGCGGTCACCGTGGGCACCGTGACGGCGCAACTGCTCTACGAGGTCGGCGGCGCCCGGTACGCCGGTCCCGACGTGACCACCCGCCTCGACACCGCGGTTCTCGAAGACGGCGGGCCCGACCGGGTGCGTATCTCCGGCGTACGCGGAGAGGCGCCGCCGCCCACGCTCAAGGTCTGTCTCAACGCGCTCGCGGGGTTCCGCAACACCGTGGAGTTCGTGCTCACCGGACTCGACATCGAGGCGAAGGCCGCGCTCGTGCGCCGCCAGATCGAGGCGAACCTTCCGGCACGCCCGGCCGAACTCGAATGGACCCTCGCCCGCACCGACCACCCCGACGCAACCACCGAGGAAACCGCGAGCGCGGTGCTCCGGTGCGTCGTCCGCGATCCGGACCCCGACGTTGTCGGCCGCGGATTCACGTCCACAGCAGTAGAATTCGGTCTTGCGAGTTACCCCGGATTCCATGTCACCGCACCGCCGGGAACGGGCAGCGCCTTCGGCGTCTACACGGCAGGTCTGGTCGCCGCCGAGCAGGTGCCACACATCGCGGTACTGCCGGACGGCAGCGGCGTCGACATCTCCCCGAGCGCCACCACCCGGACGCTCGAACCCGTTCCCGAACCGCCACTGCCCGAGCCCCTTCCGCCCGGCCCGACGCGCCGCGCCGCGCTCGGCACCGTTCTGGGCGCGCGCAGCGGAGACAAGGGCGGTGACGCCAACATCGGGGTCTGGGCACGGAGCGACGACGCCTATCGCTGGCTCGTCCACACCCTCACGGTCGACGCGCTCACCTCCCTGCTTCCCGAGACGGCAGCGCACGATGTCACCCGGCACGTGCTGCCGAATCTCCGGGCGGTGAACTTCGTGGTCGAGGGAATCCTCGGGCGCGGCGTCGCCTCCCAGGCCCGATTCGATCCCCAGGCCAAAGGACTCGCCGAATGGCTGCGCTCCCGACACCTGGACATCCCACTCACTCTCCTGGAGGACTCGGCGTGAGCATCTGGACAACCGACGAGCGCACGTCGCTGCGCGCCACCGTGGCCGGTTTCGTGCGCCGCGAGATCCTGCCGAATCTCGACGACTGGGAACGCGACGGCGAACTCCCGCGCGACCTTCACAAGAAGGCGGCCGACGTCGGGCTGCTCGGTATCGGTTTCCCGGAATCCGTCGGCGGGTCCGGTGGTGACGGTGCCGACGTGGTGACCGTGTGCGAAGCGTTCCACGAGGCCGGTGCGTCCGGTGGCGCGTTCTCCTCCTTGTTCACGTGCGGAATCGCACTGCCGCACCTGATCGCTGCCGGAGACCCGGAGCAGATCGACCGGTGGGTGCGTCCCACCCTCGCGGGCGAGATGATCGGTTCGCTCGCGATCACCGAACCGGGAGGCGGGTCCGACGTCGGGCACCTCACCACCACCGCAGTGCGCGACGGCGACGATTTCGTAGTCAACGGCGCGAAGACCTACATCACGTCCGGGTGCCGCGCAGACTTCGTCGTCACCGCCGTCCGCACAGGAGGTCCCGGTGCCGGCGGCGTGTCGCTCCTGGTGATCGAGAAGGACACCCCCGGGTTCACCGTCTCCCGCAAACTCGACAAGATGGGCTGGCGCGCCTCCGACACCGCCGAGTTGTCCTTCGTCGACGCCCGGGTTCCGGTGGCCAACCTCGTCGGCGCCGAGAACTCCGGGTTCATGCAGATCGCACAGGCTTTCGTGTCCGAGCGCATCGGCTTGGCGGTGCAGGCGTACGCGAGCGCGCAGCGCTGCCTCGACCTGACCGTCGCGTGGTGCCGTGACCGGGAGACCTTCGGCCGTGCGCTCATCACGCGTCAAGCCGTGCAGCGCACCCTTGCCGAGATGGCCCGCCGGATCGACGTCGCGCGGGTGTACTCGCGGCACGTCGTCGAACGGTCCGTGGCGGGCGACACCGATCTCATCGCCGAGGTGTGTTTCGCCAAGAACACCGCGGTCGAGGCGGGGGAGTGGGTCGCACACCAGGCCGTGCAACTGTTCGGCGGCCTCGGATACATGGCCGAATCGGAGGTCGAGCGCCAGTACCGCGACATGCGCATTCTGGGCATCGGGGGAGGCACCACCGAAATCCTCACCGAACTCGCCGCGAAGCGTCTGGGGTACGGCGCGTGAGCATCCTGAAGTCGACTCTCGACGTGGCGTCGTCGCAGTACGGCGCGGCAGCGGAGGCGATGCGCACCAAGCTCGCCGAACTCGACGCCGAGCACACAAAAGCACTCGGCGGGGGCGGGGAGAAGTACGTGCGCCGCCACCACGAGCGCGGCAAACTGCTGCCGCGTGAGCGCATCGAACTGCTGATCGACCCCGACTCGCCCTTCCTCGAGCTCTCACCGCTCGCTGCCTGGGGCACCGAGTTCCCCGTCGGCGCCAGTACGGTGACCGGCATCGGTGTCGTCCACGGCGTGCAGTGCGTGATCGTGGCGAACGACCCCACCGTCCGCGGCGGTACGAGCAACCCCTGGACGCTGCGGAAAACTCTGCGCGCCAACGATATCGCGCTCCAGAATCGGCTTCCCATGATCAACCTCGTCGAGTCGGGGGGTGCGGACCTGCCGACGCAGAAGGAGGTTTTCATTCCCGGCGGGCGGTTGTTCCGCGACCTCACGCGCCTGTCCGCGGCGGGCATCCCCACGATCGCGCTGGTATTCGGCAACTCCACCGCCGGGGGTGCGTACGTGCCGGGCATGTCCGACCACGTCGTGATGATCAAGGAACGATCCAAGGTCTTCCTCGCCGGACCCCCACTGGTGAAGATGGCCACCGGCGAGGAATCCGACGACGAGACGCTCGGTGGCGCCGAGATGCATGCCCGCGTCAGCGGCCTGGCCGACTACCTGGCGGTCGACGAGGAAGACGCCATCCGACTGGGCCGCGACATCGTCCGGCGGCTCGAGTGGGCGCGGCTCGGACCGGACCCGAAACCTGATGTGAGAGATCCCCGCTACGGGCCGGAGGACCTGATCGGCATCGTTCCCGGCGATCTGCGGATCCCGTTCGATCCCCGTGAGGTGATCGCACGCGTGGTCGACGATTCCGACTTCGACGAGTTCAAGCCGCTCTACGGATCGTCACTCGTGACGGGGTGGGCACAGATACACGGGTATCCCGTGGGCATACTCGCCAACGCGCGGGGCGTGCTGTTCAACGAGGAATCCCAGAAGGCCGCGCAGTTCATCCAGCTCGCAAATCGATCGAACACGCCGTTGTTGTTCCTGCACAACACGACCGGATACATGGTGGGGCGCGAGTACGAGGAACGCGGCATGATCAAGCACGGCTCGATGATGATCAACGCCGTATCGAATTCTCGTGTCCCCCACATCTCTGTTCTCCTCGGTGCCTCGTACGGTGCCGGGCACTACGGGATGTGCGGCCGCGCATTCGATCCGCGTTTCCTGTTCGCCTGGCCCAGTGCGAAATCCGCGGTGATGGGCGGTGCCCAGCTCGCGGGGGTCATCTCGATTGTCGGGCGCGCTGCGGCGCAGGCGCGCGGCCAAGGGGTCGACGAGGCCGCGGACGAGGCGATGCGTGCCGCCGTGGAGAACCAGATCGAGGCCGAGTCCCTGCCGATGTTCCTGTCCGGCAGGCTCTACGACGACGGTGTCATCGACCCGCGTGACACTCGCGACGTGGTCGGATTCTGCCTGTCCGCAGCCGCATCGGGACCGATCGAGGGCGCCGGTGACTTCGGCGTCTTCCGGATGTGAGGACACCGTGACCGACAACCCCGGCGCCACCGTGACGACCGTATTGGTCGCCAACCGCGGAGAGATCGCCCGAAGAGTGTTCGCGACGTGCCGTCGTGCCGGACTCGGCACGGTGGCGGTCTATTCCGACGCGGACGCACACAGCCCCCACGTCCGCGAAGCCGACGTCGCGGTCCGGTTGCCCGGCGCGAGCCCGTCCGACACCTATCTGCGCGGTGACGCGATCGTCGCCGCCGCGCTCGCCGCAGGTGCGGATGCTGTGCATCCCGGGTACGGATTCCTCTCCGAGAACGCCGAGTTCGCGAGGCAGGTGATCGAGGCGGGTCTCATCTGGGTCGGTCCGTCGCCCGACTCGATCGCCCGGATGGGTTCGAAGATCGAGGCGAAGAAGATCATGGCCGCGGCCGGCGTGCCGGTCCTTCCCGAACTCGAGCCCGGCGCGGTCACCACCGACGACCTGCCGGTGCTCGTGAAAGCCTCGTCGGGAGGCGGCGGACGGGGCATGCGTGTCGTGCGTACGCTCGACGAACTGCCCGCCCAACTCGCCGCGGCGAGTCGCGAGGCGGGTGCGGCCTTCGGTGATCCCACAGTGTTCTGCGAACGGTATCTGGAACACGGCCGCCACATCGAAGTGCAGATTCTCGCCGACCGGCACGGCACCGTATGGACGCTCGGCGAACGCGAATGCTCGGTACAGCGACGCCATCAGAAGGTCGTCGAAGAGGCACCGTCGCCACTGGTCGAGGCGACCGAGGGCATGCGCGACGCAGTGTTCGACGCAGCCCGGCGCGCGGCCACGGCGATCGGGTACGAAGGTGCCGGAACCGTCGAATTCCTTGCGTCCGGTCCCGCACAGGGATCCGACACGGGAGAGTTCTACTTCCTCGAGATGAACACCCGCCTGCAAGTCGAACATCCGGTCACCGAATGCACGACCGGTGTGGATCTGGTGGGGCTGCAGATCGATGTCGCATCCGGTGGGGAACTCGCATCCGAACCGCCTCTGCCCTCGGGTCATTCGATCGAGGTCCGTCTCTACGCGGAGGACCCCGCCCACGACTGGCAACCCCAGTCCGGCGTGTTGCACCGGTTCGCCGTGCCGGCCGCGACCGAGGAGTTCGCACCGCTGCGTACACCGGGGATTCGGGTCGATGCGGGCGTGGTCGACGGCTCCGATATCGGAGTGCACTACGACCCGATGCTCGCGAAAGTGATCTCCTGGGCGCCGACGCGGGCTGCCGCGGCACGCATGCTCGCGCGCGCCGTGGCCGATGCGCGGCTGCACGGACCGAGGACCAACCGTGATCTCCTGGTACGCGTGCTCAGGCACCCCGCATTCCTCGCCGGAGACACCGACACCGCATTCTTCGATACCCATGATCTGGCGGTGCTCGCCGCGCCGCTGGCCGATGCCGGGTCCGAACGGGTCGGGGCCCTCGTCGCCGCCCTCGCCGACGCAGCGGCCAATCGCGAATCTGCTACCGTCGCAAGGACGTTGCCCGGAGGGTGGCGTAATCTCGCGTCGTCGTTCCAGGTGAAGACGTACGCGGGCGACCGGGACGAGCACGAGATCCGCTACCGGTTCGGTCGCGACGGACTCGTGACCGATGCCGTCGACGACGTCCGGGTTCTCGCATACGACCCGCACCGCGTGGTCCTCGACATCGACGGACTCCGTCGCGAGTTCGAGGTCGCGCGGTACGGCGACGTCGTGCACGTCGACTCGTCGCTGGGCCCGGTCTGCCTGCGCGCGATTCCGCGATTCACCGACGCTGCGGCCGTGGTGCCGACCGGATCGTTGCTGGCACCGATGCCCGGCTCGGTGATACGGCTCGGCGCTGCCGTGGGCGACACCGTCACCGCCGGACAGCCGGTGCTGTGGCTCGAAGCCATGAAGATGGAACACACCGTCACTGCCCCCGTCGCGGGAACCCTCACCGTCCTGGAGGTCGACATCGGCACCCAGGTGGCGATGGGATCGGTCCTCGCCGTCGTCACGACCGGCGACGCACCCGCGCGACCCGCCACAGACCCGTCCGAAATATCCACAATTCCAGCCCCGTCCGAACACCCTCGTACCCCCGGAGAGATCTCATGAGCGTCATCGAAACCGAAGAACAGAAGGAACTGCGCGCCTCCGTCGCCGCACTCGCCGAGCGTTACAACTACGTCGACTACGTGCTGCCCAAGTCGCGCCGGCACGAGCCGCTCACCGAACTGTGGAACGAAGCGGCCAAGCTCGGGTTCCTCGGCGTCAACCTTCCCGAGGAATACGGCGGCGGCGGTGCCGGGATCTACGAGTTGGCGCTCGTGCAGGAAGAACTGTCGGCGAAGGGCGCCGGTCTGTTGCTGGTCGTGGTTTCGCCCGCCATCTGCGGCACGATCATCTCCAAGTACGGCACCGACGACCAGAAGCAGGAGTGGCTACCGGGTCTCGCCGACGGCTCGAGGATCATGGCATTCGGTATCACCGAAGCCGACGCCGGATCGAACTCGCACAAGATCACCACCGTCGCGGCGCGCGACGGGGACGACTGGATTCTCTCGGGCAGCAAGGTCTACATCTCGGGCGTCGACCAGGCCGACGCGGTGCTGGTGGTCGCCCGCACCGAGGACGCCAAGACCGGCAAACTGCGGCCCGCACTGTTCATCGTGCCGACCGATACTCCGGGGTTCGTCAAGACCCCGATGGAGATGGACATCATCGAGCCGGACTACCAGTTCAGCCTGTTCTTCGACCAGGTGCGGCTGCCGTCGACGGCACTGGTCGGCGAGCCGGAAGCGGCACTGATGCAGTTGTTCGCGGGCCTGAACCCCGAACGCATCATGGGTGCGGCGATGGCTGTGGGAATGGGCCGCTTCGCGATCGACTCGGCGGTGCGGTACGCGAAGGAACGCACCGTCTGGAAGGCTCCGATCGGTGCGCACCAGGGCATCGCGCATCCGTTGGCGCAGCGCAAGATCGAGATCGAACTCGCCAAACTGATGATGCAGAAGGCCGCCGTGCTCTACGACAACGGTGACGATTTCGGTGCTGCCGAAGCCGCGAACATGGCCAAGTACGCCGCGGCGGAAGCGGCGATCGGCTCGCTCGACCAGGCGATCCAGACGCACGGTGGTGCCGGCCTGACCCGCGAGTACGGACTGTCCGCCATGCTCGGGGCGGCACGCATCGCGCGGATCGCGCCGGTGAGCCGGGAGATGATCCTCAACTTCGTGTCCCAGCATTCGCTCGGGCTGCCGCGGTCGTACTAGGAGGCGAGATGCCGGACCCCGATATCGCCGGGCACGCGTCGGCCCCGGTCGTGCGGTACTCGGTGGCGGAGGGCGCAGCGACGCTCACGCTCGATTCGCCGCACAACCGCAACGCGATCTCGTCCGCGATGGTGCACCAGCTACGCGCCGGCCTCGATGCGGCCGCGAGTGACACCGCCGTGCGGGCGGTGGTTCTCACCCATACGGGTGGAACCTTCTGTGCCGGCGCCGATCTCGGCGAGTCCTCGGGGAGTCCGGACGAGGCGGCCGCGCAGCGGACCCACGACATGGTGGGTCTGCTGCGCGGCATCCTCGAACTGCCCAAGCCGGTGATCGGTGTGATCGACGGCCATGTCCGTGCCGGCGGAATGGGTCTTGTTGCAGCATGCGACATCGTCGTCGCGGGGTCCCGCGCGACGTTCGCACTCACCGAGGCCCGGCTCGGCCTGGCGGCGTCGATCGTCTCGCTCACCGTTCTGCCGAAAATGACGCCGCGCGCCGCGGGCCGTTACTTCCTCACCGGAGAACGCTTCGGGCCGGAGGACGCGGCGGCACACGGACTCGTCACGCTCGTGTCCGAGGATCCGGCGACGCGGGCAGCAGACGTGATCGCGGATCTGCGGGAGTGCTCCCCGCAGGGCCTCGCGGAGTCGAAGCACTTGCTCACCATGCGGATGCTCGACGATTTCGATCGATACGCCGAGGGACTGGCCGCGCAGTCCGCGCGGTTGTTCGGCTCGGCCGAAGCGGTGGAGGGTGTCACCGCCTTTCTGCAGAAACGGCCCCCGTCGTGGTCCCCGGGACGGTGAGGGAGGCCGGCCCCTACGCTGGTCGGCATGATGAGTGCGCCGAGCGAACCCCGTCGACGCGCGGAGCAGCAACGCGGCCGTGCCACCCGCGTCACCATCCTGGATGCCGCTGTGTCCGTGCTGGTCGAGCACGGATACTCGAACGCCACCACCGTCCGTATCCAGGCCGCGGCGGGTGTCTCGCGCGGTCGGCTCCTGCACCATTTCCCCAGTCGCGATTCGCTTCTGGTCGCGTCGGTGCATCACCTTGCGGCGCAGCGCGTCCAGGATCTCGGGCACGACCAGGAGTGGCCCGACGACCCGGTCGCGCGGGTCGCGCTGGCGGTGGACCTGATGTGGCTGCACTTCCGGCAGCCGTATTTCTGGGCCTCGATGGAACTGTGGCTCGCGGCCCGCTCCCACGAAGAACTCCGCCGCGAATTGATACCGCTCGAACGGACTCTCGGCGGGATGATCAAGGCGCAGACCGATCGGTTCTTCGGCAGCGACTTCGTCGGGCTCCCGCGCTACCGCGTGGTGCGCGATCTCGTCTACAGCAGCATGCGGGGGATCGCCCTCGGTTATGCGATCGATCCCCGCGATCCGGACGCGGACCCGAATCTCGTGGTGTGGCGTGAACAGTTCGAGGATCTTCTGCGGCGGTGATCCGTCACCGGGTGTCGACGACATCCTCGAGTACCTGCGACAACACCCGGTTCAGCGACCATCGCAGGACGGAGACGTCCTGAGCGGGAAGAGTTTGCTGATAACCGATCAGGGCGAACATCGCGAGATGCGCGAATCTGTGCGCGTCGTCCCCCGGGCCGAGGATCGCGGCGGTGGACTCGGCCACCACGTCGAATCGCTGCCGGTCCACGAGGGCCTGGATGTCGCGCACGGCGTGATCGCTGTACGCCCAGCCCCGGATCGCCGATTCGGCGGGATGCGGAAGCTTGCATGCGAAGTCGATGAGCATCTCGAGCCGGCGCCGGGGAGAACCTTCGAGCCGTGCGGTCTCGGCCAGTTGCAGGGTCTGCCTGTCGAGCCAGTTCTGAAGGAACTCTTTCTCGAAATCGGCCCAGCTCGCGAAGTAGTTGTAGAACGACCCGGTGGTGACCTCGAGGTGTGCGCACAGGCGTGCCTGCTTGAGTCCCGCGTGGGCGTGCGTCGCAAGAATGTCGAGGGCGGCGGTGAAATAGTCTTCGCGCCTGACAATCGTCGCCACGTGGGTTCCCCTTTCGTCCGGTGCGTCGTCCCGCTGTTCGGGCAGGCTACGTTCGTACGGTCTCGACGTGATCTCATTCCGTCGGGTCGTGGGACATCGAGGCGGCGTTCCGGGCGCCGAATGCTCTCCGGCCGGCATCCCTGCGGGGCGAGGATCGAGGAGGACGGGTGACGCGCGAACCCAAGCAGGACCGCAGTCGAGCGACGCGTCTGCGCCTGCTCGAATCCACGATAGATTGCCTGGCCGAGTTCGGCTGGGCGGCGACCACCGTCGGCGTCGTCGCGGAACGCGCCGGAGTGTCGCGTGGGGCGACCCAGCACCATTTCCCGACCCGTGAGGATCTCATCACGGCTGCTCTCGATTTCATGTTCGACAGCCGGATGGAACGCGCCCGGAACGAGACGCCCGACGTGCCGCCCGGCAGCGCTCGCACCGAGGCGGTCGTGTCCCGTCTCGTCGAGCAGTACACCGGCAATCTGTTCAACGCGGCGTTGCAGGTCTGGACCGCCGCGGCGGCGGATCCCGCGCTGCGCGAACGCCTTCTCCCGCTCGAGGAGCGTTTCGGCCGGGTCGCGCACAAGGTGGCTGTCGAACAACTCGGCGCGGACGACTCCGATCCGGTGGTGCACCGCATGGTGCAGGCGACTCTGGACCTCGCCCGTGGCCTCGGCCTGGCCGACGTCCTCACCGACGACTCGGTGCGACGCCGCGAGATCGTCAGGCACTGGGCGGCCCAGCTCGACACCGTGCTGGAAGACGCCCGGCGTCGGCGCGCAGCAGGCCCTGCGGCTCGGTAGTGTCTCGGCCATGTCCTTCGAGCGGACCGGTAGCAGAGCGGCGACGGCGGCCCTGGCATTCCTGGCGATGCTCGTCGCGGCCGGATGCGGCTCCGGCGACGATGCCGCAGACCAGGGGCAGACCTCGACGACATCGGCTGTGACCGAGCCGGGCCCGCTTTTCGGGGAGTGCGGGTCGCTGACCGACGACGAGGTGGCGAATGCGTTCGCGCTCGGTCCGTTCTCGTCCGTCACACGCAACTCCGTCGGCTGTGAGTGGGAACTCTTCGTGGGTGGGCCGAGCGTGAGTTTCAGCTGGTACCGGGGAAGTCCGATCGGCAGGGAACGGGCCGGGTCCGATCTGATCGGCCGTCCTGCAACGGATGTCGAGGTCGGGGGCAATCCCGGCTTCCTGGGTTCGTCCCAGTCGCTGGACGGGCAGACGACCCTGTGCGAGATCGGGGTGCAGTTCGGCGGCGACTTCATCCATTGGTCCGTCTCCTACGGGAACTTCCCGCCCGCGGCCGACGCGTGTGCGGTCGCTCGCAGCCTCGCGGAGACCAGCGTCGACAGGGCGCAGCAGTGATGCGCCGGGTCCCGCTCCGGCCGGCCGGTCGTCGTCTCGGCGCCGGCATGGCAGCGCTGGCGGTATGCGCCACGGTGCTCACCGGATGCTCCCGGACGATCGAGGGCCGCGCGGTGCAGGAAGGTGCGGGTGGCGGCGGAAACACCGAGGAATTCACCCGGCTGCTCACCGAGTGCGACGCGGTCGCGGACCCGCAGATCGCCGAGGCGGTCGGAGCCGAAGCGGTGTACCGGGGGTTCTTCGGAGCGATCTGCCGGTGGGAGGGCGACGGGCCCGGCGGCGTCGTGAAGGTCACCTTCAACTGGTTCGAGACGGGCTCGCTCGACCACGAGCGCTCCGCTGCCGAACACCTCGGGTACGCGGTGGAGAACACCACGGTGGAGGGACGACGGGCCCTGCAGATGCGCCGGCCCGACGACCCGTCGTCGTGCGGGGTGAGTTCGGGTGCCTCGACGACCGGTATCTTCGGCTGGTGGGTGCAGTACCAGGGCGGTGGGCCGGACCCCTGCGAGGCCGCTGCTACCTTGGCACGGCTCACCTTGAACCTCAGCAGCTGACCGTGGCTGGGGCCGACCAGGGTCGAGCGGGTCCTCGGTTGCCTACCTCACTTTGACCTGATGCTCGCCAGCCGGGTATCGTTGTGGGTCGTGTCCGGCAAGCCCGGACCGGTCTGTGTGCCTATGCGAGGTAGTGCCGTGCGCGTCGTCTGTAGAAGTCTGCAGTTACGAGTTCCCGGCTGCCTGTGTGGGGGTACGCGACACACCCGACCTCGTGTGCACACGAGGGGCGAGTGAGGGGCAGCTAGCTCTCTTGTCCCAACCGATGGATCCCTAATTTCAGAACAGCCAGTGTTGCTCGTGTGAGCAGCTCCAGACAACGAAGAAAGCCGGTTAATGCCAACCATCAATCAGCTGGTCCGTAAGGGCCGCCGCGACAAGACCGTCAAGGTCAAGAGCGCGGCCCTCAAGGGCAGCCCGCAGCGTCGCGGCGTGTGCACTCGCGTGTACACCACCACCCCGAAGAAGCCGAACTCGGCTCTTCGTAAGGTCGCCCGCGTGCGCCTCACCAGCTCTGTCGAGGTCACCGCGTACATCCCGGGTGAAGGCCACAACCTCCAGGAGCACTCGATGGTGCTCGTGCGTGGCGGTCGTGTGAAGGACCTTCCCGGTGTCCGCTACAAGATCATCCGCGGCTCGCTCGACACCCAGGGTGTCAAGAACCGCAAGCAGGCCCGTAGCCGCTACGGAGCGAAGAAGGAGAAGGCCTGATGCCACGTAAGGGTCCCGCTCCCAAGCGTCCACTGATCGCCGACCCGGTTTACGGGTCCCCGCTGGTCACCCAGCTGGTCAACAAGATCCTGATGGACGGCAAGAAGTCCACTGCAGAGCGCATCGTCTACCAGGCGCTCGAGCAGGCACGTGAGAAGACCGGTACCGATCCGGTCGTCACCCTCAAGCGCGCGCTCGACAACGTCAAGCCCGCCCTCGAGGTTCGTAGCCGCCGCGTCGGTGGTGCCACCTACCAGGTGCCGGTCGAGGTTCGCCCCGGCCGTTCCACCACCCTCGCACTTCGGTGGCTGGTCACGTTCGCACGTCAGCGTCGTGAAAAGACCATGGTGGAGCGCCTCGCCAACGAGCTCCTCGATGCGAGCAACGGCCTCGGTGCCGCTGTGAAGCGTCGCGAAGACACGCACAAGATGGCTGAAGCCAACAAGGCGTTCGCGCACTACCGCTGGTGAGTCGAGGCCGATCGGGAGGCACCGTGATCCGGACCTCCCGATCGGCTGCTCGCACAACTGTGTCGGTCCCGTAAAGGCCGGCTGACAACACAAGAACATGGGTCCGCACAAAAGGACCGACACTAGCTACGAGCGGGGTTACCTGTGGCACAGGAAGTGCTGACCGACCTGAACAAGGTCCGCAACATCGGCATCATGGCGCACATCGATGCCGGCAAGACCACCACGACAGAGCGCATCCTCTTCTACACCGGTGTGAACTACAAGATCGGTGAAACCCACGACGGTGCTTCGACCACCGACTGGATGGAGCAGGAGAAGGAGCGTGGTATCACCATCACCTCCGCCGCCGTCACCTGTTTCTGGAACAACAACCAGATCAACATCATCGATACGCCCGGCCACGTCGACTTCACGGTCGAGGTCGAGCGGTCCCTGCGCGTCCTCGACGGCGCCGTTGCCGTCTTCGACGGCAAGGAAGGCGTCGAGCCCCAGTCCGAGCAGGTCTGGCGCCAGGCTGCCAAGTACGACGTTCCGCGCATCTGCTTCGTCAACAAGATGGACAAGATGGGCGCGGACTTCTTCTTCACCGTGCAGACCATCATCGACCGTCTCGGCGCGAAGCCGCTGGTCCTGCAGCTCCCGATCGGTGCCGAGGATGCCTTCGACGGCGTCGTCGACCTGGTCGAGATGCGTGCGCTGACCTGGCGTGGCGTCACCGAGATCGGCACTCCGCCGACGATCGAGGAGATCCCCGCCGATCTCGTCGAGCTGGCTGCGGAATACCGCGAGAAGCTTCTCGAGACGGTTGCCGAGTCCGACGAAGAGCTCATGGAGAAGTACTTCGGCGGTGAAGAGCTCACGGTCGACGAGATCAAGGGCGCCATCCGCAAGCTCACCGTGGCCTCCGAGCTGTACCCGGTCATCTGTGGCACCGCGTTCAAGAACAAGGGCATCCAGCCCATGCTCGACGCTGTCATCGACTACCTGCCGACTCCGCTGGACATCGGCGAGGTCGAGGGTCACAAGCTGAACGACGAGGAGACCATCCTCACTCGTAAGCCGAGCAAGGACGAGCCGTTCTCGGCTCTCGCGTTCAAGATCGCGGCGCACCCGTTCTTCGGCAAGCTCACCTTCGTGCGCGTCTACTCGGGTCGTATCGATCCGGGTGCCCAGGTGCTCAACGCCACCAAGGGCAAGAAGGAGCGCATCGGCAAGCTCTTCCAGATGCACGCCAACAAGGAGAACCCGGTCGACGAGGCCGTGGCCGGCCACATCTACGCGATGATCGGCCTGAAGGACACCACGACCGGTGACACCCTGTGCGACCAGGCGAACCCGATCGTCCTCGAGTCGATGACGTTCCCGGACCCGGTCATCCAGGTCTCGATCGAGCCGAAGACCAAGTCCGACCAGGAGAAGCTGGGCACCGCGATCCAGAAGCTCGCCGAAGAGGACCCGACCTTCTCGGTCGAGCTCGACGAGGAGACCGGCCAGACCGTCATCGGCGGTATGGGCGAGCTCCACCTCGACATCCTCGTCGACCGCATGCGTCGCGAGTTCAAGGTCGAGGCGAACGTCGGCAAGCCGCAGGTCGCGTACCGCGAGACGATCACCAAGCCGGTCGAGAAGCTCGAGTTCACGCACAAGAAGCAGACCGGTGGCTCCGGCCAGTTCGCGAAGGTCATCATCGCCCTCGCGCCGTTCCGCGGCGAAGACGGCGCGACCTACGAGTTCGAGAACAAGGTCTCCGGCGGTCGTGTGCCCCGCGAGTACATCCCGTCGGTCGACGCGGGTGCGCAGGACGCGATGCAGTACGGCGTGCTCGCCGGCTACCCGCTGGTGAACGTCAAGGTCACGCTCCTCGACGGTGCGTACCACGACGTCGACTCGTCCGAAATGGCGTTCAAGATCGCCGGCTCGCAGGCCCTGAAGGAAGCGGCTCGCAAGGCTGCTCCGGTCATCCTCGAACCGCTCATGGCTGTCGAGGTCACCACCCCCGAGGATTACATGGGTGAAGTGATCGGCGACCTCAACTCCCGCCGTGGCCAGATTCAGGCCATGGAGGAACGCAGTGGTGCCCGTGTCGTGAAGGCGCTGGTTCCGCTCTCGGAGATGTTCGGTTACATCGGTGACCTTCGGTCGAAGACCCAGGGCCGCGCGAACTTCTCCATGGTGTTCGATTCCTACGCAGAGGTTCCGTCGAACGTCTCGAAGGAAATCATCGCCAAGGCGACCGGCGAGTAGCCTTCGGGTTATCCCCTCGGTCACCTGCACGACCAAGTAATACAAACCGCACTGCTGCATACTGCAAGCAACAACAGTCCAGGAGGACATTCCAGTGGCTAAGGCGAAGTTCGAGCGGACCAAGCCGCACGTGAACATCGGCACCATCGGTCACGTCGACCATGGCAAGACCACCACGACGGCCGCCATCACCAAGGTGCTGGCAGACAAATTCCCGGACCTGAACGAGAGCTTCGCGTTCGACCAGATCGACAAGGCTCCCGAGGAGAAGGCTCGTGGCATCACGATCAACATCTCCCACGTGGAGTACCAGACCGAGAAGCGTCACTACGCGCACGTCGACGCCCCGGGTCACGCGGACTACATCAAGAACATGATCACGGGTGCCGCCCAGATGGACGGCGCAATCCTGGTCGTGGCTGCAACCGACGGCCCGATGCCCCAGACGCGTGAGCACGTGCTGCTCGCTCGCCAGGTCGGCGTGCCGTACATCCTCGTCGCGCTGAACAAGGCCGACATGGTCGACGACGAGGAAATCCTCGAGCTCGTCGAGATGGAGGTCCGCGAGCTCCTCGCTTCGCAGGAGTTCGACGAGAACGCTCCCGTCGTCCCGATCTCTGCTCTCAAGGCACTCGAGGGTGACGAGAAGTGGGTTCAGTCGATCGTCGACCTCATGCAGGCCGTCGACGACTCCATCCCGGACCCGGTCCGCGAGACCGACAAGCCGTTCCTCATGCCCGTCGAGGACGTCTTCACGATCACCGGCCGCGGCACGGTCGTCACCGGCCGTATCGAGCGTGGCGTTGTCAACGTCAACGAAGAGGTCGAGATCGTCGGCATCAAGGAGACCTCGACCAAGACCACGGTCACCGGTATCGAGATGTTCCGCAAGCTGCTCGATCAGGGCCAGGCGGGCGACAACGTCGGCCTCCTCGTCCGCGGCATCAAGCGCGAGGACGTCGAGCGTGGCCAGGTCGTCGTCAAGCCGGGCACCACGACTCCCCACACGGAGTTCGAGGGCCAGGCTTACATCCTCAACAAGGAAGAGGGCGGCCGCCACACGCCGTTCTTCAACAACTACCGTCCGCAGTTCTACTTCCGTACCACGGACGTGACGGGCGTTGTTACCCTTCCCGAGGGCACCGAGATGGTCATGCCCGGTGACAACACCGAGATGTCCGTCAAGCTGATCCAGCCGATCGCCATGGACGAGGGCCTTCGCTTCGCTATCCGCGAGGGTGGTCGTACCGTCGGCGCCGGTCGCGTCACGAAGATCATCAAGTGAGCTAGTTCTCACTGACGCCAACGGCGTCCACCCTTCGGGGTGGACGCCGTTCGGCGTTTCAGGACCGGTGGACGATGCGGCCGGCGGGTGCCGTCAGTCGTGTTCGGAATGCGGCGGATCGAGATGCAGCAGCACCTGCGTCGCCACCCTGGCACCGCCGAGTGCGCACGCGGCGCGTTCCGCGGTGTCCTCGGCGTGCGCGGTGAACTCGGCGACGTCGATTCCCGGCTCGGCATGCACGACCACCGACAGCGTGGGCAGGTGCCGTTCCACCACCGCGCGGCCGCGCGCCGACCGCACGCCCGGCAGCCCGGCGAGTTCGCGTGCTACTCCCTCCGCGACCGGGCCCAGTTCCACACCGAGCGTCGCGTCCGTCACCTCGTCGAACAGTTGCACCGTCGAAGTGCGACGGCGGGACAGGTTGACCACGAGCAGCACGATGCCGATCGCGGCCCCTACGGCGAACACGGTCCACAGTGCGGGTGTCCACCAGTCCTGGTCGGGAACGTCGATGACGCGTGGCCGGTCGAGTTGCGAGAGCCGGTCCCGCGCGAGGGGCACTTCCCACAGCCAGGCGAGCGCGAAGGCGCCGATTCCGAGCAGGGCGAAGCCCGTCACGAGTGCGAAGAAACGGTTGGCCAGCACCGTACGGAGTTTCATCGGCGCGTTCCTCCCACGGCGTTCGCCCGCGTCTCTGCGGGGGTGATCTTCACGATCAGTGGAAGGGGATCGGCGAGAAGCGAGAGATTCGGTTCGACCTCGGCGCGCACGGTCGCGGTGAGTTCGGCGACCGGTACTTCGGGGTCGGCGACTATCCGCACCACCGCGCGCCGGCGATCGACCACAGTCCGCGCGGTGCGTACACCGGGGAGCGCCGACGCCCGGGCACTGCACATGCGGGCGACGTCGGTACGCCGCATCCACACCGTGTCGACGGGACCGGAGACCCGGAGCGGGAGGTGGGTGCGTCGCCGTGGCTTGATCGCCGCGAACAGCAGCGCGGCACCGAGCAGCACGAGCACCGCGGCCACCGGACCGATCCACGGTTCCCAGTGCAGCCTGCCGAACCACTCGAACGCGTTGCGGAGCCACGGCGCTCCGGCGTAGGTGCCGCGCACGATGAGAAGTTCGCGGGCGGCGACGAACGAGAGTCCGAGCGCACCGATCGCGATGAGCGCCGCGGCCGGCGCCGCCGCCGGGGTCGCGAGCGGGGGCAGCGGTTGCACGACCGGTATCCGTGCGCGGGATTCGGTGTGAGCGACGATGTCCGATTCGAGGTACTCGACAGGCACGGATTGCTCGGCCGGTTCGTCCTCGTGTGCCTGGGGGGTCGCGGCGACGAGGACGTTCAGTTCGGTGACGTGCAGGCCCGTGTAGTCGTGCAGGTGACGCGCGACGGCGTCGTGCACCCTCCGCGTCAGTGCCGCTGCGTCGTAAGGCCATTCGGCGGCGATGAAGAGATTCACCGCGACCGCCCGTCCGCCGGTGGTCACATCGGCACGAGGAAGTTCCCGGCCCGTGAGCAGACTCAGGTTGCCGGTGTGCCGGACCACGCCGGGAACCTGGAGTGCGGCCGACGCGGCGATGCGTTCGACTGCGCGGTCCTTGATGACGAGGGTGCCGCGGTTCCCGACCGTGTCGATGTCGTCGAGCGTGGAGCCCGGCAGTGGCCCGGTCTCCGTGGGGACGCCATCAGCCACGGCCGCGGCTCCGCAGAATCGCACCGAGGTCGAGCAGACCGTCCCGGTGTGCACCGATTGCGGCACCGAGCGCGCCGAGAAGGACCGCGAACAGCAGTCCGCTGACGCCCCCGAAGATCCCGGCAAGAGCGAGGAGGAGACCGGCGATCAGGCCGACCGCGGTGTTGCCGGTGGGAGTGTGGTTCACGGGGACACCTGTTTCTGTTCGAGGTGGACGTCTTCGATCGTCACATGCACCGGAGGGCCGACGACCGCTTCGACGAGCGCTCGCACGGTGTCGGCGAGGGCCGGCAGATCGGCGGGGTATTCCGCGGTGATGTGCACGGCGCACCCCTCGGGTCCTAGCCGGATCCCGGGGATCCGGCGTCCCGGCAGGTAGGTCGCGACCGATCCGAACGGGCCGCTGTTGAGCCCGGCGACGCCTGCGACACCCGTGACGATCTCGGCGACGAGGTCTGCGACCTCGGGGTCGGGATGCGTACGGGGGTCCGCGCCGGGAGACGAGGTCACTGCACTCGAGGCTTGAGCTCGTCGGCTGCTGCCGCCTCGTCGTACAGCACCACGTCGAAGACGGTGATGTTGACTTCCGTGACCTCGAGACCGGTCATGCGTTCGACGGCCGTGATCACGTTGTGCCGGATCGCGATCGCCAGCTCGTGGAGCGCCACGCCGTACTCCGCGACGATGCCGATATCGATCGCTGCCTGTTTCTCGCCGACCTCGACCGCGACGCCCTGCCCGTGGTTGATTCGTGCTCCCGGGATGCGGTCGCGCAAGGCGCCCACCACCCGGGCGGTCCCCGCCCCGACGTCGAACACGCCGCTGACCTCGCGTGTCGCGATGCCTGCGATCTTGGCGACCACCGCGTCGGCGATGATCGTCCGACCCTGGCTGTCGAGGGGACCGGAGAACGAACCGGTACCGAACTGGATGCGGCTGATTCCTGCGCCGCTGTCGCTGGTCATGAGTGCTCCTCGTGCCGTGTGGGTCGTGGGGAACGTGCGGGCCGTGCGTTGTCCATCATTATCCGCCCGGTGAGGGTGATATGCCGGGCAGGACCGCCACCGTGTTGTGCTGCGGGGTATTTCGGTGTTGCCGGGATCGGCGCGCTGTTCAGCCCTGTACGTGCGTTTGGTATGAAGAGTGCACGCACACGGGTGGCAGAGGTCACGCCGCGATGAGGAGGATGTACCAGGTGGCAGTCGAACGGATCGTAATAGCAGGAGCCGGACTCGCGGGTGTGCGAACCGCGGAGGAGTTGCGACGCGCGGGGTACGAGGGCGAGATCGTTCTGCTCGACGACGAGGGCCACCTGCCCTACGACCGGCCCCCGCTGTCGAAGGATGTCATCCGCGGCGAGCGGGAGGACACCACGCTGCGCCCGGCCGAGTTCTTCGACGAGCAGCGCATCGACCTGCGGCTCGGCGCCGCCGCACGCTCGGTCGACACCGACGCCCGCACCGTGACACTCGCCGACGGCACCGAACTCGCCTACGACGAGCTGGTCGTCGCCACGGGTCTGCGAGCACGGCGCATCCCGGGCCTGCCCGATCTCGACGGCGTCCACGTCCTGCGGTCGGTGGACGACAGCCGCGCCTTGCGGGCCGCGATCGTCCCCGGCGTGCGGGCATTGGTCGTCGGCGCCGGATTCATCGGATGCGAGGTCACCGCCAGCCTGCGGGCACTGGGCGTCGACGTCGTCCTGCTCGAGCCGCAGCCGACGCCGCTCGCGTCGGTGCTCGGCACCGAGGTCGGTTCCCTCGTGGCACGACTGCATACCGACGCCGGAGTCGACCTGCGTGCAGGAGTCGGGCTCGCCGAACTGCGCGGCGACGGCCACGTCACCTCTGCCGTGCTCGGGGACGGCACCGAGATCGACGTGGATCTCGTCGTGCTGGGTATCGGATCGGTGCCTGTCACCGAGTGGCTCGAGGGCTCGGGGATCGAACTGGACAACGGGGTCGTGTGCGACGACACGGGCAAGGCGTCCGCGCCGCACGTCTGGGCCGTCGGCGACGTCGCGTCGTGGCAGGTTCCCGGTGGTGCCCGCAAACGTGTCGAGCACTGGACCAGTGCGGGCGAGCAGGCCACCGTGCTCGCGAAGAAGATCGTCACGGGGGAGTCCGGGGGCGCCGGCCAGGTGCCCTACTTCTGGAGCGACCAGTACGACATCAAGATCCAGGGCCTGGGTGCGGTTCGCGCCGACGACACCGTGCACGTGGTGCGCGACGACGGACGGAAGTTCCTCGCGTACTACGAGCGTGAGGGCCGCCTCGTCGGTGTCGTCGGTGGCGGGCTGCCCGCGCAGGTGATGAAGACCCGGATGAAGATCGCCGCCGGCGCGCCCATCGAGGAGTTGCTCGCGGCCGTGTGAGCACTCGAAGCCGTATGCCTGAACACCGCCGCGACCGGGAAGGGCTAGATTCGTAGGGTGATCGTTGCGCTCATCGACTCGGGATTCGGTCTGCTGCCGACTGCTGCGTGGCTGCGCCGGATGCGTCCGGATCTCGACTTGCTGCTGTCGATGGACCCGGAGTGCGCTCCCTGGGGACCGAAACCGGCCGACTGGGTGTCCGACCGGGTGGTGACCACCGCCCGGCGCGCCGTCGACCGCGGCGCCGACGCGGTGGTGCTGCCGTGCAACACGGCGTCGGTGACCGCGCTGGACGACGTGCGCGCCGCGCTCGGTGACGATGTTCCCGTGATCGGAACCGTGCCCGCGATCAAGCCTGCCGCGGCCGTGTGCACGTCGGTGGCGATCTGGGCGACGGCCGCGACGACCGCGAGTCGTTACCAGGCCGACCTCATCGAGAAGTTCGGGAACGGCAGCGAGGTCGTGGGCGTCGCATGTCACGGACTCGCCGACGCCATCGACCGGGGTGACCGGGAAGGCGCCGACCGGGCGATCGCCGATGCCGCGGCGCGCACTCCGGACGACGTCGAGGGCATCGTCCTCGGCTGCACCCACTACCCCCTGGTGGCGGACTCGATCCTCGCCCGGTTTCCGGAGGGTGTGCGCTTGTTCGACAGCGCCGAAGCGGTCGCCAGGCAGACGCTGCGTCGTATCGCCGACCTCGATGCGGACGAGCCGGGCACCCGCGAGTTCGGCGACCGTTCCGGAGCCTCCGGGCGCGTCGAGGTGTACCTCAGCGGTAAGCGCGGAGCGCTCCCGCCCGGAGCGGAGGCGTTCGCCGCTGGACGGGAACTGCTCGCTGCCGCGACTGCGAGGTAGAAGCATCAGGTTCCGCACTACGTGGGCCGTCCGGACACGTGCGGCGCCGGCGAGACCGTAGGCTCGGGCCGTGACCGACGACCTGTCCGCAAAGGACGTTCGCGCGGCGCTCGACGCCCTCGGCGATCCTGACGCAGCCGCCGGGATGGGACGCTTCTTCAAGACCGGGCCCGGCGAGTACGGCGAGGGCGACGTCTTTCTGGGACTGCGGGTGCCGCAGACCCGTGCCGTGGTCCGGAAGTTCCGCGACCTGCCGATCGAGGAGTCGCGTCTCCTTCTGGACAGCGCTGTCCACGAACACCGTCTCGCCGGCCTGCTGATCCTCGTGGACAGGTATACGCGCGACCCGGTCTCACGTCGCCGGGTGGTCGAGGTATACCTCGACGCTCTCCGCTGCGGACGGGTGAACAACTGGGATCTCGTCGACGCCTCGTCCGATCACATCGTGGGTGAATGGATCCACGCGAATCCGGCCGATGCCGGGTTGCTCACGACGCTGATCGACGACCCCGACCTGTGGCGGCGACGTGCCGGGCTGCTCGCCACGTTCGCCTTCGTCAAGAGGGGAGAGGCCGGCCCGACGCTCATGATGGCCGAGCGTGTCCTCGACGACCGCCGGGATCTGATCCAGAAGGCGGCAGGCTGGATGCTGCGTGAGGTCGGCAAACGCGTGGATCGGGACGCCCTGCTCGACTTTCTCGAGCGTCACGCGGCCGCGATGGGCCGGACGGCACTGAGTTACGCCACCGAGCATCTCGACGCGGAGGAACGCGCCCGGCTCCGCGGGTTGCGCTGACGAGACGTGAGCGGCACCCGGCGATGCCGGCCACGCCTCGTCGTGCGGCTCAGAACTCGATCTTGAGGTGGTCGGTGACCGGACGTGCCTGGCATCCCAGGATGTAGCCCGCCTCGATGTCCTCCGGGTCGAGGACGTCGCAGTTCTCCATCTCGACCTTGCCTTCGAGGACGGTGCACGCGCACGATCCGCACTCGCCCTCCTGGCAGGAGTAGGGAACGTCGATGCCCTTGGCGAGCATGATGTCGACGAGCGTCTGCTTGCGGGGCCAGGTCAGGTTGTGGACCTCACCGTCGAGTTCGACCTCGACGGTCGCCGCGTCCGCGGCTTCTTCGTCGCTGACCTCGACGGGCGCGTGGTCGGCGAAGGGATCGCCGGACAACGAGTTGAACACTTCGGCGTGGACCTGAGTCCGCGCCATCCCGATGCTCGAGAGCGCCTGATGCACGGTGTCCATGAACGGTCCCGGCCCGCACATGAACGCCTCACGATCGGAGTACGGCGCTGCGAGTGTTGCGAGCTGGTCGGCGCTGGGAAGACCCTGCACGGATTCGAGCCAGTGGACGACGGTCAATCGGGTCGGGTACTTCTCGGCGAGCATCCGCAGTTCCTCGGCGAAGATGACCGATGCTTCGTCACGGTTGGCGTAGATCAGCGCGACCTTGCCCGATCCCTGCGTCAGCGCGGACTTGAGGATCGCGATGACGGGGGTGATACCGCTGCCTGCCCCGAACAGCACGAAGTCGTGGTCGAAGGACTTGGGGGTGAACACCCCGGCGGGCGGCAGAACCTCGAGGGTGTCGCCCACCGCGACGGTGTCGCAGAGCCAGTTCGACCCGTAGCCGTCGGACGTGCGCTTGACGGTGACCTTGGGGGCATCGTCGGTGTGCGGTGAACTCGCGAGGGAGTAGCAGCGCGCCACCGAGCCGGTGCGCTCGCTGGGAATCCGCAGGGTGAGGAACTGGCCCGGCTTGTACGCGAACTTGTCGCGGAGTTCGTCGGGGACGGCGAAGACGATCGACTTCGCGTCGGCGGTTTCCTCGACGACGGCGGAGACGGTGAGTACCACCGATCGCGAGCCGTGGGGCACCTCGACAGTCGTCATGGCGTGTGTCGTCCTCTCGTGCATACCGTGCGGGAGCAGTGGCGCCACCCCGGGTGTTCCCGTTCCGGGATGTTCTGGAACACCCCGAAATCTAGAACCCGTTCTAGTTAAGGGTAGCAGCCTGTTGTAGCCCCAGAAACGGTACCGGGTGCGCCCGAGGGCACCCCCGCCTGTCCCGCACAGTGGGCACTTCTGCCTCGACCGGGTGTCCCGAGGCCTTCCGCTGCCGCGTTGGTCCTGCGCGTCGTGCACGGCTCTCGATCCGGCCCGATGCGGCCGCACCCGGCGGCGAGTGCGGCCGCATCGGGCGGATGATCAGGCGCTGGCCTTCGCGAGAAGCTCTTCGATCCGGTCGTAACAGTCGCGCGTGCCCTCCTCCCATCCGGAGGACGCCATCCCGTCGCGTGCTTCGAGGCTCGGATACACGCTGTGGCCGCTGAGCTTGCTGCGGCCGTTGCCGAGATCCTCGAAGGTCATGAACTCGATGCTCACGATGTCGCGGAATTGATCGAATTCGAAGGTCTGGATGGCGAATTCGTTCTCCCGCACGGTGTGGAACACGCCCGAGAAGGTGTACGAACCGCTGTCGTCGCTGTGGGTGTACCGATACGAGCCACCGCTACGGAAGTCGTAGTGGTCGATGTCCATGGACACCCCGCGCGGCCCCAGCCACTGGGCGACGAGAGCCGGATCCTGATGCGCCCGGAAGATTTCGGAGACGGGATAGTCGAACTCGCGCTCGTAGTCGATGAACGGAACGCCGTCCGGAACGTTGATGTGCAGTGGGTTGCTCATGACGATGCCTCTCGCAGGGAGCGGGATCACCCCGGTGGGGGGTCTGTGGTGTCGGCCGTGTCCCCGGCCAGCACAGAGTCGAGGCTGCGGAACTGCTGTTCCTTGGTCAACCGATACCGGTCGATCCAGGAAGTCAGCGCCTCCAACTGTGCGGGATTCAGGTGAACGGGGCGGCGCTGGGCATCGCGGGTGCGCGTGACGAGCCCGGCTTGCTCGAGTACCTGAATGTGCTTCGAGATCGCCTGGGTGGTGATCGCGAAGGGTTCCGCGAGTTCGTTGACAGTGGCGGGACCCCGGCTGAGCCGGGCGACGATGCGTCGGCGGATCGGATCGGAAAGGGCCATGAATGCCCGGTCGAGTAGTTCGTCGTCCGCGTCGGCAACGTTCACCTGCCACCATCCTTATTCAACCTTTCGGTTGAATACACCATCCTCCGCAGGGAACAGCCCTGTCAAGACCCTTCCGGGCAGACTCCCGGTGCCGACAAGATGGATGTCGCGTTTGCCCGGTGAATCCCGCGACCCCCGGCTACCGTCGTCAAGATGATCTCGGTGGGGAGAAATCGGTCGGGAATACGTGCCGCTGTGGCTGCGACGGCGGCACTCGTACTCGTGGGCGGATGTGCGTCGAGCACGGACGGTGATTCGGAGAACACCGCCGCGCCCGGGGCGGTGTGTGGAGCGACGCCCAACGGCACGCCGTTGACCGGTGGAGCGCCGCCGGAGACCGGGGGTGGCGACATTTCCACCAACCCGGAAATCGCCACCGGCTACCGCAGCGACATGACCGCTGTGAGTACCGAATCGTTCGCGGTCTCCACCGCCAACCCGGTCTCCACCGAGGTGGCGTGCGAGGTCCTCCGCGACGGCGGGACGGCGGCCGATGCGCTCGTCGCGGCACAGATGGTGCTCGGACTCGTCGAACCGCAGTCGTCCGGTATCGGCGGCGGAGCGTTCCTGATGTACTACGACGCCGAATCCGGTGCGGTGCAGGCGTTCGACGGGAGGGAAACCGCCCCGAGTGCGGCCGACGAGAACTATCTTCGCTGGATCAGCGACACCGACCGCACCGAGCCCAAACCCGACGCTCGCGCGAGCGGACGGTCGATCGGCGTACCCGGTGTCCTGCGCATGCTCGAGTCGGTGCATGCCGAGTACGGAGACCGGGAGTGGCGGAGTCTGTTCGCTCCCGCCATCGATCTGGCCGACAGAGGCGTGACCGTCAGCGACCGGATGGCGCAATCCATTGCCGATTCCGCCCAGCAACTCGCGGTCGACGACGAGGCTCGCGCGTACTTCCTCGAGCCGGACGGCAGCCCCAAGGCCGTAGGCTCGACGCTGACCAATCCGGCAATGGCGAAGACCCTCGGCGCAATTGCCACCGACGGCGCCGACGCGTTCTATACCGGTGACATCGCACAGTCGATCGTCGAGGCGACCGGAAGTGCATCCGGTGGGCGAACACCGGGAATGCTCACGCTCGACGACCTCGCCTCGTACGAGGCGAAGGAGCGCACGCCGCTGTGCACGCCCTACCGTGACCACGAGATCTGCGGGATGCCGAACCCGTCGTCCGGCGGCACCGCCGTCGCGGCCACTCTGGGCATCCTGGAGAACTTCGACCTCGCCGCACTGGGACCGTCCGAGGTCGACGCGAACGGGGGAGTGCCGAATGCCGAAGCGGTGCACCTGATTTCCGAGGCCGAGCGTCTCGCGTACGCCGACCGCGACAAGTACGTCGCGGATTCGGACTTCGTTCCGCTGCCCGGGGGGTCGCTCGACACCTTGGTCGACCCCGAGTACCTCTCTCAGCGGGCGGCACTGATCGACCCGGGCAAGAGCATGGGCACCGCGCAGCCGGGCGATTTCGGACCGGTACCGCTCGGGGTGCCGCCGCAGAGTCCCGAGCACGGCACCAGCCACATCTCGGTCGCCGACAGTTACGGCAACGTGGCCGCCATGACGACGACCATCGAATCGGCGTTCGGGTCGTTCCACATGGTCGACGGCTTTCTCCTCAACAACCAGCTCACCGACTTCTCGGCGGAACCCACGGGCAAGGACGGGTTGCCGGCCGCCAATCGGGTCGAGCCGGGAAAGCGTCCGCGCAGTTCGATGGCGCCGACGCTGGTGTTCGACAGGACATCCGACGGCCGACGAGGCGACCTGCAGATGGTTGTGGGGTCGCCCGGTGGATCGGTGATCATCCAGTTCGTCGTCAAAACGCTGGTCGGGATGCTGGACTGGGGGCTCGACCCGCAGCAAGCGATCTCGGCCGTGTCGTTCGGCGCGGCAAACACCCCGGCCACCGGCGTCGGGGGTGAACATCCCGCCGTCGACGCGTCCGACGACGGCGCGAAGGACCCGCTCGTGCAACAGCTTCGGGACAAGGGGCACGAGGTCTCCGTCGCGCCGCAGTCGAGCGGGTTGAGCGCGCTGCAGCGCGAAGAGACGGGTTGGATCGGAGGAGCCGATCCTCGGCGCGAGGGGGCGGTGATGGGCGATCCGGCACCGTGACTGCGCTCGTCCACCAGGAGCGAGCCCCGAGAACATGACATCCGTCGTCTCGGACTCGTGAGAGCGGGTATGTCGCTCGGGCCCGGTTGCGTGCACACTTCGACCATGGAACACACAGGTGCCCCGGCACTCGAACTGCGCGACGTCGTCAAGACCTTCCGTGCGCGGGGAGGGGAGGAGGCGCATGCGGTGTCGGGCCTCGACCTCACCGTCCGGCGCGGTGAGGTCATGGCTCTGCTCGGACCCAACGGCGCAGGGAAGACGACGACGCTCGACATGGTTCTCGGGCTGACGACTCCGACCTCGGGATCGGTTGCCGTGTTCGGTGCACCTCCGCGGCAGGCCGTCCGCGATGGCCGGGTCTCCGCCGTCCTGCAGACCGGCGGACTGCTACGCGATCTCACGGTGCGTGAAACCGTGCGCATCATCGCTTCGACTTTCGACACCCACCGCGACATCGACGACGTTCTCGACAGCGCCGGGCTCTCGGCACTCTCCCGCCGGATGGTGTCGAAGTGCTCGGGCGGAGAACAACAGCGGCTTCGTTTCGCACTCGCGCTGCTCCCGGACCCCGACCTGCTCGTTCTCGACGAACCGACCGCGGGAATGGATGTGGCCGCCCGCCGCGAGTTCTGGGCCACCATGCATGCCGAGGCCGACCGGGGCCGCACGATCGTGTTCGCAACCCACTATCTCGAAGAAGCGGACGCCTTCGCCGGTCGGATCGTCATGATGGCCGGAGGGCGGGTCGTGGCCGACGGGCCCACTGCCGAGATACGGGCTCGGGCCACCGGAAGGCTGGTCTCCGCAGAACTACCACCGGAGTCCCGAGACGACGCGCAGGCGGTCCTCGCGTCGACCCCGGGTGTCGCCGACATCTCCTGGGTCGGACCGAGAATCGAGGTCCGGACAACGGATTCCGATTCGGTGGCCCGTATTCTCCTCGTACGCTTCGATGCCCGCGACCTCGACATCGTCAGTGGTTCGCTCGAAACCGCCTTCCTCGCGCTGACACAGAAAGCAACGGCATGAACACCACTTTCGTCGGGCTGGAATTGCGGAGGACCTTCCGCGACTACGTCAATGTCTTCTTCATCGCGGTGCTGCCCGCGTTCTTCTACCTGATCTTCGGTGCGTCCCAGTCGTTCGCGACCGAGTCGGCCGGCAACGGCAACGTGGCGATGTACATCATGATTTCGATGGCTGCGTACGGCGCGGTGACCGCTACCACCGGCGTGGGCGGCACGGCAGCGGTCGAGCGGATGCAGGGCTGGGGCAGACAGTTGGGGCTGACCCCGCTCACCGACGCCTCGTATGTGGCGATGAAAGCAACGGTGGCCCTCGTGGTCGCGGCCATTCCGATCGGGCTGATCTTCGTCCTCGGAGTCTTCACCGGGGCGTCCGGCGACTCGAGTGCGTGGATCCTCAGCGCGGTGGCCGTGCTCGTCGGTGCCGCAGTGTTTTCCGTCTACGGTTTGGTCTTCGGTCTGGCCTTCCGATCGGAAGCGGCCGTCGGCGCTGCCGGCGGCAGCCTGGTAATCCTCGCGTTCCTCGGCAACATCTTCATTCCGCTGTCGGGCACGCTGCTGACCATCGCCAAGTTCACTCCGCTCTACGGCTATGTGTCGCTGGCGCGCTACCCCGTGACCGAAGGTGTGCTGATCGACCGCAGCGGAAACCCGCTGCCGTCCGAGCCGCTGTGGGTTCCGATCCTGAATCTGTCGGTGTGGGCGGTGATCTTCGTGGCGCTCGCGACCTGGCTGGTGCAGCGCGGACGTGGCCGGCAGTGACGGAATACGACGGACCCGCCCTCGTGCACCGCGTGTACGCGTGCCGGAGGACGTGCCACTCGACCGCGCGGTAAGCAGGGAGTGGGTATCGGCTACCGAGGATCGGCCGAGCCGAACAACGAGCCTTGGATCAGGAGTCCCAAAGCGTGGCTCGTCGCGCGATACCGCTCGGGTGACGCGGTGGCTGCGTGAGCGCTCAGTCCCTGAAAAACGGCGAAGATCGCATCGGTGGTTCCGTCCACGTCTGCGTCAGCACTCAAGACGCCATCTCGGTGCGACTGACGGATGATCTCACCTATTACGGTCCGTAGACCTGTGTAGATCATGTCGCTGTCGCGCTCGAGCTGGAGGTGCCCGGCGCTCTCCACGCGGAGGGCGCGATCGAACGCAACGGCATGGGGATTCTCGCGCAACAGTTGCCCCCCTTCGGCGAGCACGGCCAGTAACCGGTTCACGACGCCTTCGGTGCGGTCCGCTGCGGCGGACAGGCGCGGCAGCGATACCTCGGCCATGTCCGTAAAGGCGGCTTTCACGATCTCCGCCTTGTTGGGGAAGTAGTGGTAGAGACTGCCGCTCGTGATACCGGCCAGGCGCGCGATCTCCCGGATTGTTGCTCCCGAGTAACCCACCTCGGCAACGCAACGCATCGCAGCAGCGAGGATCTTGCGACGCGTGTCCCCGCTTCTCGCGCCCACCGGCCGGCCGAGTGGCGATGGCGAGGACGGCATGGCGACTCCCAGCTCGACGACAGATGTAGGAAAGCATCGCACGCGTGCGTGCCCGGTGCGTGCGCGGGCACGCGGCGTCGAAGCCTGCTTCGGCGATCCATGTCCGCGATCACGGGCGACCCTGGCGAGGCCGCCGACGTCGGCTTGATCGACACCGCAGCTGTGGTCCGAGGCAGGGTGGCCGAATGCAACTCGGCCTCAAGAGAATTCATTAGGTCAGCTTCGGAAATCTCATCATTGACAAGATGAAATGTGAGTTGCATCATATAAACCAATCACGTGATTGATTATGCCCGACGCACTTCGGGCGGGGCGTGTGTGCGTTCGTACGGCATCGGATTCTGTCGTCGAACATCCGACGGCCTCGCTCTGTTCTCACCGCTGAATCACGAAGGTTCGTTGCCGTTGCAAAGGAGCAAGGCTTCATGACCACCACACAACCCAGCAAGACCGAAGAGCGCCCGAATCGGCCCGGAGATTGGGTAGAAACGGCGGAAGGCCTCGCCGATATCGAGCCGGGGCGGTACAACATGCACATCCCCACCGACCGCTACGTCTCCCGGGAAATTCAGGAACGCGAACGCGACAACATCTGGATGAAGACCTGGCAGGTCGCGGGGCGAACGTCTGAACTGACCGAAGTCGGTGACTGGAAGGTCTACCAGCTGTTCGACCAGTCCTACATCCTCGTCCGGGGCAAGGACGACCGTATCCGCGGTTTCGTGAATGCCTGCCGGCATCGCGGAAACCCGCTGTGTGCCGGACGGGGAAATTCCAAGCGTTTCCTGTGTCAGTACCACCTGTGGTCGTACGACCTCGACGGAAAACTGCGAGGGATCCTCCACGAGAAGACACTCGGGTCGATCGACAAGGACGAGAACTCCCTTCTCGAGGTCTCGGTCGACACGCGCGCCGGGTTCATCTTCCTCAACCCCGACCCGAATGCCGAGCCGCTCGTCGACTACCTCGGTGCCGAGGTGCTCGAGATGCTCGAGCCCTACCGGCTCGACGAGATGATCACGGTGATGGACGTGCGCGAGTCGCTCGAATGCAACTGGAAAGTTGTGGTCGACGCCTTCTCCGAGGGCTACCACATCTCGGGCATCCACCCACAGTTGTTGCGCGCGATCACGATCGAATCCGAGAAGAGCAGGTACCGGCTCCTGGGCCGGCATTCGGTCGCCTGCTCACCGTTCGAAGTGGCGAACGTCGACAAGTACGGTCCCGAGGAGCAGGTCGAGGGCATTCGTGAACTGCCCGAGACGTTTCCGTCCCTCCTGCGTACCCTGCCGCGATTCGAGGAACTGGTCGACGGGTACCGCGTCGAAGGCGAGCCACTCGCGTTCCCCGACGGAGTCACCGCGCGTACCGTCCTTCAGCAGGCCACACGCGAGGTCCTGACGGAAATGGGTCTGGACGTGAGCGACCTGACCGACGCCCAGATGAGCGACAATCACGGATGGGTGCTGTTTCCCAACTTCTTCATGACGGTTCGTGCCGGTGAAGCCACGATCATTCTCGCGCAGCCCGACCCCGGTGGCGATCCGAACCGCTGTATCTGGCAGATCACCAGCGTCATGTGGCTGCCCGACGAGATGAAGGATGTCCTCCGCGCCGATCTCGTCGATGTGGAAGAACCCGGTGAGTTCAAGTATTTCGAAGCCCTCCAGCAGGATTACGAGCAGATGCCCCGCCAGCAGCGCGGCCTGCGCAACAAGGCCCTCGACCACCTGACCCTGGTGTCGGAGGAAGTGGTTGTCGCCCACTTCCATTCGGTTCTCGACCGGTACCTCGCGGAACGCTCGCAGTACTGACACGCCCACTTTTCGAGCACACGAAGCAACAGCCCAAGGAGATATGCATGCAGCTGCGAGAAATCGCCGACGTCGTGGACGAGTACACCGGGCGATCACGCGCGGTGCTCGAATACGGCATGGTGACGAAGTCGCTTGTCGACCGAGCCAAGCAGCCCGGGTTCACGGCCGACAGCTGGTCACCGCTCGCCGAACTGGTTGCCACCGACGAGTTCGTCCGTGTCGGCAACTTCAAGGAAGTGATGAACTGGAGCGAATACGTCGACTTCCTGACCAACTGGGCGTCCTCCGCGCAGTGGGAGGGTTCTTTCAAGCGCATCACTGAAACACCCGACCTGGTGATCTTGGAACTCGAGGAACGAAGCAGCGTCGGGGAGTTCTCCAATGTTGTCGATTCCGTGTCGATATACGAATTCGACGACAACGGAAAGATCACTCACATCGACGTCTACCTACAGATGGCGTTGCCCGACAACGCAATGCTGGGTAGCTACGAAGACGTCCGGATTTCCGAATAACGCTCTGAACCCTGCCCGACGCAGGTCGGGGCATCGACAGGTTGGGGCATCGACTATTACACACGGACCAGGAGCACTGTGAACACCGAGGAACGGATCGCCCAGCATCGCCGGATGGCGGAGAGCTACAGGAACGCATACCTGCGACAGGGTGTGCAGGACGGTGACGAATACACCGACGAACACGGGCAAGAGGCGTGGAAGTTCGCCGAAGGCGCGATCTACACCTCGCCTTACTTCACAGGCGACGAGGTCATCGTCATGAGCGAAGCCCTGGCCGATACGGGCAAGGCCGCGACGATGGAGGCGAAGGCCTACTCGCTGACTTTCCCCGACTGGAAGCCGACGGACTTCAAGTACTGGCCGGCCGACAACGGCTTCGTCATGAAAACCCGGTGGCACGGCCACACCGTGGACGGAACCGGGATGGGTTTCTACTCCTACAGTTTCGTCGAAACCGACGAGCGAGGTGAGATCACGCGCTGGGAAACACACGTCAACGACGAGTACAGCCCCTTCCTCGAAGTCGCGATCGGGGTCAGCGGCCCGTTCCACGGCAATGCCGCATATCTCGAAGCACTCGAGCGCTGCCTGGAGAAGGCCGGCGTCACGATGTGAGACTCCGCCGGAGGTGGCATCGGCATCGTTCGGTGCCACCCTCGTGTCTCGACTACCCATCCCCTGTAGGAAAGGAAGTCTCCACCATGGAGTCCGTAGCACTGAGCCCCCTGTTCGGCACGGAGTTCAGGGGCGTCGACAGCCTCGCGGACGACGCGGTCGTCGCTCGGGTGACCGAGGCGCTGAAGTGGCGAGGCGTCGTACTCATCCGAGGGTTGCACCTCGACAACGATGCGCAGATTGCTTTCAGCCGCTCCCTGGGTGAACTCGTCAAGCCGTTGCCGAACGAAGAAATCATGACGGTGTCGCTGGATCCCGAGAAGACGGTCGCGGCAGAGTATCTCAAGGGCACCTTCAGTTGGCACATCGACGACACGACCAACAAGGTACCGGCGAAGGCGACCACGCTCACCGCGCGGCAGATCGCGGAGGAGGGCGGCGGCACCGAGTTCGCCAGTACGTACGCAGCGTACGAGAACCTGCCGGAACACGAGAAGAAGCGTTACGAGAAACTGCGTGTGGTGCACAGCTTCGAAGCTGCGCAGCGCACCGTGTACCCCGACCCCACCGATGAGCAGGTCGCCTTGTGGCGCACGCTGCCCAGGAACGAGTCGTCGCTGGTGTGGGAACGACGAGACGGCCGGCGTTCCCTGGTGATCGGCGCGACCGCCGACCACGTCGTGGGGATGGACCCGGACGAGAGCCGGAAGCTCCTCGACGAACTGCTCGCCTGGACGACCCAGGAACGGTTCTCCTACCTGCACGAGTGGGAGGTAGGGGACCTCGTCATGTGGGACAACACCGGGATGCTCCACCGCGCGCAGCGATACGACTCCAAGTCGGAACGTCTCATGCAGCGGACGACGATCGTGGGAGATGAGGCATGGGCGTGAAGACGGCCGTCGTCACAGGGGGCGGGTCCGGGATCGGCCGTGCGGTCGCGGAGCGATTACGTAAGGACGGGCACCAGGTCGCGGTCTTCGACATCGCAACGTCCGGTGGCGAACTCGAATACACCGTCGATGTGTCCGACCGCGCCGGGATCGACGCCGCTCTGGCCGAGGTACGTGAACGGCTCGGGCCCGTCACCATTCTGGTGAACGGCGCGGGCGTCGAGGTGTACAAGCGATTCGCCAACCTCACGTTCGAAGTGTGGCAGCGTGCGATCGAGGTCAACTTGCACGGGGTTTTCCATTGCACGCAGGCAGTCCTGCCCGACATGATCGAGGCGGGCTGGGGCCGGATCGTGAACATTTCCTCGTCGAGCACGCACGCGGGTCAGCCGTTCATGTCCGCGTACGTTGCCGCCAAGAGCGGCGTCAACGGTCTCACCAAATCGCTCGCGTTGGAGTACGGCCCGGACGGGATTACGGTCAACGCCGTGCCGCCGGGGTTCGTCGACACCCCGATGCTGCGACGCGCCGAAGGCAAGGGTCTGCTCGGGGGAACCATCGACGAACACATCCAGCGCACACCGGTCCGGAGGGTCGGTCGCCCGGAGGATATCGCGGCTGCGTGTTCGTTCCTCATCTCGGATGACGCCGGCTACATCACGGGCCAGATCCTCGGAGTGAACGGTGGCAGAAACACCTGAGAAGCATTGTCGGGCAACCGGTGTGGTGTGGGGCGATTGTGAGAGTTGCACCCGCAGGTCACCGGCTCGACGAAGCATGCTGATGCAGTTCCCGGACGACAGCGATTCGGCTCGTCGCTGTCGTCCGGGTGGTCGCGGTCAGGCGGGGTCTCCAGCCGAGGTGAACCTGCGTACCGCACCCGGGTCTGTCCGTGTTCACACTCGTACCCGCCCTTGCCGACGCCGTGCGGTGGGTGCGGAGGGAAAACACGGTTGACAGCGTTCCGTCCTCGCCGCCACGCTGGAACCCGACGCTTCGGAGTGATCCCTCACGCGAAAGGTGCGCCGATGCCCACCGTCGATCTCGCTGCAGGGCCCGTTCACTATGTCGAACACGGTGACGGACCGGCCGTGGTCTTCTTGCACGGCCTGCTCATGAACC
>JADGMW010000041.1_pt1 | contig 50322 bp, 46 predicted proteins | sample 8641801 | NCBI WGS metagenome assembly JADGMW01 (sample SAMN16272018, study PRJNA661076) | feces metagenome | isolation source: fecal sample from diarrhoea affected cattle A | host: Bos taurus | place: South Africa: Lokaleng Village, Mahikeng | collected 2019-09
CTCTCCCCCGCCGACATGGTCATCGACCACTCGGTCATCCTCGACGTCTTCGGCCGCGCCGACGCGCTCGAGCGCAACGTCGACCTCGAGTACCAGCGCAACGGTGAGCGTTACCAGTTCCTGCGCTGGGGCCAGGGCGCGTTCGACGACTTCAAGGTCGTCCCGCCCGGCATGGGCATCGTCCACCAGGTCAACATCGAGTACCTGGCTCCGACGGTCATGACCCGCAACGGCCAGGCCTACCCCGACACCTGTGTCGGCACCGACTCGCACACCACGATGGTCAACGGACTCGGCGTCCTCGGCTGGGGCGTCGGCGGCATCGAAGCCGAGGCCGCAATGCTCGGCCAGCCGGTCTCCATGCTCATCCCGCGCGTCGTCGGCTTCAAGCTCTCGGGCGAGATCCAGCCCGGCGTGACCGCGACGGACGTCGTGCTCACCGTCACCGAGATGCTGCGTAAGCACGGTGTGGTCGGCAAGTTCGTCGAGTTCTACGGTGCCGGCGTCGCCGAGGTCCCCCTCGCGAACCGCGCCACCCTCGGCAACATGAGCCCCGAGTTCGGTTCCACCGCAGCGATTTTCCCGATCGACGGCGAAACCATCAACTACCTGCGCCTGACCGGCCGCAGCGACGAGCAGCTCGCGCTCGTCGAGGCGTACGCCAAGGAACAGGGCATGTGGCACGACGCCGACAAGGAGCCGGTCTACTCGGAGTACATCGAGCTGGACCTGAGCACCGTCGTTCCGTCGATCGCCGGCCCGAAGCGCCCGCAGGACCGCATCCTGCTCAGCGACTCGAAGCTCGCCTTCCGCCGCGACATCCGCACCTACGTGGGCGACGACCAGCCGACCGAGCACAGCCAGCTCGACGAGGCCGTCGAGGAGTCCTTCCCCGCGTCGGACCCGGCCGCTCTCTCGTTCGCCGACGACGGTGACGACACCGCGGACCGCGTGCAGTCCGCCGCCAACGGTGCCACCGGCCGGCCGTCCAAGCCGGTCACCGTCAAGACGGAGCAGGGCGAGTTCGTCCTCGATCACGGTGCCGTGGTCGTTGCGGGCATCACCTCCTGCACCAACACCTCGAACCCGTCCGTGATGCTGGGTGCAGCGCTGCTCGCCCGCAACGCGGTCGAAAAGGGCCTGGCCACGAAGCCGTGGGTCAAGACCAACATGGCGCCGGGTTCGCAGGTCGTCTCCGACTACTACGAGAAGGCGGGCCTGTGGCCCTACCTCGAGAAGCTCGGTTTCTACCTCGGTGGCTACGGCTGCACCACGTGCATCGGCAACACCGGTCCGCTGCCGGAGGAGATCTCCAAGGCGATCAACGACAACGACCTCTCGGTCACCGCGGTGCTCTCGGGTAACCGCAACTTCGAGGGTCGCATCTCGCCCGACGTGAAGATGAACTACCTCGCGTCGCCGCCGCTCGTCATCGCGTACGCGCTCGCCGGCACCATGGACTTCGACTTCGAGGCCGACGCCCTGGGCAAGGACAAGGACGGCAACGACGTCTTCCTCAAGGACATCTGGCCGTCCGCGCAGGAGATCGACGACACCATCAAGTCGGCGATCAGCCAGGACATGTTCCGCAACTCCTACGCCGACATCTTCAAGGGCGACGAGCGCTGGCAGAACCTGGAGACCCCGGCGGGTGACACCTTCGCGTGGGACGAGAACTCGACCTACGTGCGGAAGCCTCCGTACTTCGACGGCATGACGATGGATCCGGCTCCGGTCACCGACATCAAGGGCGCTCGTGTGCTCGCGCTGCTCGGCGACTCGGTCACGACGGACCACATCAGCCCCGCGGGTCCGATCAAGCCGGGCACCCCGGCCGCTCAGTACCTGGACGAGCACGGCGTCGAGCGCAAGGACTACAACTCGCTCGGTTCGCGTCGCGGTAACCACGAGGTGATGATCCGCGGCACGTTCGCGAACATCCGCCTGAAGAACCAGCTGCTCGACGGTGTGTCCGGTGGCTACACCCGCGACTTCACCCAGGACGGTGCACCGCAGGCGTTCATCTACGACGCGTCGCAGAACTACCAGAAGGCCGGCATCCCGCTGGTCGTCCTGGGCGGCAAGGAGTACGGCTCCGGGTCGTCGCGCGACTGGGCGGCCAAGGGCACCAGCCTCCTCGGCGTCAAGGCCGTCATCACCGAGTCCTTCGAGCGCATCCACCGCTCGAACCTCATCGGTATGGGCGTCGTCCCGCTGCAGTTCCCCGCCGGGGAGTCTGCGGCAAGTCTCGGACTGGACGGCACCGAGGTCTTCGATATCACCGGTATCGAGGCGCTCAACGAGGGCACCACGCCGAGCACCGTGCACGTCACCGCAACGAAGGACGACGGCAGCAAGGTCGAGTTCGACGCGGTCGTGCGCATCGATACGCCGGGTGAAGCGGACTACTACCGCAACGGCGGCATCCTGCAGTACGTGCTGCGCAACATGATCCGGGGCTGACATCCCGATCGGCCGCCCACATCCGCGGGTGGCCCACGCTGTGAAGTGACGGCGGGCCCGGGACGTCTCGTCTCGGGCCCGCCGTCCACATCGGGAAAGGACGGTCGCGGTGCCCAAGGTCAGTGAGCACCACCTCGCCGCGCGCCGAAGTCAGATCCTCGACGGCGCCCGGCGTTGCTTCGCCGAATACGGCTACGACGGCGCCACCGTGCGCCGCCTCGAGGAGGCCACGGGTCTCTCCCGCGGCGCAATCTTCCACCATTTCAAAGACAAGGACGGGTTGTTCCTCGCGCTTGCGCAGGAGGACGCCAAGCGGATGGCCGACGTGGCCGCCAACGAAGGCCTGGTGCAGGTCATGCGCGACATGCTGTCCTCGCCCGACCAGTTCGACTGGCTCGGTACCCGGCTCGAGATCACGCGGCGCCTGCGGACCGATCCGGAGTTCGCCAAGGAGTGGACCCAGCACTCCGCGGAACTGACCGCTGCGACCGTCGGGCGTCTGGAACGGCAGCGCGAAGCCGGTCGCCTGCGCGACGACGTGCCCACCGAGGTTCTGGTGGGCTACCTGGACCTGGTGCTCGACGGGCTCATCGCCCGCCTCGCCTCCGGGCATGCCGAAAAGGAACTGTGCGCGGTCCTCGACCTCGTCGAAGAATCGGTGCGTCGCCGGGACTGATCCCGGCGACGTCCGTCACGCGCTCTTGTCGGCTGTTGCCCTGCGGCGATTCGGCCCACCTCGCCCGCGAAGCTGGACATCCGACTCCACCAGCACGTTGTGGACGAAACCGTAGGAACGTCCGGTTTCGTGGGCGAGGGTGCGAATGCTTGCACCTGCCTCGTAGCGGCGTTTGAGTTCCGCTTGCAATCGGTCCCGCGAATCCCCGGTGATCCGGGTTCCCTTCGCGAACGTCGTCTGGCCACGATCGGGATTTCGCACCATCGGTTCCTCCCGGCACCTCGACAAAGGTCCTGGTTCAAGGCTAAAGGACCGAAACGATCACCGAAGCGGATCGGATCGGATCATGCGAGCTGGATGAGCTCCAGGTAGTCCTGGGACCAGTGATCCTCGGTGCCGTCCGGCAGCATGATGACCCGTTCCGGGTTGAGAGCCTCGGCCGCGCCGGGATCGTGTGTCACGAGCACGACCGCCCCCTCGTAGCTGCGGAGCGCGTCGAGCACCTGCTCACGGGAGACGGGGTCGAGGTTGTTGGTCGGCTCGTCGAGGAGCAGCACGTTCGCTGCCGACGACACCAGACCCGCAAGCGCAAGCCGGGTCTTCTCGCCGCCGGACAGCGTGCCGGCCGGCTGATCGAGTTGCGGCCCGGTGAACATGAACGCACCGAGCAGACCGCGCAGATCCTGTTCACCCGCGTCGGGCGCGGCGTGGCGGATGTTCTCCCACACCGACGCCGAGTCGTCGATCGTGTCGTGCTCCTGAGCGAAGTAACCCACCTTGAGCCCGTGACCCGGCACGAGTTCGCCGAGATCGGGCTTCTCCGTCCCGGCGAGCAGACGCAGAAGCGTGGTCTTACCGGCGCCGTTGAGACCGAGGATCACCACGCGGGTGCCCCGGTCGATGGCGAGGTCGACACCCGTGAAGATCTCGAGCGACCCATAGACCTTGGTCAGGTTCTTCGCCATGAGCGGGGTCTTGCCGCACGCGGCAGGCGTGGGGAACCGGATCTTCGCGACCTTGTCCGCGACCCGCACGTCGTCGAGATCGTTGAGAAGCTTGTCGGCGCGCTTGGCCATGTTCTGCGCGGCGGTGGCCTTGGTGGCCTTCGCTCCGAGCTTGGCAGCCTGCTTGTGCAGGGCCGACGCCTTCTTCTCCGCGTTGGCGCGCTCCCGGCGCCGACGCTGTTCATCGGTAGCGCGGGCGTCGAGGTACTTCTTCCAATCCATGTTGTAGATGTCGGCTTCGCCGCGCACCGCGTCGAGGAACCAGACTTTGTTGACGACATCGGCGAGCAGATCCACGTCGTGGCTGATCACGATCAGGCCGCCGTCGTGGCTCTGCAGGAAGCCTCGCAACCAGGTGATGGAGTCGGCGTCGAGGTGGTTCGTCGGCTCGTCCAGCAGCAGGGTCGTGTTCGACTTGCCGCCCGAGCCGTCGGACGCCGCGAACAGGATGCGCGCGAGTTCCACGCGGCGGCGCTGGCCACCGGAGAGCGTGTGCAGGGCCTGGCCGAGGACGCGGTCGGGCAATCCGAGGCTGTTGCAGATGCGGGCCGCCTCCGACTCGGCCACGTATCCGCCGAGCGTCGAGAAGCGTTCCTCGAGAGATCCGTACTTCCGGACGGCACGGTCGCGGATCTTCTCGTCGACCGATTCCGCCATCAGTGCCTGTTGCTTCTCCATGCCCCGCAACAGTTCGTCGAGTCCTCGAGCGGACAGCACCCGGTCCTTCGCGAGGACGTCGAGGTTGCCCTCCTTGGGGTCCTGCGGGAGGTAACCCACTTCCCCGGATCGGATCACGGTGCCGGCATACGGCTCGCCTTCGCCCGCGAGGATCCGCAGCGTGGTGGTCTTGCCCGCGCCGTTGCGCCCCACCAGACCGATCCGATCGCCGGCCTGCACCCGCAGCGCCGACCCGGGCGCGGAGAGCAGGGTCCGCACACCTGCGCGGACTTCGAGATCGGTAGCGGTGATCACAGGCAAGAACTCCTAGACGACGACGGGGTGGGTGCCATGAACCGCGAGGCGGGGCACACGAACTACCCAGTTTACCCTGTTCGTCCGCGTTCCCAGCCGTGAGATGCACTACTACGCACGCGCGAACGCCGCTGCGGATGCCGCGTCCGGGCGCGCTTCGGCAGACTGCGCCGGCGCCCGCCTACTCTGTGGTCGTGCCTGTCTCCTCCCCCACCGACGTGCTGGTCGCCGGACTCGGTCCCGCGGGGCGGGCAGTCGCCGCCCGCGCCGCCCGCGCCGGTCTCGACGTGATCGCCGTGGATCCCCAACCGTCGCGGCGGTGGACGGCGACATACGGGGCGTGGCGGGACGAACTCCCGTCGTGGCTGCCGGAGCGCGTCACCGCGGCGGAGGTCGCCACCCCTGCGGTATGGGCCTCGACGCTCCACGAGTTGACCCGGCCGTACCGGATCCTCGACACAGCCCGGCTCCAGGACTGCCTCGATCTCGAGGAGGTGTCCGTGGTGCGCGGACGGGTGGACACGATCGACGCGCACAGCGCGGTCCTGAGCACCGGCGACCGGATTCGCGCCCGGTACGTGATCGACGCGCGGGGGGTGCCCGCAGGCCCGGATCGCGCCGCGCAAACCGCCTTCGGGCGGGTGCTCGACGACGCCACCGCCGCATCCGCCCTGGAAGGGCAGCAGGCCTGGTTCATGGATTGGCGGCGCGACAACGGCACCGACTCCTCCGATGTCCCGTCGTTCCTGTACGCGATGCCGCTGGGCGGCGGGCTCGCCCTCCTCGAGGAAACCTGCCTGGTGGGGCGGCCGCCTCTGACGCTCCCGGAGTTGCAGCGACGACTCGACGTCCGGCTGGCGGCGCGGGGCATCGCGACCGGGGACCCGGAACGGACCGAGAAGGTGCGGTTCGCTGTGGAAGGCATCCGTAGCGAGCGCGGGGTGGTCGGATTCGGCGCGCGGGGCGGACTCATGCACCCCGCGACCGGCTATGCCGTCGCGACGGCCCTCTCCACGGCGGACGCCCTCGTCGCCTCCGTGCTCGCCGGGTCCGATCCGCGGCAGGTGCTGTGGCCGGCGTCCGCCCGTGGTGTCGCCGCGCTGCGTGGCCTGGGGCTTCGTGTGCTGCTCCGGCTCGACGCGCAGTCCGCCGCAGCCTTCTTCGACGAGTTCTTCGGTCTGCCCACCGAGCAACAGCGGGCCTACCTCTCCGGCCGCGCCGATCTCACGGCCGTCGCCGGCACGATGTGGACGCTCTTCCGACGTCTGCCGGGACCCCTGCGCGGCGCTGTTCTGCGCTCGGCGTGGTGACGCACGTCTCTGCGACACCCGGACCGATTTCGGCTTCTTTTCAGCGCATGTCCGGATCGTCGATCATGATGGAGAGATGCGGTCGATTTGGAAAGGTGCCATCGCGTTCGGCCTCGTCAACGTGCCGGTCAAAGTGTATTCGGCAACCGAGTCCCACGACATCAAGTTCCACCAGGTGCACGCCAAGGACGGCGGACGCATCAAGTACCAGCGTGTGTGTTCCGAATGCGGGGAAGTAGTCCCGTTCCAGGAGATCGACAAGGCGTACGACTCCGACAACGGTGAGCGGGTCGTCCTGACCGACGAGGACTTCGAGAAGCTGCCCGCAGCGGAGAAACACGAGATCCCGGTGCTGGAATTCGTGCCGTCCGAGCAGATCGACCCGATGCTCTTCGAGAAGTCGTACTATCTCGAACCGGATTCCACGTCGCCGAAGGCGTATGCCCTGCTGGCCGCGACCCTCGACCAGAGCGACCGGATCGCGCTGGTGCATTTCACCCTGCGGCAGCGCACCCGACTCGCCGCGCTGCGCAACCGGGACGGACTGCTGGTGTTGCAGACGCTCCTGTGGCCGGACGAGGTCCGCGCCGCCGAGTTCCCGTCGCTCGACGGGGTCGAGAAACCGAAGCCGCGAGAACTGGCGATGGCGGAGACACTCGTCGAGTCGATGTCGGGCGATTTCGATCCCACCGAGTTCACCGACGAATACCAGGTCGAACTGCGGGCCCTGATCGACGACGCCCTCGCGCGTGGCGGCGAGAAAGTGTTCCAGGTCGCCGAGCCGGACTCCGGCGGTGAGGACGCCGAAGTGCTCGATCTTGTTGCCGCGCTCCAGCGCAGCGTCGAGGCCGCGGGCACGGGGTCCGGTCGCACGTCCGGTAGGGCGTCGGAGGAAAAGTCGTCCGGGTCGTCCTCTGCGAAGAAGACCACCGCGAAGAAGACAGCAGCCAAGAAAACACCGGCCAAGAACGCCGGCGGCAAGGACTCGTCGAGCGACGGGTCTGCGGCGAAGAAGACGACCGCAAAGAAAACCCCGGCGAAGAAGACTGCCGCCAAGAAGTCCCCGGCGAAGAAGAGCAGCGAACGCAAAGGCGCGTGACGCCGGCGGGTCCTGCGACGGCCGCCCGGTTCAGTCCATGGACTCCCCGAGGCGGTGCAGCAGGACGGTGAGTTCGCGAATGTCCGCGGCCTCCCACCCCGACAGCCGCTGACGCCACAGTTCGGTCTCGTCGCCCAGGATCTCGTCGAGTTTGCGTCGGCAGTCCGGGTCGAGTGCCACCAGGCGGGCACGCGCGTCGTCCGGGTCGGGGATGCGTTCGACGAGCCCGAGGCGTGCAGCGCTGTCGATGCGGCGGGTGAGCGTCGATTTCTCGATCGCCAACTCTGCGAGCAGATCCGACATCGCGACCGCGTCGGCACGGCGCAGCATCAGCAACATCGGGTAGCAGACCGGGTCCAGCTTCGGGTGCACCGCGCGGGCCCGCTCGGCGATCAGCCTTCGGAAACGCCGTACCACCGCGATCATCTCGTGCTCGAGCGCGACGACGGGATCGGCGGCTACCTCGGCGCCCGGTCCGGGCTCGACGGCCCCGCCCGGTCCGGGCTCGACGGCCCCGCCCGGTCCGGGCTCGACGGCCCCGCCCGGTCCGGGCGGGACGCTACCGCCGTCCTCGTCTGCTCGGATATCCGTGTCGGTCACGAAGATCCGCAACTGTCACACGGTGAAGCCGAGCGCGCGCAGCTGCTCGCGACCGTCATCGGTGATCTTGTCGGGGCCCCACGGCGGCATCCACACCCAGTTGATGCGGAGGTCGGGGCACAGGCCGCTGCGCACGAGCGCATTGCGTGCCTGGTCCTCGATCACATCGGTGAGCGGGCATGCGGCGGAGGTGAGAGTCATGTCGACCGTGACGGCGTCTTCGGACTCGGAGATGCCGTACACCAGCCCGAGGTCGACCACGTTGATGCCGAGTTCCGGGTCGACGACATCGCGCATCGCCTCTTCGAGCTCGTCGAGCCGGACCGGATCCAGCGGTGGCACCGTGTCGGCGACCAGCGTCGTGGTGTCTCCGCTGGTGTCGTCGGATGCGGGTGTTGTGGCGCTCTCGGGGTTCGAGGTGCCGGGGGCGGGTTCTGTCATCGGTTCTGTCCTCCGCTCGAAACGGTGTCGGCGTCGCCGGTCCCGAGGCCGGCAGCGTCGCTGCTCCGGTCCACGATCTGCGCGACGGCGTCCTTGAAAGCCATCCAGCCCAGCAGTGCGCACTTGACGCGTGCCGGGTACTTCGACACACCGGCGAAGGCTATGCCGTCACCGAGCACGTCCTCGTCACCTTCGACGGTGCCTCGGCTACCCACCATCTCGACGAAGCTGTCGACCGTCGCGAGTGCGTCGGCGACGGGCATCCCGATCACCTGATCGGTGAGAACCGAGGTGGCGGCCTGGCTGATGGAACAGCCCTGACCGTCGTACGACACGTCGGCCACAGCACCGCCGTCGAGATGCACGCGCAGTGTCACCTCGTCGCCGCACGTCGGATTGACGTGGTGCACCTCTGCGCCGTACGGCTCTCGCAACCCGCGGTGGTGCGGGCGCTTGTAATGGTCCAGGATGACCTCCTGGTACATCTGCTCCATCCGCATCAGCCACGCTCCCCGAAGAATTCCTGGGCGCGCCGCACGGCTGCGCCGAGCGCCCGAACCTCGTCGAGCGTGTTGTACACCGCGAACGACGCGCGAGCGGTCGCCGCGACCCCGAAGCGGCGGTGCAACGGCCACGCGCAGTGGTGACCCACCCGGATCTCCACGCCCTCGTCGTCGAGGATCTGCCCGAGATCGTGGGCGTGGATGCCGTCGACGACGAACGACACTGCGCCGCCACGCTGCTCGGCGGTGGTGGGCCCGATGATGCGCACGCCGGCGATGTCACCGAGTTCGGTGAGCGCCGCGGCGGTCAACTCGTGCTCGTGGGCTGCCACCGCGTCCATGCCGATGTCCTGCAGGTACCGCACTGCGGCACCGAGCCCGACGGCCTGCGACGACATGGGCGAGCCGGCCTCGAATCGCTGCGGGGGTGCCGCGAACGTGGTGGCGTCCATGGTGACCGTCTCGATCATCGAGCCACCGGTGATGAACGGCGGAACGTCGGCGAGCAGGTCGCGGCGGCCGTACAGCACGCCGATCCCGGACGGGCCGAGCATCTTGTGCCCGGAGAACGCGGCGAAGTCGACGCCGAGTTCCCGGAAGTCCACCGCCGCGTGCGGCACCGACTGGCAGGCGTCGAGCACGACGAGCGCTCCGACCGTCCGTGCCCGCCGGACGATCTCCTCGACGGGTGCGACGGCGCCGGTGACGTTGGACTGATGCGAGAACGCCACCACCTTGACGGCGTCGGTGAGCTCGAGCGAGTCGAGGTCGATCCGGCCCTCGTCCGTGACGCCGTACCAGCGCAACGTCGCGCCGGTACGCCGCGCGAGTTCCTGCCAGGGCACGAGGTTCGCATGATGCTCGAGCTCGGTGACCACGATCTCGTCACCGGGGCCGAGCGCATGCGGGAAACGATCGTCGGCGAAGGCGTACGCCACCAGGTTGAGCGCCTCGGTGGCGTTCTTGGTGAACACCACCTCGTCGGCGTCGACACCGACGAAGCCGGCGATGACGGCGCGGGCACCTTCGTAGGCGTCCGTCGCTTCCTCCGACAACGCGTGCGCGCCTCGGTGGACCGCGGCGTTGCAGGTCGTGAGGAACTCACGTTCGGCGTCGAGGACCTGGACGGGCCGCTGCGACGTCGCACCCGAGTCGAGGTAGACCAGTGGCTTGTCGTCGCGCACCGTCCGCCCGAGGATCGGGAAGTCGGCCCTGATCCGGGCGACGTCGAGCGTCCGCACCGGCACCGTCATCCGATCACGCTCCCTGTGTGTCTGCGGCTGCAGCGTGGGTGAAGCGCTCGTAGCCGTTGGTCTCGAGTTCGTCGGCGAGTTCGGGGCCACCGGACTGGACGATGCGGCCACCGACGAACACATGGACGAACTGCGGCTTGATGTACCGCAGGATCCGGGTGTAGTGGGTGATCAGCAGAACGCCGCCGTGCTCACGTTCCTGGTAGCGGTTCACGCCTTCGGACACCACACGCAGGGCGTCCACGTCGAGGCCGGAGTCGGTCTCGTCGAGGATCGCGATGCGCGGCTTGATGAGTCCGAGCTGGAGAATCTCGTGGCGCTTCTTTTCGCCGCCGGAGAAACCTTCGTTGACGCTGCGCTCACCGAAAGCGGGGTCGATGTCGAGTTCGGTCATCGCTCCCTTCACTTCCTTGATCCAGTGACGGAGCTTGGGAGCCTCGCCCCGGGCCGCCGTCACGGCGGTGCGCAGGAAGTTCGACATCGAGACGCCGGGGACCTCGACGGGGTACTGCATCGCGAGGAACAGTCCGGCGCGGGCACGCTCGTCGACGGTCATCGCCAGCACGTCTTCACCGTTGAGGGTGATGCTGCCGGAGGTCACCTCGTACTTGGGGTGCCCGGCGATCGCGTACGACAGGGTGGACTTGCCGGAGCCGTTGGGCCCCATGATGGCGTGCGTCTCGCCGGAGCGGACGGTGAGGTCGACGCCCTTGAGGATGTCGATGGGCTCGGCGTTCGCATCGGTCTGGGCGACGCGAACGTGCAGGTCCTTGATCTCGAGGACGTTCTCAGGTGTGGACATCGATCAGTGGTTCCTTAAAGAAGAAGTATCGGGGTTACGGGTCGTGCGGAGCCGGTCAGACGCCGACTGCCTCGAGCTCTGCTTCGATGGCGGCCTCGAGACGCTCGCGAATCTCGGGCACCGTGATCCGCTCGAGCAGCTCGTGGAAGAAGCCGCGCACGACGAGGCGGCGCGCCTGATCTTCCGGGATACCGCGCGACCGCAGGTAAAACAGCTGCTCGTCGTCGAAACGGCCGGTCGCGGAGGCGTGGCCGGCACCGACGATCTCGCCTGTCTCGATCTCGAGGTTGGGCACCGAATCTGCGCGGGCACCGTCGGTGAGCACGAGATTGCGGTTGAGCTCGAACGTGTCGGTGCCTTCGGCCGCGGCACGGATGAGCACGTCGCCGATCCACACGGTGTGCGCGTCCGGCTTTCCCGAACCGGGATCGCCCTGCAGAGCGCCCTTGTAGACCACGTTCGACTTGCAGTTGGGCTGCGAGTGGTCGACGAGCAGACGCTGTTCGAGGTGCTGTCCGGCATCCGCGAAGTAGAGTCCGAGCAACTCGGCGTCGCCGCCGGGCCCGTCGTACTTGGTGGTCGCGGAGACGCGGACCAGATCACCGCCGAGCGCGACGGTGAAGTGACGCAGCACGGCGTCGCGGCCCAGCCGTGCGTGATGCGCGGCGACATGGACGGCGTCGTCGGCCCAGTCCTGCACCGCGACGACCTTGAGCTGCGCGCTGTCGCCGACGATGAACTCGACGTTCTCGGCGTACGTGCCGCTCCCCCGCTGGTCCACGACCACGGTGGCCCGGGCGAACGCCTCGAGGCGGACCTGCAGGTGCCCGTAGGCGACCTTGCCCTCGCCCGGCCCGGTGACCGTGACGACGACGGGATCGGCGATCTCGGTTTCGCGGCCGACGGTGACGACGGTCGCGGACTCGAACGATGAGTACGCCTGTGCGGCGACGCGGTCGAACGGGACACCGCCCTGGCCGAGTCGTGCGTCGTCGCGGCCCACGGTCTCGATCCGGACGCCGTCGACGGGAGCGACCTCGACGGTGGCGGTGCCGTCGGCGACGGCACTGCCGTCGTGCAGTCCGCGCAGGCGGCGCAGCGGCGTGAAGCGCCAGATCTCGTCGCGTCCGGAGGGAACTTCGAAAGCGTTCACGTCGAACGACGTGAACACCTCACCCTTGTTGGTTGCCGGCTTGCCGGACGGGGCGCGGTTCTCGCCGCGCACCGCGTCCTGGACACCGGTGGCGCCTGTCGGCGCACCGGTGGTGGGAATGTTCTTCGCTTCCGCAGTCATTTAGCCGACTGCCCCTTCCATCTGCAGTTCGATCAGTCGGTTGAGCTCGAGGGCGTACTCCATCGGCAGCTCCTTCGCGATGGGCTCGACGAATCCGCGAACCACCATCGCCATCGCCTCGTCCTCGTTGAGGCCGCGGCTCATGAGGTAGAACAGCTGGTCGTCGCTCACCTTGGACACGGTGGCCTCGTGACCCATGGTCACGTCGTCCTCGCGGATGTCCACGTACGGGTAGGTGTCCGAGCGGCTGATCTGGTCGACGAGCAGTGCGTCGCACTTGACGGTCGACTTGGACCCGTAGGCGCCCTTGTTGACCTGCACGAGACCGCGGTACGACGCGCGTCCGCCACCGCGGGCCACCGACTTCGACACGATGGTCGACGACGTGTGCGGAGCCAGGTGCAGCATCTTCGCGCCCGTGTCCTGGTGCTGGCCCTCACCGGCGAACGCCACGGAGAGCACCTCACCGCGGGCGTGCTCGCCCATCATCCACACTGCCGGGTACTTCATCGTCACCTTGGAACCGATGTTGCCGTCGATCCATTCCATCGAGCCGCCGGCCTCGACCTTGGTGCGCTTGGTCACCAGGTTGTAGACGTTGTTCGACCAGTTCTGGATCGTCGTGTAGCGGCAGTGGCCGCCCTTCTTGACGATGATCTCGACCACGGCGGAGTGCAGCGAGTCGGACTTGTAGATCGGCGCGGTGCAGCCCTCGACGTAGTGCACGGAGGCACCCTCGTCGACGATGATCAGGGTCCGCTCGAACTGACCCATGTTCTCGGTGTTGATCCGGAAGTACGCCTGGAGCGGGATGTCGACGTGCACACCCGGCGGAACGTAGATGAACGAGCCGCCCGACCACACCGCGGTGTTGAGCGCCGAGAACTTGTTGTCACCGGCCGGGATCACCGTGCCGAAGTACTCGCGGAACAGCTCGGGGTGCTCGCGCAGACCGGAGTCGGTGTCGAGGAAGATGACGCCCTGCTGTTCGAGGTCCTCACGGATCTGGTGATAGACGACCTCGGACTCGTACTGGGCTGCGACACCGGAGATCAGCCGCTGCTTCTCGGCCTCGGGGATGCCCAGCTTGTCGTAGGTGTTCTTGATGTCCGCGGGCAACTCGTCCCAGCTCGCGGCCTGCTTCTCGGTCGAGCGCACGAAGTACTTGATGTTGTCGAAGTCGATCCCGTCGAGATCCGACCCCCAGCCCGGCATCGGCTTCTTGTCGAAGGTGCGCAGTGCCTTGAGGCGAATGTCGAGCATCCACTCGGGCTCGCTCTTCTTGGCCGAGATGTCCCGCACGACGTGCTCGGACAGGCCTCGTTGCGCTGCAGCGCCTGCGGCGTCGGGGTCCGACCAGCCGAACTGGTAGTGACCGAGAGAATCGATCGTCTCTTCTTGCGTCAGCGGTGCGCCGGTGGACGTCTGGTCCGAGGTGACGGTCATGCGAGCTCCTTCCGGAGTCTGTGGTGTGGTCGGCGTGGGCTGCGCGCCGACTGTCATCGGGTAGTTCACGAAGTCGGGGGTGGTTCCTGCAGGCGTCAAGAGCTCGGCGGCTCCTTGGCCGGGAGGACCGGCACGTGAGTGGTGCAGAACGCGTCGCCGTTGGCGATGGTCGCGAGCCGCTGCACGTGGGTTCCGAGGATCTCCACGAACGCCTCCTCTTCCGCTTCGCACAGTTCCGGGAACTGCTCGGCCACGTGGGACACGGGGCAATGGTGCTGGCAGATCTGTACGCCCGGGCCGACCCGGCGGGTGGACGCCGCGAATCCCGATGCGGAGAAGGCTCCGGCGATCTCTTCGGCGGTTTCTTCCACGTCCTGACCGGCGGGGTCGATCCCGCTGAGGATCGACTGGACGCGCCGTCGCGCGAAGTCCTCGATTGCGGCTTCGCCGCCGATCTCACGCAGGTGGCGCATGGCGGCAGTGGCAAGATCGTCGTAGGAGTGGCCGAGCCGCGCACGGCCGACGGCCGTGAGCTGGAAGCGTCGCGCGGGTCTGCCCCTGCCGCGGCCCTGCCGGCGTGACGGTGCGGCGGCCTCGGCTTCACCCGATTCGATCAGGGCGTCGAGGTGGCGACGCACGCCTGCCGCGCTGAGTCCGAGTCGCTCCCCGATTTCGGGTGCGGTGATGGGTCCGTGTTCGACGAGAAGCTTCACCACCGCGGCGCGGGTCTGACCTTCGTGTGCATCGCGACCGGTCGCAGCAGCGCGCGCGACAGGCGCGTGACCTGTGCGTTCTGCTTGCACGTCGAGTGCGGTCGATGATTTCACAACACCAGTGTGACGGAATTCAGGAAACTGTTCCACCAAGGGTGCCCTTCCTCACCCTTCGATCCCGGAGCCGTCCGGTGCCGCGGACGCCGCCCGTTACGCTGCTCGGGTGCCGTCGAACCCACCCCTCAGTCCGAGCGAGAACCCGGTCGCGGCGGGGCGACCCGGCATCGGGCCGCGCATCCTCGACCTGACGCGACGCGCACTCGGACTCGACCGTCCGAGTCCCCGGGCCGACGTCTCCGTCGTGCTGCACGGCGACGAGACCGAGGGTCGTGGGCTCGATCCGGTCGAGACCACGCAGCTGCACCGGATCAGGCTGTTCGGTGCGACCGGCGCCGTACTGATGGCGATCGGTGCGCTCGGCGCCGGGGCGCAACCCGTCCTGCAGAATCCGGTGCAGGGAGTCCGCGGACTCGGCCTGGCCGCACGGATGCCCAGTGCGGCACTGACGGTGACGATGACGGGCATCGTGCTCGTGGTGCTCGCCTGGCTTCTGCTGGGCCGATTCGCCATCGGCCGCCGCGACCCGGACGGACAACCACGCCGGCTGACGCGCTCCCAGCTCGACCGGACGCTGTTGCTGTGGATCGTGCCGCTCGTCGTCGCACCGCCGATGTTCAGCAAGGACGTGTATTCCTATCTCGCGCAGAGCGAGATCGCGGCGCGCGGACTGGATCCGTATGCCATCGGTCCCGCCGGTGCGCTCGGAGTCGACCATGTGCTGACGCGGACGGTGCCCAACATCTGGCGCGACACCTCGGCGCCCTACGGCCCGGCATTCCTGTGGCTCGGCGAGAAGATCGCGGCACTCACCGGCGAGAACATCGTCGCCGGAATCTTCGTACACCGGCTCTTCGCGCTGGTCGGGGTCGCATTGATCGTGTGGGCGCTGCCTCGGCTGGCGCGACGCTGCGGGGTCGCGTCCGTGAGCGCACTGTGGCTCGGCGCCGCGAACCCGCTGCTGCTCTTCCACCTGGTTGCCGGCGTCCACAACGAGGCACTGATGCTCGGCCTCATGCTCACCGGCGTGGAACTGGCGCTGCGCGGCGTCTACGGCGACACCCCGGACGGCCGCGCGTACCGCAACCGCGCGACGGCCTGGATCGCCGCGGGTACCGCGCTCATCGCGCTCTCCGCCATGATCAAGTTGCCCTCACTACTCGCACTCGGTTTCGTGGGCATGGCCCTCGCGCGGAGGCGAGGCGGCGGCGTCCGCGCGGTCGTGACCACGGCGGTGATGCTCGGGATCGGCGCCGTACTGGTGATCGGCGTCGTCAGCTGGGGCAGTGGCCTGGGCCTGGGATGGACGCAGACTCTCGGCACCGCCACCGAGGTCCGCAGCTGGATGTCGATTCCGACACTGCTCGGGATGGGCACGGGGCTCGGCGGGGTCCTGCTCGGTCTCGGCGACCACACGACGGCTGTGTTGTCCATCACGCGCCCTATCGCCGCCGTGGTCGCCGCGTTCATCACGGTGCGGATGCTGCTGGCAACCCTGACGGGCCGGATCCACCCCGTCGGCGCGCTCGGCGTCTCGCTCGGCGCGATCGTGCTCCTGTTCCCGGTGGTGCAGCCCTGGTACCTGCTCTGGGCGGTGATTCCCCTGGCCGCGTGGGCGACCCGCCCGATCTTCCGCATTCCCACGATCGCGTTCTCGTCGGTGGTGAGCGTGATCCTGATGCCGAACGGTGGCGAGTATCAGCCGTTCATCATCGTGCAGGCCGCCATCGCCACCATCGCGGTGGTGGGTCTGCTCATCGTCGCGACGCGCAACATCCTGCCGTGGCGGGGTGAGGAGCGCGCACCGGCGCGCCCGCCGGAAACCGCCGACGCCTAGGCTGGAACCCTGTGACCCCGAGTTCTCCCTCCGCCGCAGTGCCGGCCGTGCGCCTGGACGGCGTTGTGAAGACCTATGGGGGCGTCACCGCGGTGGACCGCCTCGACCTGACGGTCGAACGCGCCCAGGTGCTCGCCCTGCTCGGCCCGAACGGCGCCGGGAAGACGACCACCGTCGAGATGTGCGAGGGGTTCGTGACCCCCGATGCGGGCTCCGTCCGAGTGCTCGGACTCGATCCGGTCGCCGACTCCGACGCGCTGCGACCACGGATCGGCGTGATGCTGCAAGGCGGCGGCGCCTACCCCGGGTCCCGTGCGGGCGAGATGCTCGACCTCGTGGCCGCCTACTCGGCAGATCCCCTCGATCCGGACTGGTTGCTCCATCGTCTCGGCCTGGAGGAAGCGCGGCGTACCCCCTACCGGCGGTTGTCCGGAGGCCAGCAGCAGCGTCTCGCGCTGGCGTGCGCCCTGGTCGGCCGACCCGAACTGGTGTTCCTCGACGAGCCCACAGCCGGTCTCGACGCACAGGCCCGGCTGCTGGTCTGGGAATTGATCGACGCGTTGCGCCGCGACGGCGTGAGCGTGCTGCTGACCACGCACCTGATGGACGAAGCCGAAGAACTCGCCGACGAAATCGTGATCATCGATCACGGCAGCGTCGTGGCGGCGGGAACCCCGGAAGAAGTCATGCGCACCGGCGCGGAGGGCCAGTTGTGGGTGACGGCCCCGCCCGCTCTCGACGTGGCACCGCTGCAATCCGCGCTGACCGGCACCTGCCGGGTCCGCGAAGCACTCCCCGGCCGCTACCTGATCGAAGGTGCGGTCGAACCGTCCGTCGTCGCCGCGGCAGCGCAGTGGTGCGAGAAGCTGGGTGTGCTGGCCACCGAGATCCGGGTGGACCAGCGCAGCCTCGAGGACGTGTTCCTCGAACTGACCGGACGGGAGCTGAGAGGGTGAGCGTGACCCACGACCGACTGGCGAACAATCGATTCGCCGAGGGGACCTTCACGCCCCGTCCCACTCCGAATGCGCCGGCGAGGATGCTCGCGGCGCAGACGCGGATGGAGCTGAAACTACTGCTGCGCAACGGCGAGCAGTTGCTGCTGACGATGTTCATCCCCATCACGCTGCTGATCGGTCTCACCCTGCTGCCGATCGCCGATCTCGGTGAGGACCGTGCCGCCCGCGTTCTTCCCGCCGTGATGATGGTGGCGATCATGTCGACCGCCTTCACCGGGCAAGCGATCGCCGTCGGATTCGACCGCAGATACGGTGCATTGAAAAGAATCGGTGCGACCGCACTCCCGAAGTGGGGCATCATCGCAGGTAAAAGCGGTGCTGTCGGGATCGTAGTGGTGCTGCAATCAATTCTCCTCGGAGGAATCGGCGTCGCGCTCGGATGGCGGCCCACCGCGGTGGGACTGCTCGTCGGCGCCGTCGTGATCGCACTCGGAACGGTGATGTTCGCGACCCTCGGACTGTTGCTCGGCGGCACGTTGCGGGCCGAGATCGTGCTCGCGCTGGCGAACATCGTCTGGTTCGTGCTCCTCGGAATCGGCAGCATCGTGCTGCTCGACGATGTCGTTCCGGACGCGCTGCTGCATGTCGTGCGCCTCGTGCCGTCGGGCGCGCTGACGCTGGCGCTCGACACCGCCGTGGCGGGCGGCGTGGACTGGCTGTCGATCGCCGTTCTGGTGGTGTGGACGGCGATCGGCGGGACCGCCGCTGTGAGATGGTTCCGGTTCACCTGATCGGCGCAGCACCCAACTACACGTTGTAGTGGACGACGCCGTAGCATCGGGGCCGTGTTGTATCGCGGCTACCTGAGCCTTGTCGACCGTCTCCCCTTGCCGTCTCTCCGGGCGCAGCGGATCATCGCGTTCCTGACGATCCTCACCCAGGGCGGCATCGCAGTGACCGGTTCCGTGGTCCGCGTGACCGCGTCCGGGCTCGGCTGCCCCACCTGGCCGCAGTGCTTCCCGGGATCGCTGGTCCCGGTCGGGGTGTCGAGCAACGTCCACACCCTGCACCAGGTCGTCGAGTTCGGAAACAGACTGCTCACGTTCGTGGTCGTCGCTGTCGCGGCGGCGATCGTCCTCGCTGTGACCCGGGCGCGCCGTCGCAAGGAAGTGATCGCGTGGGCGTGGCTGATGCCCGCCGGCACGGTCGTCCAGGCGATCCTCGGCGGAATCACCGTCCTCGCGGGCCTGGTGTGGTGGACCGTGGCGATCCACATGCTCGCTTCCATGCTGATGGTCTGGCTCGCAGTGATCCTCTACGCCAAGGTCGGCGAACCGGACGACGGGATCGTCGTGCAGGTGCTGCCCCAGCCGTTGCGCTGGCTCACCGCTCTGTCCGCCGTCGCGCTGGCGGGCGTCCTCGTCCTGGGCACCATGGTGACCGGTGCGGGACCACACGCCGGTGACAAGAGCATCGACAACCCGGTGCCTCGCCTCGACCTCGACATCACGATGCTGGTTCACCTGCACGCGGAAGCACTCGTCGGCTATCTCGCACTGCTCGTCGGCCTCGCGTTCGCCGTGTACGCCCTCCACGCCCCCGAAGCGGTCAAGACCCGACTGAAGGTCGTCCTCGCCCTCGTCGCCGCCCAGGCATGTATCGGACTCGTGCAGTTCTGGACCGACGTGCCTGCCGTGCTGGTCGTGCTGCACGTCGCCGGCGCCGGGCTGTGCACCGCCGCGACCGCCGCCGTCTGGGCCGCCGGACGGATCCGGACCACCGCACCGGTGCCCGAACCGGTCACCGTCTGACTCCTCACAGACCGTCCCCCATACAGACCTCGGGGCCGTCCACATCGACGATGTGGACGGCCCCGAGGTCTGTGTCGGGCAGGTGTCAGGAGCGAATCGGGTGCTCGTTGCGTGCCTTCGGGAACCGCGCCTGACGGGCGACCCAGCCGGCCATCTTCTTCCAGTGCCCGGGCTGCGGATTGACGATGCTGGTCAGTTCCCGGTCCCACTCGGAGACGGTGACGTCCGGCAACGCGTCGATGACGGCGTGGGCGGTCGGCAAGTCCTTCGCGACCCGATCACCGAGCGTCCCGTCGGCGGCGACGACGGTGACCCGGACCCCGGACCGGCCGATCGGCTGCAGCACGGCCTTGCCGGAGCCGCCGTGCTCGGCGACGAAGGTGCGAATGGACGAGACGATGGCGGCCGGTGCGGCCGCGACCTCTGTTTCGGCGCTCATGAAAGCAGAATACTGTGACGGAATGCGCGCAATCGAAGTGGCACAGTTCGGAGGTCCCGACGTCCTCGTTCCGGTGGAACGTCCCGACCCGCAGCCCGGCCCCGGCGACCTGCTCGTCCGCACCGACGCCATCGGCGTGAACTTCATCGACACCTATTTCCGCACCGGTATGTACCCCACCGACCTGCCGTACGTTCCGGGCTCGGAGGGCACCGGAACGGTCGTCGCAGTCGGCGAGGGCGTCGAGGACGGGCGGATCGGCACGCGGGTGTCGTGGTGCGCGGCCCCCGGCTCGTATGCGGAACTCGTCTGCGTCCCCGAGGCCGTGGCGGTACCGGTCCCGGACGGCGTGCCCACCGAGCAGGCGGCGTCTGCGCTGCTGCAGGGCATGACCGCGCACTACCTGATCGAGTCGGTGTATCCCGCCCGGGCCGGCGACACCGTGCTCGTGCACGCGGGTGCCGGCGGCGTGGGTCTGCTGCTCACCCAGTTGGCCGCAAAGAAGGGCGTACGGGTGATCACCACCGTCTCGTCCGATGCCAAGGAAGCCCTGTCCCGCGACGCCGGTGCGGCCGAAGTCCTGCGCTACGACGACGACATCGCAGCCCGGGTCCGGGAACTCACCGGCGGTGAGGGCGTCGCCGCGGCGTACGACGGGGTCGGTGCGGCAACGTTCGAGGCGTCCCTCGCCTCGGTCCGTATCCGCGGCATGGTCGCGTTGTTCGGTGCGGCGAGCGGCCCGGTTCCGCCGTTCGACCTGCAGCGCCTCAACCCCGCGGGTTCACTGTTCGTCACCCGGCCCACCCTCGCGCACTACACACGCACCCGCGAAGAGCTGCTCTGGCGGGCGGGGGACGTGTTCGCGGCGATCGCCGACGGATCCCTGCACGTCCGTGTCGGTGCGACCTACCCGCTGGCGGACGCCGCCCGGGCGCACACGGATCTCGCTGCCCGCCGGACGACCGGCTCCGTCGTCCTGATTCCCTGAGCAACGACCGCACAACGCAAAGCCCCCGCTCCGGTGTGGAGCGGGGGCTTCGTCGTGATCAGGGGATCCGGGATCAGAAGTAGGAGCCGATCGTCGGCAGGGCCAGCACCGAGTCGACCGCGAGGCCGAGGCATACCAGCGCCAGGTAATTGTTGGACTGCAGGAACAGCTTGAGCGGCTTGACCGACGCGCCGCCCCGCACGCTGCTGTAGAGCTGGTGCGCGACGAACAGGAACCACGCTCCGGCGAGGACGGCGAACACGGCGTAGATGATGCCCGCGGCGGGCACGATCACGAGGGTCGCGATCACGGTCGCCCAGGTGTACAGGAGGATCTGCTTGGTGACGTGCTGCTCTGTCGCGATCACGGGCAGCATCGGCACGCCGGCCGCCTTGTAGTCCTCCTTGTACCGCATCGCCAGCGCCCACGTGTGCGGCGGCGTCCAGAAGAAGATGACGAGGAACAATACGACCGGTTCCCAGCTGAGCGATCCGGTGACGGCGGCCCAGCCGACCATCACGGGCATGCATCCTGCCGCGCCGCCCCAGACGACGTTCTGCCAGGTACGACGCTTGAGCACCATCGTGTAGACGAGGACGTAGAACGCGATGGTCGCGACGACCAGCAGACCCGACAGCAGGTTCGCCCGCCACCACAACCACGCGAAGGAAGCCACACCCAGCAGGACGCCGAAGACGAACGCATTGCGGGTCGGCACGGTCTGACGTGCGAGGGGACGAAGCGCGGTCCGCTTCATCACCTTGTCGATGTCGGCGTCGACCACACAGTTGAGCGAATTGGCGCTCGCCGCACCCATCCAGCCACCGAACAGGGTGCTCAGGATCAGGACGATGTCGACGTGGCCCCGGTCGGCGAACAGCATCGCCGGGATGGTTGCGACCAGCAGCAGCTCGATGACACGCGGCTTCGTGAGCGCGATGTAGGCGAGCACGGTGCCCGAGAGACGTCCCCACGCGGTGTCGGGGCGGGGAGCGCCTGGCGCTTCGGGGGCGCCGAATCCGTGTCCCTTCGGCCGTTGCCCTGCCCGCACACTGTCTCCTTGCACCACGCGAATCCGCACTTTCGCTCGCCCGTTCACGGTCGCCCGGGTCCGGACGCTCCTTCTACTACAAACGATGGTAGACGGCGGACCCGCCCCGACCGAATCGACCCGCTCCGCGGCGCGCACTACTCTTAAGGAGCGCGCGGGCCAACTTCTACCCGCAGGCACCCCGTACACCCCATGTCAGGAGAACTCTGCTCGTGTCGATCACAGACGAGATCCGCACCCTCACTCAGCCGGCGCATCCGGCCGACTGGACCGACCTGGACACCAAGGCGGTCGACACGGCCCGCGTGCTCGCCGCCGATGCGGTGCAGAAGGTCGGCAACGGGCACCCCGGCACCGCGATGAGCCTCGCTCCGCTCGCCTACACCCTCTACCAGCGCGTGATGCGTCACGACCCGACCGATCCGAAGTGGGTCGGTCGCGACCGTTTCGTGCTGTCGTGCGGCCACTCGAGCCTGACCCTGTACATCCAGCTGTACCTGTCGGGATACGGCGTCGAACTCGCCGACCTCGAGGCGCTGCGCACGTGGGGCTCGCTGACCCCGGGACACCCCGAGTACGGGCACACCGCGGGCGTCGAGATGACCACCGGACCGCTCGGGCAGGGCCTCGCGTCCGCCGTCGGTATGGCCATGGCCGCCCGTCGCGAGCGCGGCCTGTTCGATCCGGACACCGCTCCGGGTGAGAGCCCGTTCGATCACTTCGTCTACGTGATCGCGTCCGACGGTGACATCGAAGAGGGCGTCACGTCCGAGGCTTCGTCGCTCGCCGGCGTGCAGGAACTCGGCAATCTGATCGTCTTCTACGACGCCAACAAGATCTCGATCGAGCACGACACCACGATCGCGCTCGGTGAGGACGTGGCGAAGCGGTACGAGGCGTACGGCTGGCACGTGCAGACCGTCGACGGCGGCGAGAACGTCACCGGGATCCTCGAGGCCGTCGAGGCCGCCAAGGCGGTCACCGATCGTCCGTCGCTCATTTCCGTGCGCACGATCATCGGCTATCCGGCTCCGACCAAGATGAACACCGGCGACGTGCACGGCGCTGCGCTCGGCACCGACGAGGTCGCCGCCGTGAAGAAGGTGCTCGGCTTCGATCCCGAGAAGAACTTCGACGTCGATCCGGCTGTGATCGAGCACGCCCGCGGCGTCATCGAGCGCAACGCCAAGGTGCGCGAGGCGTGGCAGGCCGACTTCGACGCGTGGGCCCGGCGCGAGCCGCAGCGCAAGGAACTGTTCGACCGTCTGTTCGCGGGTGAGTTCCCGGAGGGCTGGGTCGACGCCCTGCCGCTCTACGATCCGACCGACAGCGGTCCCGCGACCCGCAAGGCCTCGGGCAATGCGCTCGCGACCCTCGGCCCGATCCTGCCGGAACTGTGGGGCGGTTCCGCCGACCTCGCCGGCAGCAACAACACCACGATCCCCGGTTCCGACTCGTTCGGTCCCGAGTCGATCTCCACCGACGAGTGGACTGCCCAGCCCTACGGCCGGACCCTGCATTTCGGTATCCGCGAGCACGCGATGGGTTCGATCCTCAACGGCATCGCGCTGCACGGCCCGACCCGCGCCTACGGCGGCACCTTCCTCGTCTTCTCCGATTACATGCGGCCCGCGGTCCGTCTCGCCGCGCTCATGCAGACACCGGCGATCTACGTGTGGACCCACGACTCGATCGGACTCGGTGAGGACGGCCCGACGCACCAGCCGATCGAGCACCTCGCCGCGCTGCGCGCGATCCCCAACCTCGCGGTGATCCGTCCGGCCGATGCCAACGAGACGTCCTTCGCATGGAAGTCGGCTCTCGAGAACAAGACGGGCCCGACCGCGCTGGCACTCACCCGCCAGAACGTGCCGGTTCTCGAAGGAACCCGGGAGAAGGCCGCCGAGGGTGTCGCCCGCGGCGCATACGTGCTCGTCGAAGCGTCCACCGGAACCCCCGAGGTCGTGCTGCTCGCAACCGGTTCGGAGGTCGAACTGGCTGTGGCCGCGCGCGAGACCCTCGAGGCCGAGGGTGTGCCCACCCGCGTCGTCTCGGTGCCGGTGCTCGACTGGTTCCTCGAGCAGGATCAGGCATACCGCGACGAGGTGCTCCCGCCGTCGGTGCGTGCCCGTGTCTCCGTCGAGGCCGGTCTCGCGCTCCCGTGGTACCGGCTCATCGGCGACGCCGGCGAGGCCGTGTCGCTCGAGCACTTCGGCGCTTCCGCCGACTACAAGACCCTGTACCGCGAGTTCGGAATCACCGCAGAAGCCGTTGTCGACGCTGCGCACCGCTCGCTGACCACAGTGAAGGGATGATCGGATGACTTCGCAGACCACCGCGCAGAACGAGGTACTCGCCGCCCTCTCCGCCCAGGGCGTTTCGGTGTGGCTGGACGACCTGTCGCGTGAGCGGATCGAGTCCGGCAATCTCGCCGAACTGATCGCCACCCGGAGTGTCGTCGGTGTCACCACCAATCCGTCGATCTTCCAGGCGGCGTTGTCCAAGGGACACGCGTACGACGCGCAGGTTCGTGAGCTGGCAGCGGGCGGTGCGGACGTCGAGGAAACCATCCTCGCCGTCACCACCGACGACGTCCGCTCGGCGTGCGACGTGCTCGCTCCCGTGTACGAGGCGACCGGCGGGCTCGACGGCCGCGTGTCGATCGAGGTCGATCCGCGCCTCGCTCACGCCACCGACGAGACCGTCGCGCAGGCGCTGGAGTTGTGGCGCGTCGTCGATCGCCCCAACCTCTTCATCAAGATCCCCGCGACCATGGCCGGGCTGCCGGCGATCGCACGCGTGATCGGCGAGGGCATCAGTGTGAACGTCACGCTGATCTTCTCCGTCGAGCGATACGAGCGGGTCATCGAGTCGTACCTGGACGGGCTGACCGCGGCCAAGGCCGCCGGCCACGATCTCTCGAAGATCCATTCGGTGGCATCGTTCTTCGTCTCCCGGGTCGACACCGAGATCGATGCGCGTCTCGAGGAGATCGGCACCGACGCGGCCCTGGCGCTGCGCGGCAAGGCGGGCGTCGCGAACGCCCGGCTGGCGTACGGCTCGTACCGCAAGGCCTTCGAGTCCGGTGCACGTTTCGAGCAGCTCGCAGAGGCGGGCGCGCTCCCGCAGCGTGCCCTGTGGGCGTCGACCGGGGTGAAGAACCCGGAGTACTCCGACACGATGTACGTCACCGAGTTGGTTGCTCCGAACACCGTGAACACGATGCCGGAGAAGACCCTCGAAGCGGTCGCCGACCACGGGGAGATCACCGGCGACACGGTCACCGGCAACATCGCCGCAGCGCAGCAGGTGTTCGACGCGCTCGCTTCCGCGGGGATCGACCTTCCGGACGTGTTCCGCAAGCTCGAAGAAGAAGGTCTCGAGAAGTTCGAAGCGTCCTGGAACGAGCTGCTGACGGCCACGTCGGAGCAGCTCACCGCCCACGCACCCGGCGCGGAGGGCTGAACGTGAGCGAATCCGGGACGGCGGAGTGGGTGAACCCGCTGCGGGACAGCAGGGATCGCCGGCTACCCCGTATCGCGGGTCCGTGCGCTCTCGTCATCTTCGGCGTCACGGGCGATCTCGCCCGGCGCAAGCTGATGCCGGCGGTGTACGACCTGGCCAACCGCGGGCTCCTGCCGCCCGGATTCGCTCTTGTCGGATTCGCCCGCCGGGAGTGGGACGACGCCGAGTTCGGTGAAGTGGTGCATGACGCGGTGCGCAACAATTCGCGCACCCCGTTCCGCGAAGAGGTCTGGCAGCGGCTCGCCGAAGGCATCCGCTTCGTCCAGGGCTCGTTCGACGACGACGCGGCGTTCGCCGAGCTCGCCGAGACCCTGCACAAGCTCGATCAGGAGCGGGGTACCGGCGGAAATCACGCCTTCTACCTGTCGGTTCCGCCCGACGCGTTCCCGGTGGTGTGCGGGCAACTGGCACGCTCGGGTCTCGCGGCGGCGCACGACGACTCGTGGAGCCGGGTGGTGATCGAGAAACCGTTCGGCCACAACCTCGAGAGTGCGCGTGAACTCAACGCGGTCGTCGGCGAAGTGTTCTCCGAGGATTCGGTGTTCCGCATCGACCACTATCTCGGCAAGGAGACGGTTCAGAACATCCTGGCGCTGAGGTTCGCGAACCAGTTGTTCGATCCGATCTGGAACGCGCACTACGTCGACCATGTCCAGATCACCATGGCCGAGGACATCGGTCTCGGCGGACGAGCGGGATACTACGACGGGATCGGGGCGGCGCGCGACGTCATCCAGAACCATCTGCTGCAGTTGCTGGCGTTCACCGCGATGGAAGAGCCGATCAGCTTCGCGCCGTCCGAACTGCGCGCCGAGAAGATCAAGGTGCTGTCCGCGACCCGGCTTGCCGAACCCCTCGACGAGACCACCGCACGCGGTCAGTACACCGGTGGCTGGCAGGGCGGCGAACGTGTCGTCGGGCTGCTCGAGGAAAAGGGCTTCGCGGCGGATTCGACGACCGAGACGTATGCGGCGATCACCCTCGAGGTGGACACCCGGCGGTGGGCCGGGGTCCCGTTCTACCTGCGGACCGGAAAACGGCTGGGCCGCCGGGTCACCGAGATCGCCGTCGTGTTCAAGCGTGCGCCCCACCTGCCGTTCGACACGACGATGACCTCCGACCTCGGCCAGAACGCACTCGTGATCCGGGTGCAGCCCGACGAAGGTGTCACGATGCGCTTCGGGTCGAAGGTGCCCGGCTCCGAGATGGAGGTGCGCGACGTGAGCATGGACTTCAGTTACGGTCAGGCGTTCACGGTGTCCTCCCCGGAGGCGTACGAACGACTGTTGCTCGACGTGCTGCTCGGAGAACCGTCCCTGTTCCCCGTGGACGAAGAGGTCGAGTTGTCCTGGAAGATCCTCGATCCGGTTCTCGACCATTGGGCCACGAAGGGCCGGCCCGAACCGTACGAGGCGGGAAGCTGGGGCACGGCGTCGTCCGACGAGATGCTGCGCCGCTCCGGCCGGGAATGGAGACGGCCGTGAGACTGCAATTGCGCAACACCTCCGCGGTGGACGTCAGCAAGAAGCTGGTCGAACTTCGCAGGACCGGCGGAATCGTCACTCAGGGCAGGGTTCTCACACTCGTCGTGTGCGCCGGCGAAGCCCGGGGAATCGAGGCGGCGATTTCTGCCGCCACCGATGCCGCCCGCGAGCATCCCTGCCGCGTCATCGTCGTCGGGCGGGGGCGGGCCGAAGGCCCCTCGCGCCTCGACGCGGAGATCCGCGTCGGTGGTGAGGCCGGCGCGTCCGAGGTGCTGATCCTCGCGCTCCACGGCGAACTCGCCGAGCACCAGGAGTCGGTCGTGGTGCCCTTCCTGCTGCCCGACACGCCTGTCGTGGCGTGGTGGCCCGGCCAGGCGCCGCCGGTTCCCGCACACGACCCCGTGGGCAGGTTGGCGGTGCGCCGGCTCACCGACACCACGAACGCCCTCGATCCGCGCGCCGATCTGTTCTCGCGGTTGTCCGGATACACCCCGGGTGACACCGACCTGGCATGGGCCCGGATCACCTACTGGCGCGCGCTGCTGGTCTCCGCGCTCGAACAACCGCCGTACGAGCAGGTCGTGTCAGCCCATGTCTCGGGCCTGCAGACCGAACCGGCCATCGACCTTCTCGCGGGATGGCTCGCGAGCCGCATCGACTGCCCGGTGCAGCGCGCGACCGGCGACCTGCGCGTCGAACTGCGCACCACCACGCAGACGATCGTGCTCGGCCGTCCGCAGGAGGGGCGTGTCGCGACGCTCGAACGAACCGACAAACCTGCGTCCTTGATCACGCTGGCACGGCGGGACTCCGCGGAGTGCCTCGCCGAAGAACTGCGCCGGCTCGACCCCGATGTCATCTACGAGGCCGCGCTGTCGGCCCTGCCGAAGGTGGAATATGTCTGATCCCGCCAAGACCCCGACCGAGGTATTGACCTTCGCCGACTCCGATGCCGTCGCACGCGCCGCGGCAAAGGCTTTCGTCGATGCGGTGGTGGCAGCACAAACCGAACGGCTCCAGGCCCACGTGGTGCTCACCGGCGGCGGAACGGGCATCGCCGTGCTCGAACACGTCGGGCGTGAGCAGGGCGGGATCGACTGGTCGGCCGTCAACGTGTACTTCGGCGACGAGCGGTTCCTGCCCCCGGGCGACCCCGAGCGCAACGAAGTACAGGCGCGGGCTGCGTTGCTCGACCACGTGCCGATCGACGAGGCGCGCATCCACACCATGCCTGCTCTCGGTGAGGACGGATGCACCACGCCGGCGGAGTCCGCCGAGCGCTATGCCCGACTCCTCGCGGCACAGTCCGCAGACGGGTCCGTGCCCGAATTCGACGTGCACCTGCTCGGCATGGGCGGCGAGGGGCACATCAACTCCCTCTTCCCGCACACCGCTGCGGTGCGCGAAACGGAGCGATTCGTCGTCGGAGTGGACGATTCACCGAAGCCGCCGCCGGCGCGGGTGACCTTGACGCTGCCCGCTGTGCAACGCGCCCGTCAGGTGTGGTTGCTGGTCGCCGGTGAGAACAAGGCCGACGCCGTAGCCGCGTCGGTCGGCGGAGCGGACCCGGAGGACATTCCCGCCGCCGGAGCGCACGGGCGCGAGCGCACCGTGTGGTTCGTCGACCCGGCTGCGGCCGCGAAACTTCCCACGTCCTGATCGGCGGCGGTTCCGCGCCGCCGAGTTATCGAGGGTCGCTGTCGCAGTCCGGATCGTCGGCCGGGATCTGCGGTGCGGTGTCGTCGGTGCCCTCCCTGACGCAACGAAACTTTATGGACGAGCGGGGTCCGCGCGTCGCGCGTGAGGCAGCGAGCCGAGAGCGTCCGGGAACACATCGCGTCGTTCGTGGATCCATGCGGGTGGGCTCCTCCTGTGGTGGGCCGCCGTCGTTGTCGGCCCTTGTCACGTTCGACGCACCACCGGACCCTGCGGTTCCCACGCCGCGGGAAGAACCGGCGCTCCCCTAGCTCGGTCTCGCTGTCCCTTACAGCCCTCGCTCGATCACCGCGGCGGTGACCCGGTCGTCGATCGACGAGACCGGATTCTCACGCCCCACCCACACCTCACCGCCGAAGTACTTCTCGATGATCTTCTCCGCCGTCCGGGTGGCGACAGCCTGCGTGGTCAGCGTGGGGTTGGGGCCGCCGAGGCTGTTGGCGAGCGCCGAGTTGTCGGTGATGAACAGGCGCTTGACCCAACGTGATTCCGCATCGGCGTCGAGTACCGAGTTGTGTTCTTCGAGGCCCATCCGCATGCTCGACTGCGAATGCAGAATCAACGGCGGCCAGTCGCATCGGTGCACCGACTTGGCGCCCGCCGCGCGCATCAGTTCGACAGCCTTCCGGGTCGAGTATTCGCGATTGCGCTTCGTGCGCGCCGATCGATTTCTGTGGGCCATGGTCACTTTCGGCGCGAGCCCGCCTTCGCTCGGAAGCAGCACCGGCGACAACGTCACCCGGTTCTCCGGTTCGACGTCGTCGTCGGTGATGACGAGTGCCGCGAGCACCCGGTCGGTGTCGGCCATCGTATTCAGCAGATCGCGGCCCACGAGCCTTCCCATGGTGTCCGCTCCCGCGGAGTCGACCACGCCCCCCGCTCTTCCGTATCCGTGGATCCCGGAATCGCTGAAGTTCAGTGCGTACGCGATGAGCGCCGGTGGCAGACCGAGTTGCTCGACCCCGCCGTAGCCGGGAAGGTCGACGCGTGCATTCGAGCCGGGGCCTCTGGTCTGGCCCGTGTACTCGTCGAAGACCCCGAATACGCCGTCCATGTGGTGATCGGTCAAGCCACGGCCGACCCATCCGTTCGGGTTGGGGAGACCGGAACCGAGCCACAGTCGCGGCGACTCGACACATCCTGCGGCGAGAACGACGACGGGGGCCGTGGCCTCGTGCTCCGCGCCGTCGGCGGTGGTGGTGAACCGCACCCCACGCGCGGTGGTCTCCCCGTGGACCTCCTCGAAGAGGATCTTCGTGACGACGGCGTCGGAGACGAGTGTGACGGCACGGCCGTGGGGCGACCACGCGTCGGCGGTGAGCATCATCGGAACGTACGAATTATCGGTCGAGCGCTTGGCTTTCAGATTTCGTGGCGCTCCGAGCGGCAGGTAGCAACCCTGATAGCAGTGCCCACACATGGTGCATCCGCGTGCGTCGGGGTAGTGCAGCAGCGCGGGGTCGCGGGTGCGTCCGGCGGTTCCGCCGGGCTGCAGGATCGCGTTCTGCTGCGCACGGTACGACGGTCCTGTCGTGTCGAGCGTGGTCTGGTGTGTCAGGCCGAGGGCGGCGGCGCCACGGAGGAACACCTGCTCCTTGGCGCCCATCGGCGCCGTCTGCACCGGGAGTGTCGCCTCGACCCATTCGTAGTAGCGCCGCAACTCGTCGTAACCGAACGGGAACAGATGCGCGGTGTCGTACATGTCCCGGTCGGGACCGTCGTATCCGGCGAATGCACCTGCTGCCGCCCGAGGCGAATTACCGAAGAAGTGCAGGGTGGTGCCCCCGACGCCGGCGACCTGCCACACATACGATTGCTGAGGAACGTCGCGCAGCCACGGCGTCCGGGATCGATCACCGGGTCCTTGCCGCAGAAATCCTGTGATCGGGTTGTTGGCGTCGTCCTCGAAATGCGTCCACTCGTTCTCCGGGTCGGCGAAGCGTGGCCCGGCTTCGAGGACGAGGACATCGAGCCCGCGGGCGGCGAGTTCCTTCGCGACCACGGGGCCGCCCCCGCCCGACCCGATCACGATTACGTCGGTCATCTACGCCTCCACCTTGTCGATCCCGCGGTAGTACCCGATCACTTCGTCCCACCCATCGCTCGGCCCGGCGTAGTTGCTGAGGTCCCAGCCGACGGGACGGCCCGTCGTCTTCCGTTCGACCGGATCGAACGCCGACACCTCCGAGAACGCGGCGAACGCGGCGAGGGTGGGCAGCGCGTTGACCACGAACCTGATGATGAAATTCTCGAAGCGTGGGTCGGTGTCGAGCCACTCGAACACCAGCGCCTTCTTCGCAAAGTCCAGGTTGGCGAACGGCGCCGCGAACGGCCCGTTCGAAGCGCCCGGATCGGCGGTGGCAGCAAAGATGTTGAGCAGCACCGCAACTCCGGCTGCGCCCGGAAGGGGAACTCCCACTCCTCCGAACAGCGGAATCGCGAGCGCTCGGTCGAGGGTGCGCTCGAGTGACGCTGCCGTGCCCGGAGTCACCCCACCCGGCCGGTCCGTCGCCACCCCCTGATGATGCGAATAGGGGTCGTTTCCGGGAACCACGAACGAGAGCACACCGTTGATGGTGTCCCGGATCGGTGGTGCCGGGGCCGCGGGTTGAGCCCCCGCCGCGGGCGCGCCCACCACGCCCAGCGCGGCCAGTGCGGCACCACCGCCGATCAAGCCGGTCAGAAACTGCCGTCGGTTCCATGAACCGTCGTGTTCGCAGGCCACGCCGCCCCCCTCCGTCGGTGCAATTACAACTTATGGGAGTGTACGGACGAACCGGTCGGAATTCGGGAGATGGGGCGATCGGCGGGCCTGCCGGCCGCGCCGGTTCGGTCACCCGTCGGCGGTCCGGTGGACCACACTGGGAGGGTCTACGAGAGGGAGAATCCGATGGGCACGCCGACCACGGTGATGGGGGAAGTACGGCCGGAAAGCGACTGTCCCGACGACGCGTCGCTGGTCGGACTGGTCTACCGTCGCAGTTTCGCGTTGCCCGCAAGCGAGATCTGGACAGCACTCACGGAACCCCGCGAATTGTCCCGCTGGTACGGCACATACACCGGAGATCCCTCGACCGGGCGGGTGCGGTTGACGATGGTGGACGAGCACGATTCGGCCACCGTCGACGTGCGCATCGTCGAATGCACTCCCCCGTCCCGTTTTTCCGTCGACGTCGACGGATGGTTGCTCGCCGTCGCGCTGCACACCGTAGGCCGCGTCACCACCCTCGACTTCACGCACTCACACGTCCCACGATCGGAAGCCGGTGAGATCGGTCCGGTCTGGCAGTACTACCTCGATCGCCTGGACGCCGCCTTGACCGGAGGCCGGCCGCCTCGGTGGAGCGACTACTTGTCGCTGGTCGACGAATATCGGTGAGACCTCTCCTCCGGGCCGGTCAATGATGGACGGGCCGTAGCAGATCCGGCGTGTTGTTCCGGGGCGAGTTGACGGCGGTACCGACCTCGTACGGCTCGAGATGAGGTTCCGGGATCGAGTTGAGCAGCGCCTCCACGTCGTCACGGTCGGTCAGCGCCGCGTCCAGCCACGGGTCGACGAACGTCTCCGGAAGCACCACGGGTGAGCGGTCGTGGATATGCCCGGCCGCATCGGTGGCCGGGCGTGTCAGCACCGTGCACGTCCACAACCAGCGATCCGGATCATCCTCGGGCCGTTCCGGATCGGGCCACAACTCGTAGAGTCCGGCCATCGAGATCGGCGCGTCGGCGTGCAGGAAGAAGGGAATCTTCTTGCCCTCCTCGTTCTTCATCCACTCGTAGTAGCCGTCCGCCGGCAGGATGCATCGCCGCCGGGACGCAGCAGCCTTGAACGCCGGTTTCTGCGTGATCGTCTCCGAACGGGCGTTGATCATGCGCGAGCCGATCTTCGGGTCCTTCGCCCACGACGGCACCAGACCCCAACTGACCCGGGACGACACCATGCGCACCGGATCACCGCCGGGCGTGTCCCGTGGGACGCGCTCGAGCACCACGTTGACCCGCTGGGTGGGGGCGACGTTGTAGGACGGTGGCAACTCCTCACCGACCGCCGTCACGGCATCGTAGGCCGCAAGCAGGTCGTCCCGGGTACTCGTGCTTGCATATCGTCCGCACACGACATCGGCCTCTCTGGTTGCGACGCTCCGTTTGTTTCACATCTTCCCACCGCGATACGGCCGCACCCGGCACTCTCCGGCAACGGACGCAGCCCGGGACGTTCACCCCGGTCGATCCCCGAGCGAGGCCAGTCGGGAACGCACTCGGCGACGTTCCGGTTCGGTGCCGGCGAGGTCGAGCGCCTGCCGGAACGCGGACTCGGCCTCGGCATCACGGCCGAGGCGGACGAGAAGATCGGCCCTGGCCGTGTGGTACGGGTGATGCTCGCGCAGGACCGGTTCGCCGGCCAGGCCGTCGAGCAGTGCCAGGCCCGACTCCGGGCCGTCGCACATCGCCACGGCGACCGCGCGGTTCGCGGCAACCAGCGGCGACGGCGTGAGTGCGAGCAGCACTCCGTACAGCGCAACGATCTGTCGCCAGTCGGTGGACTCGGCGTCGGGCGCCTCGTCGTGCAGCGCGGCGATCGCCGCCTGCACCGCGTACGGGCCGGGGGGCCCACCGGTCAGCCCGGTCACCACCAGCGCACGACCCTCGTCGATCATCGCCGTGTCCCACCGGGTCCGGTCCTGGGCGTCGAGGAGCACGATCTCACCGTCGGAATCGGTGCGGGCGTGGCGACGGGCATGGACGAGCAGTTCCAGCGCGAGCAACCCGGCCACCTCACGTTGCGAAGGCATGAGCCCGTGCAGGATCCGCACCAGCCGAAGCGATTCGTCTGCCAGATCGGGCCGTTGCAGATCGGTGCCACTACTGGCCGCATACCCTTCGGTGAAGATCGAATACAGGGCACCGAGAACCACCGGGAGCCGTTCGTCGAGTTCGTCCGGACGAGGCACCCGGAACGGGATTCGCGCGCCACGGATCTTCTTCTTGGCCCGCACGATCCGCTGCGCCATCGTGGCGTGCGGAACGAGGAACGCGCGCGCGACCTCGCCGGTGGTCAGACCTCCGAGACAACGAAGGATCAGCGCGACACGGTCGTCGGGAGCCAGTGCCGGGTGGGCACACGTGAAGAACAGTTCGAGTCGTTCGTCGGGCAATTCGTCGCCGCGCGGATCCGAGGAGCCGCGCCGCTCGATGTCGATCGCGAGTTCGGCCAGACGTTGCGTGTAGACGCGGTCGCGGCGTACCCGGTCGAGTGCCCGGCGACGGGCGGTGGTGAGCAGCCACGCGCCCGGCCGGTCGGGCACCCCGCCGACCGGCCAGTGCACGAGTGCCGCCTCGAGGGCGTCCGATGCGGCTTCCTCGGCCAGGTCCAGATCGCCGAAACGGTGCACCAGCGCCGCGAGAAGCCGCCCGTGCTCCTCGCGGAACACCGCTTCGGCCGAGACACCCGCATCGGGCACGGCTAGTCGCCGAACTCGGCGATCGGGCGCACCACCACGGTGCCGCCGTCCCGGGCGCCCGGACACCGGGACGCCCACTCGATCGCGACGTCGAGGTCCGGTACATCGATGACGTCGTAGCCGCCCAGTACCTCCCGGGTCTCCGCATACGGGCCGTCGGTGACCGTGCGACGACCGTCCGCCGCCACCTGTACGGCGGTCGCGGTGGTGAGGTCCTGGAGTGCGTGGCCGGTGACGAGCACCCCCGCGTCCCGCATCGCCTTTTCGTAGTCCTGCCAGTCCTCGACCGTGCAGGTGCTCTCGTCGGCCGCCGATGTGTAGATCAACAGCATGTACTTCATGATCGTCTCCTCGTGGTTCGGTACGACGATTCGCCGTACACCATGACGACGAACTCTCCCTACCGAAATCGACACGCGCGCGAGATTTTCTTTCGGCGGCCGGTCAGCCGCTGTTCCGGAGCGCGGTGGCGAGTCCGTTCATCGTCAGCTGGATTCCCCGGCGAACCTGTTCGGTGTCCTCGCCCGCCCGGAATCTGCGCAGGAACTCGACTTGCAGGTGGTTGAGCGGTTCGAGGTACGGGAATCGGTTGTGCAGTGACCGTTCCAATGCAGGATTGTCGGCGACGAGCGAGTCGTAGCCCGTGATCCGCTGGTAGGCGTCGACGGTCCGGGCGTGTTCCTCCACGATCCGGCCGAACACCCGTTCCCTCAGATCGGTGTCCTCGACCAACTCCGAGTAGCGCGCGGCGATTCCGAGATCGGATTTGGCCATCACCTGCGCCATGTTCGAGAGCACCGTGCGGAAGAACGGCCAGCGCCGATACAGGGTTCGCAAGGACTCGAGCTTCTCGGGATCGTCGCCGACCCACTCGGCCACCGCGCTGCCCGTGCCGTACCAGCCCGGCAACATCACCCGGCTCTGTGTCCACGCGAGCACCCACGGGATCGCACGCAGGTCGGCGATGGCCGCGGTCGGTTTGCGCGACGCCGGCCGGCTGCCGATGTTGAGCGCTCCGATCTCCGCGACGGGCGTCGAGGTCGTGAAGTACTCGACGAATCCGGGCGTCTCGTGAACCAGACGCCGGTAGGCGTTTCGGGCCAGGTCCGCGAGTTCGTCGAAGATCCGGTAGGCAGCCGACGCATCCGCGCCGAGCCCTTCGACGTCGAGCAGTGTGGATTCCAGAGTCGCGGCGACGAGCGCCTCGAGGTTGCGACGGGCGAGCACGGGTTCGCGGTATTTGGCGGCGATCACCTCTCCCTGTTCGGTCACCCGGAGCGAGCCCCGCACCGCACCGGGCGGCTGGGCGAGGATGGCGTCGTAACTGGGACCGCCGCCGCGGCCGACGGTTCCCCCACGGCCGTGGAACAGACGCAGGCGAACACCCGCGGCGCGGGACGCCTCGACGAGGTCGAGTTCTGCTCGGTACAACGCCCAGTTGGCGGCGAGATATCCGCCGTCCTTGTTGGAGTCGGAGTAGCCGAGCATGACCTCTTGCAGCCCGTCGTGCGCATCGACCAGGCTCCGGAATTCCGGTACGGCGAGGGCCGCTGTCAGCGTCGACGCGCCGCTGCGCAGATCTTCGATGGTTTCGAACAGCGGAATCACCTGCACGCTGCTCCGCGGATATCCGGAGTCGAGGTCGAGCAACCCGACTTCCTTGAGGAGGACTTCCACCTCGAGCAGATCCGAGACCGAGGTGCACATGCTGATGATGTAGTGCTCGATCGCGGCGGGCCCGATGCGGCGCACGACGCTCGCTGCGGCGCGCAAGATGCCGAGTTCCTTGGCCGTTTCGTCCGACAACTGCGCGTCGGGGGTGGTCAGGGGCCGCCGGATGCGTAGTTCGGAGGTGAGCAACGCGACCTTGTCGTCCTCCGGCAGGGTCGCGTAGCGGTCTGTCACACCCGCCCAGGAGAGCAGTTCGGCTACCACGCGCTCGTGGACGTCGGCGTTCTGCCGCAGGTCCAGTGGAGCGAGGTGGAACCCGAAGACCTCGACTGCGCCGCGCAGTCGGGCGAGACGATCGTCGGCGATGACCGCTCCCCCGCCGGCGCGCAGCGACGCGTCGACGACCGACAGATCGGCGAGCAGTTGCGCGGGGGTGCGGTACGGCTCGCGCGACGGCTCGACGGTGTGTGGGAGGTCGACGTCCGGGAGCAGCCGGGCGCCGGTCGCGGTGAGGCGTCCGCGGATTCCCCGCACGGCCCGCCGGTACGGCTCGTCGCTGTGCGCGGGGTTCTCGTCACCGGAGATGTCGGCGAGTTCCTGCAGCCGGGCGGTGATGGTCGTGGTGCGCACCGACATCGACAACTCTCGTTCGAGCACGGCGAGTTCGGCCAGGTGGTGGCGCAGGGAGGTCGCGCACGCGCGGTCGGCGGCCGTGGTGACGACCGCCGCGTCGACGTTGGGGTTTCCGTCACGGTCGCCGCCGATCCACGTGCCGGGACGCACGAGGGGCCGGGTGAGCACTGCGGCATCGGGCCACCGCTCCCGGAGCGCACGGCGCACCTCGGCGTTGAGGGTGGGCACGACCTCGAAGAACGCCAGATCGTAGTAGCGCAGACCGTTGTCGATTTCGTCGCTGATGCGAAGCCGCGCCAGCCGGATCAGTGCGGTCTGCCAGAGGGTGAGGATGTGCCGGTACAGGGCACGGTCGATGCTGTCCCGCTCGTAGGGGTCGACGGTGCGGTCGCGGCGCCGCATCAGGTCGGTGACGGCGGTTTGCACGTCGAATACGGTGCGGCGGCGGGTTTCGGTCGGGTGCGCGGTGATCACCGGTGCGACGAGTGCGTCCGCGAGCGCATCGGCGACCCCGTCCGCATCGAGCGGGACCGCATCGAGCTTGGCGTAGGTGGCGGCGAGAGCGCTGTCCTGCGGGGGATCACCGGCCTCGAGATGGACAGCGCGCCGGCGTTCGCGATGAAGGTCCTCGGCGAGGTTGGCGAGCAGCCCGAAGTGACTGAACGCACGGGCGACCGGCAGCAGATCTGCGGTCTCGACGGCAGCGAAACGCTCGGCGAGATCGGCGCGGTCCATCTCGGACCGCCGGATCCGGAAACTCGCGACCCGCGCGGCTTCGACGAGTTCGAACACCTCGTCGCCGGCCTGATCGCGGACGACATCACCGAGGATGCCGCCCAGCAGGCGGATGTCGTCACGCAGGGGTTCGGTGGCCGAAGCCGGCACGGTATCCGTCATTCGGCCAGTATCGGCGCCCCGGGGCCGATATGCGACCGCTGCCGATCAGCTGAACTTGATCTGCAATCCGATACCGAGAATGGCGATGACCCACACGATGCCGGTGAACACGGTGAGCCGGTCGAGGTTCTTCTCGGCTACCGACGAACCGGACAGGTTGGATTGGACCCCGCCGCCGAACAGGCTCGACAGACCGCCGCCCTTGCCGCGGTGCAGCAGCACCAGCAGGATGAGCAGCAGGCTCGTGACGATCAGCAGAATGTCCAGGAACAGTTCCATGTCGGCGTTCGGTGTCCTTCGATGGTGGGTGACGTCGGCCGTCAGCTTACCCGGTCCCGGCGAATCCCAGAATTGCCGCACCCGGTTCGCCGTCCTCGCGGATCGTGGGCCTTCAGGGCTCGTCGTGGGTATACCGGTCGCGACCCGCGAACGCCCCGACCACAGCTTGCCCGGCCCCGCACACCGCGACCAGCAGCAGGACCGTGGTCCAGGTGCCGGTGAGGTCGAAGATCGCGCCGGCGAGCACCGGCCCGCACGCCGCGAGCAGGTAGCCGAGGCATTGCGCCATGCCCGAGAGCTGCGCGGTCTGGGCGACTGTGCGGGTGCGGAGACCGAACAGCGACACCGCGATGATGAACGTCGCGCCACTGCTCATCCCCGCGACCAGGACCCACAACAGGACCAGGTGCGGCGCCCACAGCAACCCGATCATCGCGACGACGAGGGCCGAACCGGCGACAGCGGTGAGCCGACTCTGGTCGGTGCGGCGTCCCATCAGAGCGGTGGCGCCCAGACCCGCCACGATGCCGACCACCTGATAGACCGACAGGTGCCATCCGGCGGCCGCGCGGTCGACACCCAGACCGGTCTCGATGGACGGCAGCCACGTCACCAGCAGATAGAACGTGGTGGACTGCAGACCCATGAACGCGGTGACCTGCCACGCGGTGGCGGAACGCCACATGGACACGCCGGGTGTCGTGTCCGGGGCGGCCGGCAGCGGTGTCGGCAGGACCCGTCCGCGCACGACCCACACGGCCGCCGCGACCAGCGACACCACGGCCCACAACGCGAGCGCGCCACGCCAGTTGCCTGTCAGGGCGACGAAGGGCACCGCCAAACCGGAGCCCAGTCCGGCGGCGCCGGTCGTCACCGACGAGTACACGCCGGTCACCGTCGAGATGCGCGTGGGATGGTCGCGTTTGACGACTGCCGGCAACAGCACGTTGCCGATGCCGATTCCCACACCGATCGCGATCGTGCCGCCCCACAGCCACAGCGCGCCGGGAATCGACCGCAGCAGGATTCCGGCCGTCAGGACCAGCATCGCGACGAGCACCATGCGCTGCGTCCCGTAACGGATCGCGGGGCGGTGAATCCACGGGGAGACCGCCGCGAAGCACAACAGCGGCACGGCGCCGAGCACGCCGAGCGCCGTGTTGCCGAGCCCGGTGTCGGCGCCGATGTCCTCGAGCAGCGGCCCGATCGCGGTGATGGCCGGGCGCAGGCAAGCGGCGACGAGCAGCACCGCTGCCAACCCGAACACCACGCTGCGGGTGCTCGGGCCGGTGTCGGCGGGGGCGGTCATACGCGTGATGCCTTTCGGTTCGGGTGCACTCTCCGAAACGCCGTGGGGCGCAGGATCCGAAGATCCTGCGCCCCACGATCGAGTGAGCGGTACTGCTGCTCGGGCCGGCCTACAGGAGCGGGCCGCCCGCCGCGATTGCGGAGAGCTGAGCGAACTCGTCGGCCTTGAGCGAGGCGCCTCCGACGAGGCCACCGTCGACATCGGTCTGCGCGATGAGCTCGCCGATGTTCTTGGCGTTGACCGATCCGCCGTAGAGGACACGGACCGACGCTGCCACCTCGGGCGAGGCGAGTTCGGCGAGGGTGGAGCGCACCGCCGCACAGACTTCCTGGGCGTCGGCGGCCGAGGCCACCTTGCCCGTGCCGATCGCCCACACCGGCTCGTACGCGACGACGATCTTGGCGATGTCGTCGGCGGACAGCCCGGCGAGCGAGCCCTTCAGCTGGGCGACGTTGTATGCGACGTGGTCGCCGGCCTCACGGATGTCGAGGCCCTCGCCGATGCACACGATCGGAGTCAGGCCGTGCTTGAGCGCGGCCTTCGTCTTGTCGCGCACGATCTCGTCGGTTTCGGCGTGCATCGTGCGTCGCTCGGAGTGCCCGACCACGACGTAGGTGCAGCCGAGCTTGGCGAGCATCGCACCGGAGATCTCCCCGGTGTACGCACCGGAATCGTGGGCGGAGACATCCTGCGCACCATAGGTGAGCTTGATCTTGTCGCCGTCGATCAGCGTCTGTACCGAACGGATGTCGGTGAACGGCGGGATGACCGTGACATCGACCTTCTCGAGGTACTTGTCGGGCAGCGTGAACGCGATCTTCTGCACCAGCGCGATGGCCTCGAGGTGGTTCAGATTCATTTTCCAGTTGCCCGCGATCAGCGGTGTGCGTGCCATCGCGCTCAGGCCTCCAGAACCGAGATGCCGGGCAGTTCCTTGCCCTCGAGGTATTCGAGGGAGGCACCGCCGCCGGTGGAGATGTGTGAGAACCCGTCGTCCGGCAGGCCCAGCTGGCGCACTGCCGCAGCGGAATCGCCACCGCCGACGACGCTGAACGCACCCTTGCCGGTGGCGTCGACGATGGCCTCGGCGACACCCTTGGTGCCCGCCGCGAACTTCGGGAACTCGAACACGCCCATCGGGCCGTTCCAGAACACGGTCTTGGCCGCCGAGAGCAACGACGCGAACCGCTGCACCGACTCCGGTCCGATGTCCAGACCCATCCAGCCGTCCGGAATCTCCGTGACCGGGACGGTCTTCGCTTCGGCGTCGGCCGAGAAGCTGTCGGCGATCACGACATCCTGCGGGATGTGCAGGACATCGGCGTAGCGGTCCAGCAGTCCCTTGCAGGTCTCGATCATCGACTCTTCGAGCAAGGAATTGCCGACCGAAATGCCCTGTGCCGCAAGGAATGTGAAGCACATTCCGCCACCGATGACCAGCGTGTCGACCTTCGGCGCGAGCGCCTCGATCACTGCGAGCTTGTCGGAGACCTTCGATCCGCCGAGCACGACCGCGTAGGGACGCTCGGTGTCGGTGGTGAGCTTCTCGAGCACTGCCACCTCGGCAGCGACGAGGCCACCGGCGTAGTGCGGGAGCAGCTTCGCCACGTCGTACACCGACGCCTGCTTGCGGTGCACGACACCGAAACCGTCGGAGACGAAAGCACCGTCGTCGCCGACGAGCTCGACGAGATCGCGGGCGAGCGCCTGACGCTGCGACTCGTCCTTGCTGGTCTCCCGCGGATCGAAGCGGATGTTCTCCAGCAGGAGGATGTCGCCGTCGGTCAGGCCCTCGGAGCGAGCCAGAGCGTCCTGCCCGACGACGTCGCCGGCGAGCTGGACGTTGCGGCCGAGCACCTCACCGAGCTTCGCCGCGACGGGCGCGAGCGAGAACTTCGGATCCGGCTCGCCCTTGGGCCGGCCGAGGTGCGCCACGACCACGACCTTGGCGCCGGCTTCCGCCAGTGCTTCGATCGTCGGGGCGGACGCGATGATGCGGCCGGGATCGGTGATCGTCGCGCCGTCCAAGGGGACGTTGAGGTCGGAGCGCACCAGCACACCGCGCCCCTCCACCCCGGCGTCGAGCAGATCCTTCAGGGTCTGAACTGCCACTGTTCGGGTGTCCTGTCCGGTTCGGGGTCTCAGAGCGACTTGCCGACGAGGCCGATGAGGTCGACGACGCGGTTCGAGTAGCCCCACTCGTTGTCGTACCAGGCCACAACCTTGACCTGATCGTCGATGACCTTGGTCAGCGGCGCGTCGAAGATCGAGGAGTGCGGGTCGGTGACGATGTCCGAGGAGACGATCGGATCGGTGTTGTACTTCAGGATGCCCTTGAGCGGTCCCTCTGCTGCGGCCTGCATCGCGGCGTTGATCTCCTCGATCGACGCCTTGGTGCGGAGGTTGGCGGTGAGGTCGGTGACCGAGCCGGTCGGGATCGGCACGCGCAGCGCGTAGCCGTCGAGCTTGCCGAGCAGCTGCGGAAGAACCAGGCCGATGGCCTTGGCGGCACCCGTGCCGGTGGGAACGACGTTCAGGGCTGCGGCGCGGGCGCGACGCAGATCCTTGTGCGGGCCGTCCTGGAGGTTCTGGTCCTGCGTGTAGGCGTGGATCGTGGTCATGAGACCGCGCTCGATGCCGAAGCTGTCATCGAGGACCTTGGCGATCGGTCCGAGGCAGTTGGTGGTGCACGAAGCGTTGGAGATGATGTTCTGGCTGCCGTCGTACTTGTCGTCGTTGACGCCCATCACGATGGTGATGTCCTCACCCTTGGCGGGCGCGGAGATGATGACCTTCTTGGCACCTGCGTCGAGGTGGCCCTTGGCCTTGGCGGCGTCGGTGAAGATACCGGTGGACTCGACGACGACGTCGACACCCAGGTCGCCCCACGGAAGCGCGGCCGGGCCTTCCTTGATTTCGAGCGCCTTGATCTTCTGCTCGCCGACGATGATGAAGTCGCCTTCGACACGCACATCCTTGTCGAGGCGACCCAGGATCGAGTCGTACTTCAGGAGCGTTGCGAGAGTGTCGTTGTCGGTCAGGTCGTTGACGGCGACGATCTCGATGTCAGTGGTGCCGAGCGCTTTCTGCGCTTCGACTGCGCGGAAGAAGTTGCGCCCGATACGTCCGAACCCGTTCACGCCTACGCGGACAGTCACAGTGGAGCTCCTTTGCCCAGATCTCGATAATTGTGCTGATGATTGTGCCGTTGTGACCCCTACCCTAATGCGCCGGGGCCACCGTGTGAGATCCGCCCTGTGTGACGAACTCCCCACAAGCGTGCGCCTCTACGCGTCGTCCAGCAACTCCGCGGTCACCGCCGACTCGGTATCGGGAATCCCGAGGTCCTTGGCTCGGCGGTCGGCCATCGACAACAGACGCCGGATGCGTCCGGCGACCGCGTCCTTGGTCATCGGCGGGTCCGCGAGCTGCCCGAGCTCCTCGAGGGAAGCTTGGCGATGCTCGACCCGGAGCGTGCCGGCAGCGGCCAGATGATCGGGAACGTCGTCGCCCAGAATGTTGAGAGCACGCTCGACGCGGGCCGCAGCCGCGACTGCCGCGCGCGCGGATCGGCGCAGGTTGGCGTCGTCGAAATTCGCGAGCCGATTCGCGGTCGCCCGTACTTCCCGGCGCATCCGGCGCTCCTCCCAGGTCAACCGGGTGTCCTGGGCTCCCATCTGGGTGAGGAGCGCTCCGATGGCTTCACCGTCGCGGATCACCACGCGGTCGGCGCCGCGTACCTCCCGCGCTTTGGCCGTGACGCCGAGGCGGCGCGCCGCACCGACGAGCGCGAGCGCGGCTTCGGGTCCGGGGCAGCTGATCTCCAGCGCCGACGACCGTCCGGGCTCGGTGAGCGAGCCGTGTGCGAGGAAGGCTCCCCGCCATGCCGCGGCTACGTCGGACACGCTGCCACCGACCACCTGGGCGGGCAGTCCTCGCACCGGGCGTCCGCGGCCGTCGAGCAGTCCGGTCTGGCGCGCGAGGGCCTCGCCGTCCTTTCCGACCCGCACCACGTACCGCGAACTCTTGCGCAGGCCACCCGCGCCGAGCACGTGGACGTCGGCGGCATAGCCGTAGAGCTCGAAGATCTCGCGGCGCAGCCGACGCGCGATCGAACCGAGGTCGACCTCGGCTTCGACGACCACGCGGCCGGCGACGATGTGCAGCCCGCCGGCGAAGCGCAGAAGGGAGGACACTTCGGCCTTGCGATTGCTGGTACGGGTGACCGACAGCCTGCTCAGCTCGTCCTTGACCTCCGCTGTCATTGCCACGAGATGATCTCCCTCCGGTCGCCGATTCCGGCGCGGGCGCTGCCGCGAATCGGTGACAGATACGTTTCCAGTGCGACCGCCAGCTTGGCGGGGTCGTGTCGTTGGGTTCCGTCTTCGGACACGTCGGCATACGAGACGTCCGCGCCCAGGTGCGAAGCCGCGCGACTCAGGTGGTCCCGTTCCCGTCCCGGAGTCACCGAGGCCGCATCGACGACGATGTGGTCGACCCGGAAGTCCGGGGCGTGCTGCGCGAGGACGTGCAGGTGCCGTTCCGCGGAGAAGCCGGCGGTCTCTCCCGGCTCGGCGGCGAGGTTGAGCACGAGGACCTTCGTCGCCGAGGTGTGCGTCAGGGCCTCGTGGAGTTCCGGGACGAGCACGTGCGGGATCACGCTCGAAAACCACGAACCCGGTCCGAGCACCACCATGTCCGCTTCGCACACGGCGTCGACCGCGAGCGGGCACGCCGGTGGATCGGCGGGGATCAGCCGGACCCGCCGTACCTTGCCGGGGGTGGTCGCGACCGCGACCTGCCCGCGGATGCACCGGCTCACCCGGGGGTCCGTTTCGAGGCCCGAGACGTCGGCTTCGATGTCGAGTGCGATCGGCGACATCGGAAGCACCCGTCCCCGCAGTCCGAGGACCTTGGCGAGCATGTCCAGTGCCTCCACCGGATCGCCCACCACCTCGGTGAGCCCCGCGAGGATCATGTTGCCCACCGAGTGCCCCGCGAGGGCGCCGGTGCCGCCGAAGCGGTGCTGCACGACCTCGGTCCACACACGAATGTCCGGGGTGTCGGCGGCCAGCGCCGCGAGGGCCATCCGCAGGTCTCCGGGCGGGATCACACCGAGTTCGGCGCGGAGCCGGCCGGACGATCCGCCGTCGTCGGCGACCGTCACCACGGCGGTGACGCGATCGGTGAGCCGCCGGACCGCGCTCAACGTGGCATACAGTCCGTGCCCCCCGCCGAGGGCGGTGATCGCGGGCCCGGAGCGAGCGTCGCCGGGCGGTGGAGTCGTAGGGTGCGCGGTCACTCGCGCCCCAGATCCCGGTGCACGACGTGCACCGCGAGCCCGGGCTCCCGCTCGAGGCGCGCGGCGAGTGCTTCTGCCATCGCCACGCTTCGGTGTTTGCCGCCGGTGCATCCCACCGCGATCGTCATATAGCGCTTCCCCTCCCGACGGTAACCGGCCGTGGTCAATTCCAGGAGCCGGTGATAGGTGCGCAAGTAGTCTTCGGCACCGTCGCGGGACAGTACATAATCGCGGACCGAGGGGTCCTGCCCGGTATACGGGCGGAGTTCCGCGATCCAATGGGGATTCGGGAGGAACCGCACGTCGCACACGAGATCCGAATCCATGGGGAGTCCGTACTTGAAGCCGAACGACTCCACCGTGACCCTGATCGTGTCGGACGCCGCGTCGCCGAAGGCCGCTTCGATCTTGCGGCGCAGTTCGGGCCCGGACAGCGTGGAGGTGTCGATGACGAGATCGGCGGCGCCCTTCACCGGAGCGAGCTGAGCCCGTTCGGCGGCGATGCCGTCGGAGAGGGTCCGGTCGGCGGTGTCCTCCTGCAGCGGATGACTGCGCCGGACCTGCTCGAACCGGCGGATCAGGACGGCATCGGTGGCGTCGAGGAACAGCACGCGGGTGCTCACCGGCCTCGCGGCGAGATCGGTCACAACCCGCCCGAGATCGCCCGTGAACAAGCGACTGCGCACGTCCATGACCACCGCGAGCCGTTCGAGGGGAGGCTCGGCGTGCACCGCGAGATCGACCATCGAGATCACGAGCTGGGGCGGCAGATTGTCGGCGACGTACCAGCCGAGGTCCTCGAGCGCGGTCGCAGCGGTGCTCAGTCCCGCACCGGACAGTCCGGTCACGAGGATCACCTCTGCACGCGCTTCCTTCTCCCCTGCCGGACTCGTCCCGTGCTCGTCCCGCTCCCGGGACCTACGATCCACTTCCGTCACTGTTCAGCCTCCGCTCGCGACGCCGACACGCCGACCGGGTCATCATCGCCCACGGACGGGACCGGCGCACCCGGGTCGGCGTCCTTGCTGGAACCCGGCGGGGTGCGCTCGGCGTGCAGCGCATCGAGAACCGCCTGTGCGGTGGTCTTGCCGATACCCGGCACAGCGGTGATCTCCTCGACGTCCGCCTCGCGCAACCGCGCGACCGAGCCGAAGTGGGTGACGAGCGCCTTGCGACGGGTCTCCCCGAGGCCTTTGACCCCGTCGAGCGCCGAGGCGGTCATACGGCGGGAACGCTTGCTGCGGTGGAAGGTGATCGCGAAGCGGTGCGCTTCGTCGCGGATGCGCTGCAGCAGGTAGAGCGACTCGCTGGTGCGCGGCAGGATCACCGGGTCTTCCTCCCCCGGTACCCACACCTCCTCGAGTCGCTTGGCGAGGCCGATCACGGCGACGTCGGTGATCCCCAGTTCGTCGAGGACCTCTGCGGCCGCCGCCACCTGCGGGGCACCGCCGTCGACGACGTAGAGGTTCGGCGGATAGGCGAATCGGCGGGGGCGGCCGGTCGCGGGATCCAGCGCGGCTTCGGGCGCGAAATCGCCGCCGTTGCCGGCATCGGCCGGTGTCGTGTCGCGTTGGTGACGCAGGAACCGGCGGCGCGTGACCTCCGCGATGGACGCGACGTCGTCGGAGTGCCCGTCGCCGGCGGCATGCTTGATGCCGTAGTGCCGGTAGTCGGACTTGCGGGGCAGTCCGTCTTCGAACACCACCAGCGACGCGACCACATCGGTGCCCTGCACGTGGCTGATGTCGACGCACTCGATGCGGAGCGGCGCCGAATCGAGGTCGAGTGCTTCCTGGATTCCCTGCAATGCCGCCGAGCGCGCGGTGAAATCACCGGCGCGTCGCAGCTTGTGTTGCGCCAGCGCCTCCTTCGCATTGCGCTGCACCGTGTCGGCAAGGGCCTTCTTGTCGCCGCGCTGCGGCACCCGCAGGCGCACCGGGCCACCGCGCAGACCGCCGAGCCAGCGCGTCATCTCCTCCGGTTCCGGGGGCAGTGCGGGCACCAGGACCTCCCGCGGCACCGCACCGCCTTCGTGTGTCTCCTCGTCGGCCGGCGCACCGGATACGAGTGCGGCTTCCTCGCCGTAGAACTGCGTGAGGAACTGTTCGACGAGCAAGGAGACCTCTTCCACGTCGCCGACGTGCTCGGTCGCTTCGCCGGGGGTGTTCCTGTCGTCGGGGCGGTCGAGCACGTCGCCGGATTTCTCGACGACCCAGCCACGTTGGCCTCGGACCCGTCCGCCGCGCACATGGAACACCTGCACGGCGACCTCGAGGTCGTCGTCGGCGAACGCGACGATGTCGGCGTCGGTCCCGTCACCGAGCACGACCGCCTGCTTCTCGAGCGCCTTGCGAAGCGCTCCGAGATCGTCGCGGAGCCTGGCTGCGGTCTCGAAGTCGAGTTCGTCGGCGGCCGCCTGCATCTTCAGTTCGACTTCGCGGACCATCTTGTCGGTACGGCCGGCGAGGAAGTCGCAGAACGCTTCGACGATGCGGCGGTGTTCGTCGGCGTCGACCCTGCCGACACACGGGGCCGAGCACTTGTCGATGTAGCCGAGCAGGCAGGGACGGCCGATCTGGGTGTGTCGTTTGAACACCCCGGCGGAACAGGTGCGGGCGGGAAAGACGCGGAGCAGCAGGTCGAGGGTTTCGCGGATCGCCCACGCGTGGGAATAGGGCCCGAAGTACCGGACGCCCTTGCGGCGGGGTCCCCGGTACACGAAGAGGCGGGGGTATTCCTCGTTGAGGGTCACCGCCAGCATGGGGTACGTCTTGTCGTCGCGATAGCGGACGTTGAACCGAGGATCGAATTCCTTGATCCAGTTGTACTCGAGCTGCAGCGCCTCGACCTCGGTGCGCACCACGGTCCACTCGACGCTGCCGGCGGTGGTGACCATCTGCCGGGTACGCGGATGCAGCGATGCGACGTCGGCGAAATACGAGTTCAGACGCGAGCGGAGGTTCTTCGCCTTACCGACGTAGACGACCCGGCCGTGCGGGTCTCGGAACTTGTAGACCCCCGGTTCCGTCGGGATGGTGCCGGGAGCCGGGCGGTATGTGGAGGGGTCGGGCACGAGTCCAGGTTAGTCGTCGCCGACGACACCCCGGCTGTACCGGGCTTCGAGTTCCCGGAACCGGTCCAGGGCGTCGACCGCACTTCCGCCGTCCCTCGCCTGCACCGCGACCACGGGCACGTATTCGTCGTACGGCAGTTCGAGACGCGCCCACGGCGCGCCCTCGGGGAACGACAGACCGCGAACCTCGTCCCACGGGACGTGTCTCTCGGCCACGACGTTGCGCACCGCGACGCCGTCCGCGCCGGCACGGAACCGTGGCCGGGTGAACAGCAGCAGGGCGCCCGACAACGCGATCCCGATCGTGAGAATGGCGATCTGGTCCGCCAGTCGCAGATGCACGCCCGAATCGCCGCCGCCGCGCAGGACCAGCGCGGCGCCGATATGTACGGCGAGGACGAAGACGGCACCGAGGATCACCCACAGGCGCATCTTCGCCGGTCGGACCTCGAGTTCCCATCGGGTGTCGGCAGAGGTCATGTCCGGGCCTCCCGCAGCCGGCGCAACGTCACGGCGGTGTCGAGTGCGGCCGCGCATGCCTGCTCGCCCTTGTCCTCGGCCGAGCCGGGCAGTCCCGCGCGGTCACGCGCCTGCTCCTCGGTGTCGGTGGTGAGCACCCCGTTGCCCACGGGTGTGCTCTCGTCGAGAGCAACCCGCGTCAGTCCGTAGGTGACCGCGTCGCACACGTACTCGAAATGCGGAGTTCCGCCGCGGATGACCACGCCCAGTGCGACCACGGCATCGTGGGTTCGTGCCAGTTGCTGTGCGACGACGGGAAGTTCTACAGCCCCCGCGACCCGCTCGACCGTGACGTCGGTGATGCCGGCGCGATCGGCGACGCGCAGGGCGCCGGCGATCAGGGCACCGGAGATCTCGGCGTGCCAGCTGCCTGCGACGACGGCGAGGCGGAGGTCCGCGGCGTCACCGAGTTGCAGGTCGGGCAGACCTTCCCCGCTCATCAGGCGTCCCCGGCTTCGAACTCGTCGAGTCCGACGAGGTCGTGGCCCATGCGGTCGCGCTTGGTCCGCAGGTAGGTGAGGTTCTCGCGGTTGGCGCGCAGCGGCATCGGGACCCGATCGGTGATCTGCAGACCGTAGCCGTCGAGGCCGACGCGCTTGGCCGGGTTGTTGGTCAGCAGGCGCATCGAGGAGATACCCAGGTCGACGAGGATCTGCGCGCCGATGCCGTAGTCGCGGGCGTCGGCGGGCAAGCCGAGCTGGAGGTTCGCGTCGACGGTGTCCGAGCCGGCGTCCTGAAGCTGGTAGGCCTGGAGCTTGTGCATCAGGCCGATTCCCCGGCCCTCGTGACCGCGCATGTAGAGCACGACGCCGCGGCCTTCCTGCGCGACCATCTCGAGAGCCGCATCGAGCTGCGGTCCGCAGTCGCACCGCAGTGAACCGAAGACGTCGCCGGTGAGGCACTCGGAGTGCACCCGCACCAGGACGTCTGCCCCGTCGCCGTCCGGTCCGGCGATATCTCCCATCACCAGCGCGACGTGCTCGACCTCGTCGTAGATGCTCTGGTATCCGACGGCCGTGAAGCTCCCGTGCCGGGTGGGGATTCTCGCCTCTGCGACCCGCACGACGTGCTTCTCGTGCCTGCGGCGCCACGCGATGAGGTCGGCGATCGAGATCAGTGCGAGTTCGTGCTCGTCCGCGAAGACACGCAGTTCGTCGGTGCGGGCCATTTCGCCCTCGTCCTTCTGCGAGACGATCTCGCAGATGACACCGGCGGGACGGAGATCGGCCATGCGGGCGAGATCGACGGCGGCTTCGGTATGCCCGGGGCGGCGCAGGACACCGCCCTCCTTGGCACGCAGCGGCACGACGTGGCCGGGCCGGGTGAAGTCGTCGGCGCGCGAGTCTGCATCGGCGAGCAGGCGCATGGTCGCCGCACGGTCGGACGCGGAGATGCCGGTGCCGATGCCTTCCTTCGCATCGACGGTGACCGTGTAGGCGGTGCCGTGCTTGTCCTGGTTGGTCGAGTACATCGGAGGCAGCCCGAGCCGGTCGCAGTCGTCGCCGTCGAGCGGGACGCACAGGTACCCGGAGGTGTATCGCACCATGAAGGCGACGAGTTCGGGTGTGGCTTTCTCCGCCGCAAAGATGAGGTCACCCTCGTTTTCACGGTCTTCGTCGTCGACCACGACTACCGCTTTACCGGCGGCGATATCGGCGACCGCGCGCTCGATGGTGTCGAACCTCGTCACTTGCCTGGGCTCCAAATCTCGTATCCGGACGACTCGTGCTTCGCGTCCACTTGTCGTGTCCACCCTACGACTACCTAACGGGCGTTCTGCAGTCGCTCCACGTACTTGGCGATCACATCGACCTCGAGGTTGACCAGCGTGCCGGGCTCGGCTGAACCGAGAGTGGTCAGCGACAAGGTGGTGGGGATCAGCGAGATCTCGAACCACTCGTCACCCGGATCGCCACCGAGCGCGGAGACGGTGAGGGACACTCCGTCCACGGTGATCGATCCCTTTTCGACCACGTATCGAGAGATGCTGTCCGGCAGCGAAATTCGCACCACCGTCCAGTTCTCGGACGGCGCCCGGGAGATCACGGTGCCGGTGCCGTCGACGTGTCCCTGCACGAGGTGCCCGCCCAGTCGGCTGTTCAGCGCGGCAGCACGCTCGAGGTTGACCCGGCTTCCCGCGGCGAGCCGCGCCAGCGAAGACCGGTTCAGTGTCTCCTGCATCACATCGGCCGTGAAGGAGTCGCCGGCCTGCACGTCCACCACCGTCAGGCACACGCCGTTGACGGCGATCGAGTCGCCGTGTTTCGCGTCGGAGGTCACCACCGGGCCGAGCACGGTGAAGCGCGCTGCGTCCGCGAGATCCTCTCGCGCCACGATCTCACCCAGTTCCTCGACGATGCCGGTGAACACGTTCGGGCTCCTTCACTCCCGGCCGAGGCCGGGTTCGGTTCACAGATCCCGTTCCGGGACCGGTCTCACAGATCCCGTTCCGGGACCAGGGTCAACAACACGTCCGCGCCGACGGTGTCGACGCGCTCCCGACGAAACCGTAGCGCCTCGGTGATGCTGTGTACGCCGGCGTCCTGCACAGCGGGCGTTCCCGCACCCAGGAACATCGGCGCGAGGTAGGCCTGTATCCGGTCGACACTGCGCGCGGCGAGGAACGCCCCGGCAAGTCGCGGCCCGCCCTCGAGCAGCACGTCCGGGTGGTCGG
>JADGMW010000058.1_pt3 | contig 50305 bp, 48 predicted proteins | sample 8641801 | NCBI WGS metagenome assembly JADGMW01 (sample SAMN16272018, study PRJNA661076) | feces metagenome | isolation source: fecal sample from diarrhoea affected cattle A | host: Bos taurus | place: South Africa: Lokaleng Village, Mahikeng | collected 2019-09
CTGACACCAACTTTCTCCGGCTGGGCCGGCACCCGTTCTCGGGTGCCGGCCCAGCCGTTTTTGTCATGGGCCCAACGGGTTTCGGCTCGTATCGGCGCACGCGCGTAGATACCGCTCGGCGAGCGCGGCGTGATGCCGGGCGACCCGGCCGCACGCCTCCCGCAGTTCCGGCGGGTCGAGCACGGTGAAGTCCAGATCGAATGCCGCGAGCCACTCCGCGATCGAGTCCAGCGAGCTTCCGTCGAAACCGACGGCGCAGTGATCGTCGTCCACGGGTTCGACGGTGCCCCAGCGCTCGTCGATCATCGGTGCGACCGTTCCGAACGACGCGTGGATGAGCACTCGTGCTGTGACGGACGAGGTGCCGCTGACGATCCCTCGGGAGACGAATCCCGTTGCGCCACCGGGTGGTAGATCCCGAGGCGTGAAACGGGGACCGGTGGGAGTTTTCGGTTCCATCCGATCCACGCGGAACGAACGCCACCCGTCCCGCGAGAGATCCCATCCGACGAGATACCACCGCAGTCCCGAGCGCACCACGCGGTGAGGTTCGACCTCGCGCCGCGACGAGATTCCGTCGTGCGTGCGGTAGTCGAATCGCAGTCTCTCGTGGGTGTGGCACACCGACGCCACGGTCGACAGCAGTCCCGCGTCCACCGCCGACTCGGCAGGGCCGTGGTCGACCACGTCGACCTGCAGAGCCTCGAGGCGATACCGCAGACGCGACGGCATGACCTGGCGCAGTTTCACGAGCGCCCGGATTTCGGCGTCGCCGATCCCGGTGACCGCATGTGACGCGCCCGACCGCAACGCGAGCGCGACAGCGACGACCTCGTCGTCGTCGAGCAGCAGTGGCGGCATCTCGGCACCCGCTCCCAGCCGGTAACCGCCTCCGACCCCCACCGTCGCATCCACCGGGTAGCCGAGTTCCCGCAGTTTCTCGACGTCCCGCCGGACGGTTCGTGTGGTGATGCGGAGTCGATCGGCGAGTTCGGCGCCGGACCACTCCCGTCGCATCTGCAGGAGCGACAGCAATCGCAGCAACCGGGCCGAGGTTTCGCGCATGGCTCGACGATCCCACGTATTGCGGACCGAAGCTGTCCTCGTTGAAGAAACGGATCCGTGCTCCTTCGATAGGGTGCAACGGTGAGTGAGTCCCGGGTGGCAGGTGGCGAGTCGTCGATCAGAGCGGTGGAGACGGCACTTTCGCGCACCGATCTGCCGGCACTGACCGCGGTGCTCGGTGAACTGACCACCGGGCAGGTCGTGGAGATTCTGGAACGACTCGACCCGACGCAGCGCGCGATCGTGTACCGGCTGCTCTCCAAGGATCGCGCCATGACGGTTTTCGAGGGCCTGGACCCCGCGCTGCAGGGCAGCCTCGTCGGTGCGCTCCAGGACGACGACGTCGCGGCACTGTTCGCCGAACTCGAGCCCGACGACCGGGTGGGCCTGCTCGACGAACTGCCCGCGACAGTGGCGGGAAAGCTGCTCCAGGGTCTGCCGCCCGACCAGCGCGATCTCACCGCCGAGATCCTCGGTTACCCGCGCGGATCCATCGGGCGGCGGATGAGCCCGGAGTACATCGTCACCCATCCCGATCTCACCGTCGCCGAGACGCTGGACAAACTCGAACAGCGGATGGACGACGCGGAGACCATCTACACCCTGCCCGTGACCGACCGGGCGCGGGTCCTGGTCGGAGTGGTGAGCTTGCGCGACCTTCTCAAGGCGCCGCGCGACGCCGTGATCGCCGATATCGCGGGCCGGCCGGACTGGGCCTATGCCACCGAGGACAGCGAACAGGCTGCGCGGCGCTGCGCCGACCTCAAGCGGCTCGCGCTGCCCGTGGTCGACAGCGAGACCCGGCTCGTCGGAATCTTCACGTTCGACGACGCGCTGCGGATCCTCGAAGACTCCGACAGCGAAGACCAGGCGCGCATCAGCGGTACCGAACCGCTGCGCCAGCCGTATCTGGCCACTCCGGTGTTCAACATCGTGCGCTCCCGGGTGGTGTGGCTCCTCGTCCTGGCGATCGGTGCGTCGCTGACCGTGCAGGTTCTGGAGGTCTTCGAGGCCACGCTGGGCCAGATGGTCGCGCTGGCGTTGTTCATCCCCCTCCTCATCGGCACGGGCGGCAACACCGGGAACCAGGCGGCAACCACCGTGACGCGGGCGCTCGCGCTCAACGACGTGACTCCGCGCGATCTGGGGAAGGTATTCGTTCGCGAACTGTGTGTGGGCTTGTCGCTCGGTTTGCTGCTCGGGACGGTGGGCTTCGTCCTGGTCACCGTGCTCTACGAGCCGTCGCTGGGTCTGGTGATCGGGCTGACCCTGCTCAGTATCTGCACCATGGCCGCGTCGGTGGGCGGTGTGATGCCCATGCTGGCGCGCGCGGTCCGTGCCGATCCCGCGGTGTTCTCCAACCCGTTCATCACGACGTTCGTCGACGCCACGGGCCTGCTCGTGTACTTCATGATCGCGAAAGTGGTCCTCGGCATCTGAGGGTCGGGGTGTGGTGCCGCACGCGTGGTCAGGGGCCGCGCGGTGGCGCGGGTAAGCTGTGTACTCGTGCTTTCCGTCGTTCCCGCTCCCGTCACCGTGCGGGCCCCGTCCAAGGTCAACCTGCATTTGGCGGTGGGCGATCTGCGCCCGGACGGCTACCACGATCTGCACACCGTCTTCCAGGCACTGTCGCTGTACGACGAGGTCTCGGTGGTGGGTTCGGACCGGCTCAGCGTGCACGTCTCGGGCGCCGACGCCGGGGCGGTGCCCACCGACTCGACCAACCTTGCGTGGCGCGCCGCAGAGCTGATCGCCGAACGCGCCGGGCGCGCGCCCGAGGTGGCGATCACCATCGCCAAAGGCATTCCGGTCGCCGGCGGGATGGCGGGCGGCAGCGCAGACGCGGCTGCGACTCTCGTCGCACTCGACGCCCTGTGGGGGCTCGGCGCGTCACGGGACGATCTCGACGGGCTCGCCGCGCAGCTCGGCAGCGACGTGCCGTTCTGCCTGCACGGCGGCACCGCGCTCGGCACCGGGCGCGGCGAACAGCTCGTGCCGGTGCTCACGCGGGGAACATTCCACTGGGTCCTGGCGCTCGCCAAGGGCGGCCTGTCCACGCCGGTGGTCTTCCGCGAGCTCGACAGCCTGCGCGCGGGCGGCGATCCGGCGCGCGTCGGGGACTCCGACGACGTACTGTCGGCGCTCGCGTCCGGCGACCCGCACGAACTCGCACCGTTGCTCGGTAACGACCTGCAGGCCGCGGCATTGTCGCTCGACCCCAAACTCCGTCGCACCCTGCGGGCCGGGGTCGACGCAGGTGCTCTTGCCGGCCTGGTGTCCGGCTCGGGCCCCACGTGCGCGTTCCTCGTCGCCGACCATCACGCCGCGGTCACCGTGAGCGCCGAACTGGCGGGGGCGGGCGTGTGCCGCACGGTGCGCCTCGCAACCGGCCCGGTGCCGGGCGCCCGCGTCGTGCTCGACACCGATACCGCACATCACTGAACTGAACACTCCGGAAGGCAATGCTCCACGTGGCGAATCTGATCAATCTCGAACAGGTCTCGAAGTCCTTCGGCGTCAAGCCGCTGCTCGAATCGGTGTCTCTCGGCGTGCAGGAGGGCGAGCGCATCGGCGTGGTCGGTCTCAACGGCGGCGGAAAGACCACCATGCTCGAGGTCCTCGCCGGCGTGGAGGCGCCCGACTCCGGGCGCGTGAGCCGGGTCGGCGGCCTCCGCATGGCCGTGGTGACGCAGCGCGGTGTGCTGCCCCCCGGATCGACGGTCGCGGAAGTGGTTCTCGGACCGCTCGGCGTCGCAGACCACGAGTGGGCCGGCAACTCGCGGATCCGGTCGGTGCTGACCGGGATCGGCATCGACAAGCTCGGCCTGGACGCCGTCGTGGACGGGCTGTCGGGTGGCGAGCGCCGCCGGGTCGCGCTCGCGGCCGCGCTCGTTCAGGATCTCGATCTGCTCGTGCTCGACGAGCCCACCAACCACCTCGACGTCGAGGGTGTCCAGTGGCTCGCCGAGCATCTGATCTCCCGGCGAAGTGCCCTCGTGGTCGTCACCCACGATCGCTGGTTCCTCGACACCGTGGCCACCCGGACCTGGGAGGTCGTGGGCGGCAAGGTCGAAACCTACGAGGGTGGCTACAACGACTGGATCTTCGCGCGGGCCGAGCGGTCGCGCCAGGCCGACGCCATGGAGGAACGGCGCCAGAACCTCGCACGCAAGGAACTGGCGTGGTTGCGTCGCGGGGCACCGGCCCGTACGTCGAAGCCGCGCTACCGCATCGAGTCGGCGGAGGCGCTGATCGCGAACGTGCCGCCGCCGCGCGACTCGGTGGCGCTGGCCTCGTTCGCCAAGCGTCGGCTGGGCCGCGTCGTCATCGAACTCGAGAACGCGACCCTGACGACCCCGGACGGCCGCGAACTCGTGCACGACCTGACGTGGCGGCTCGGACCGGGGGAGCGGATCGGTCTGGTCGGCGTCAACGGGTCGGGCAAGACGACCCTGCTGCGCACCCTCGCCGGGGAACTCGAACCGTCGTCGGGCCGGCGTATCCAGGGGCAGACGGTCGAAATCGGCTGGCTGCGGCAGGAACTCGACGACCTTCCCACCGACATGCGGGTACTCGACGCGGTCAAGGATGTGGCCGAGCGGATCATGCTGGGCGACAAGGAGGTCTCGGCCGGCCAGCTCGCGGAGCGTCTGGGCTTCACACCGGCACGGCAGCGCACACCGGTGGGCGACCTGTCCGGAGGTGAGCGACGCCGACTGCAGCTCACGCGGGTACTCATGGCCGAGCCCAACGTTCTCCTGCTCGACGAGCCCACCAACGATCTCGACATCGATACGCTGCAGCAGCTCGAGGACCTGCTCGACGGCTGGGCCGGCACGCTCGTCGTCATCAGCCACGACCGGTTCCTGATCGAGCGCATCTGTGATTCGACGTGGGCGCTCTTCGGTGACGGCAAGCTGACCAACCTTCCCGGCGGCATCGAGGAATATCTCCGCCGGCGCGCGGCCATGGGCGACGAGGGCGTGGTGTCCGTGGCGTCGACCGTCTCCAAGCCGGGTGACACCGGGGGAGCGACGCCGGCGAAGCGCGACGGGGCAGCCGAGCGGGCGGCTCGCAAGGAACTCTCGCGCCTCGAACGGGCGATCGCCAAGCTCGACGAGCGCGAGGCGAAGCTGCACGTCCGTCTGGCCGAGGCCGCTACCGATCCCGACAAGCTGCAGAAGCTCGATGCCGAGCTTCGTGAGGTGGTCGCGGAGAAGGAAGCCGCGGAGGAGCAGTGGATGGAGCTCGCCGAAGACGTGGGCTGACCTCCACCGTCACCGGGCGCGGTCGAGGTCTTGACCTCGAGCCGACTCGAGGTCGGACGATGGGTGTCGTCGAATGACAGCACCCTTCAGGAGGATTCATGACTGCGTCCGAAACTTCTCGATCGTCTTCTGTCTCCGCCGCTGTGCGCGTTCCGGACAGGCTCGTCGTCGTGGTGGCGACCGTGCTGCTTGCGCTCGTGGTCAATCTCGTCGTGTGGCTCGTCGGACTCGCCGCGGGCGGTTCGTTCGAGCACACCGACGCCGGGACCGTGGCTTCGGCGGCGCCCGGTGGTGTCGTGCTCATGACCGCGGGCCCGCTCGCGGCCGGACTTGCCCTCGCGGCACTGCTGAGTCTGTGGTGGAGCGGGTTCCTGCGGATCGCGCAGGTCGTGGGGGCACTGCTGCCCCTCGCCACGATCCAGGGGACCGTCGTGGCCGATTTCGACACCGCGAGCACTGCCGCGCTGGTGACGATGCACGTGGTCGTCGCGGCGGCAGCGGTGGCGGGACTCGAAGTTCTGCGGCACCGTGGCCGTGCGGGACACCGCCGGACGTTGCGTTGACAGCGATATGCCGACGGCCGAAGTCCTCGGCCGCCGGCATATCGGTTCACATCCGCAGGGTTACAAGCCCAGCAGCTTGCTGATGATCTCGTTCATGATCTCGGTTGTGCCGCCACCGATTCCGAGGACGCGCGCGTCGCGGAAGTGGCGCTCGACCTCGCTCTCGCGCATCAGACCGATGCCGCCGGCGAGCTGAACCGCTTCCATCACGGCGGTGTCGCACACCTTCACGGCGTTGTTCTTCGCCATGGACGTTTCGAGCAGCATGCCCTCGCCGTTGGCCCAGCGTTCCGCGACCGAGCGGCAGAATGTCTGTGCCGCAGTGATCTCGGTGGCGAGTTCTGCGAGGCGATGCCGCACGACCTGCCGCTTCGACAGCGGCCGTCCCATGGTCTCGCGGGACTTGACCCAGTCGACGGTGAGATCGAAGCAACGCTGCGCGGTGGCGACGGCCTGGAAGGCCAGCGACAGCCGCTCACCCTGGAACTGCTGGGCGATCTGGCCGAAGGCGGAGTTCTCCGCACCGATGAGGTTCGAGACGGGGACACGCACGTCGTCGTAGAACAGTTCGGCGGTGTCCGAGCACAGCCAGCCCATCTTGTCGAGCTTGCGCGAGACCGTGAAACCCGGTGTGTCGGTCGGAACGACGATCAACGAGATACCGCCGGCGCCCGCGTCGCCGGTGCGGACCGCGGTGGTGACGAAGTCCGCGCGGGTGCCCGAGGTGATGTACAGCTTGGCGCCGTTGATGACGTACTCGTCGCCCTCGCGGCGAGCGGTGGTGCGGATGTTCGCGACATCGGAACCACCGCTGGGCTCGGTGATGGCGAGCGACCCGATCATCCTGCCTTCGAGCGCGGGCCGCGCGTACCGGTCGATGAGGTCGGTGTTGCCGGAGGCGATGATGTGCGGGGTCGCGATTCCGTGGCTGAACAGCGCGGAGATCAGGCCCGACGATCCGCCCGAGAGGATGATCTGCTCGAGAATCGTGAGCATGTCGAGGGCGTTGCCACCGGAACCGCCGTGCTCTTCGGCGACGGAGGCCCCGAGAAGTCCGGCGTCCGCGGCTTTGCGATGGAGTTCGCGCGGGATGGAACCCTCACGCTCCCACGTGTCGAGATGGGGGAGGATCTCCTTGCGGGTGAAGTCGGCGGCGAGTTGCCGCAGTGCCTTCTGCTCGTCGGTGTCCCAGCGCAGCGCTTCGGTGGTGGTCATCGTCATTCGCCCTTCCAGACGGGTTCACGCTTCTGCATGAAGGCCATGACGCCTTCGAGGGTGTCGGCGCTGGTGGTGAGCCGTGCGAGGGCCTTTTCGGTCAGGTCCCACGAATGGTCTTCCGCGGAGACATGACCGTCGACGATCCCGCGTGCCACCGTCTTGCTCGCCTGTACGGCCAGCGGTGCCCCCGCCGCGATCTGTGCGGCGAGATCCAGCGCGGTGGTCAGCACGTCGGCTTGCGGCACGACCCGGTTGACGAGGCCCCAGCGCAGCGCGTCGGCGGCCGGCATCGGCTTCCCGGTGAGGACGAGTTCCATCGCGATCGCCCGCGGGATCGCCTGTCCGATGCGGAACACGCCGCCCGCGCCGGCGATGAGCCCGCGGTGCACCTCGGGGAGACCGAATTCGGCTGTGTCGGAGGCGACCACGAGATCGCTGGCGAGGGCGAGTTCGGTGCCGCCGCCGAGTGCGGTGCCGTTGACAGCGGCGATGATCGGCTTCGCGATGTGGTGCTTGACGACACCGGCGAATCCCCAGTGTGCGGTCTCGGGCGGGGTGACCCCGTCGGGCCCGGCGGTGCCGAGTGCCTTGAGGTCGGCGCCGCCGCAGAACACGGCGTCACCCGCACCGGTCAGCACGACGGCGCGCACGGTGCGGTCGTCGGCGGCCCGCTCCCATGCTTCTCCGAGCGCCCGGTGCACGTCGGCGTTGATGCTGTTCGCGGCCTTGGGGCGGTTGATGGTGACGATCAGCGTGTGGTCGCGCTGCTCGACGAGAACGATCGGTTCGGTCACTGCGGGTGCTCCTCGGAGGAAGGGGTGTCGATGCGGGCCACGGTGAGTTGCCCGCCCTGGTCGGTGACGTGGACGACGGTGCCGATGAGGTCCGCGCCTGCCGAAAGAAGCCGCGCCCCTTCCGCGTCGGTGTGTCCCGATACCCGCCGGCCGTCGGTCGTGGTGCCGACGAGGAATCCGACGGACGGCGCGCCGTCGCGGCCGTATTCCGCGGTGGCGGTCACGATCTCGACCTCACCGGAGTAGTCCTGTGCGGCGTCGGGTGCGGACGGCGGTATCTGCACGTGCTCGGGATTTCCGACGTAGCCTTCGGTGTGCGGCGCGCATCCGAGCACCACGACGTGCTGGTACGTCAGGTAGCCGCCGTTGCCGTGCACGAGGGCGAGTTCGCCGTCCCGGCGGAGCCGCTGCGCGACCGCGACCACCGAGTGCAGCGTGTAGCTGTTGAGCGGTCCACCGAAGAACGAGTGGCCACCGGTCACCGACGGCACCGTGTCGCGCGGGAGACCCAGGTGCTCGACGAGCAGTTTCGGTACCACCGGGAAGCAGCTGTACGCGTCGACGATGTCGAAGTCGGCGGGCCGAAGGTCGGTGGCCTCGAGGGTGCGGCGCAGGGCATCCGCGAGCGCGGCGGAGCGGCCGAGTTCTGCCCGGGCGAGGACGTCCGGGGTCTCCGTGGCTCCGGCGCCACCCCACACGTAGAGCAGATGGTCGTCGGCGACGCCGAGTTCCCGGGCCGTCGCGAGCGAGGTGACGACCACGGCGGCTGCCTGGTCGACGAACGGCATCGCGTTGCACAGCAGCGGGTACGGGTCGGTGACCATGCGGTTGCCGGGTCCGGCGGTGCGGATGTCGTCGGCGGTGCGCAGGGTCGGGTTCCATGCAGCCGGGTTGTTGCCGGCGATCTCCGAGAACGCCGCGTACAGCTCGGCGGACCAGTCGATCGACTGCTCGCGCGTGTGTCCCAATTCGTGGCTGAGCCGGTTCTCGAAGAGCGGGTAGACCCGGGTGGGAGCGATCATTCCGGCCCGCTGCATGGCGGGGCTGCCGAGGTCGTCGGGATCGAACGCGGGCGGGCCGCCGGGAGCGGTCGTCCAGCCGAGCGATGCCGGATCGGTGCCCTGCTTGAAGGCGTTGGTCACCGAGGCCTGGGCTTCGCCGCCGACGAGCAACGCGACACCGCTCGTGCCGTGCGCGATGTCGTGCGCGATGCGGTCGAGCAGTGCCGCCGGCCAGTGCCCACCGATGGGGGTCGTCGACGTGTGGACGGCTCGCGCGCCGAGTCGCTCGCCGAGAAGGCCGGGCAGATCGTCGTAGGACCAGCTTGCCGTCTTGATGGCCCGGATGGTGTCGATGCGCGAGACGAGAGCGTCGCGATCGACACCGGTGTCGGTCAACGCGGACGCGGTGGCCTCATGAATGAGGTCGAGCGGTTCGCGTGGGTCGGCGGGCGAACCGGCGCGGCCGGAGCGCAGGTCGCCGACGCCGATCACGACGGGAACCCGGGTGGGGTCTGTCATGGCGTTCCTTCGAGTACTTCGTCGGGGAGGGACGTCCACAGCCTAATACGGACTGTTTCAGTCTGTAAATGTGGACCAGGTCTGGCACACTCGGGTGGTGACAGATGTAGCAGCCCCGCGCCGCCGCGGGCGGCCCCGCGACGCCGACCTCGAGGACCGGGTGTTCGACGCGGTACTCGAGGTGTACTCGGAGACGAGCTGGCGCGGCTTCACCCTCGACGCCGTGGGCAGGCGCGCACGAGTGGGCAGAGCCGCGCTGTACCGCCGCTGGGAGAGCAAGGACGATTTGCTCGTCCAGGCGCTCGAGGCACGCAGCCCCCTCCCGGTGCCCATCGACACCGGGGATCTCCGCTCGGATCTCGTCGAGCTCGCCCGCCAGTTGCTGCAGGGGTATCGCACGACGCCCGGGCTGGTCAGTCTTCGCGTCGCGCTCGACGCCCGGGTCAATCCCGAGTTGCTCGCGCGCCTGACCCACACCCTCAACAAGAGCCGTCTGCTCGCGGCGCGCACCATCGTGCACCGGGCCGTCGAGCGCGGCGATCTGCCGGCGGACACGTCGGCGACATTGCTTCTCGAATTGGTGACCGGTGCCGTCCTGAGTCACGCGCTGTTCGCCCTGACGACACCCGAGCCGGCGGAGGACGACGCGTACGCCGAGCTGGTCGTCGAGACCACCGTTCGCGGGCTTCGTCCTCCGCCGTGATCCGGGCCCGGCGCTGTGACCGAACCGCAATCGAGCCGGTCTCCGAGTCTCCGAATTGCACGCCCGCCGAAACAATTCCGGACTAACCTTGGAGCGGTACCTGCAGGTACATGGTGACGGGAGGCCCGTGATGGATCTGGCGGCGGTGGCGGCGATCGAGCGCTTGAAATACCGCTACCTGCGAGCGCTGGATACCAAATCGTGGACCGAACTGTCCGCCACCCTGATGCCCGACGCCACCGCGGTGTACGGCGAGCATCTCAGTTTCGAGTCGCGTGACGCCTTTCTGGGGTTCCTCGAGAACACGCTCGGCACCCGCATGGTCACCGAACATCACTGCAGTCATCCCGAGATCGAAATCGGACCCGACGGGACCACCGCAACGGGCGTGTGGCTTCTGGCCGACACCATCATGGTGCCCGAAGACGGAATGATGATGCGGGGGTCGGCGCACTACTTCGATCGCTACATCCTGGGCGACGACGGGAACTGGCGCATCTGCCACACCGGTTACGAACGTAACTGGGAGACGGTGACTTTCTTGTCCGACCTCCCGAACTTCCGGCTGACCACCAACCGGTGGGCGATGCTGACAAATCAGCCCCGCGCCTCGTGAGCGGTCTGGGAAGTGTTCCCAATCGTCCAAGACGAGTGAGCCGCCGGCGCGAAGACTGGGGTCATGACGAACACATCGGAAAAGGGAGATCATCCGGAGATGCCGACCAACCCTGACGACGACTTTCCCGCCGCCGGCGCTCTCCCGTACCTCACCGTCTCCCGAGCGCGTGACGCAATCGACTGGTACACCGGTGTTTTCGGCGCCTCGCTCGTCGGCGACCCGGTGGTGATGGAGGACGGGCGGATCGGTCACGCCGAACTGAGCCTTCCGACGGGGATGGTGTACCTCGCCGAGGAGTTTCCCGAGATGGGACTGACCGCGCCCCAGTCCGGCGCCACCTCGGTGAGCTTGATGCTTCCGGTCGGCGACGCGGACGCCGTTCTCGCCCGCGCCCGCACCGCCGGAGGGTCGGTGGAACGCTGGATCAACGAAAGCCACGGTCATCGCAACGCGACCCTGCTCGATCCGTTCGGTCACCGATGGATGCTGGTGGGTCCGCTCACCGGCGACGCGAGCACAGGAGAGGACTGACCTCGTCGCCCCGTGACTCGGGCCGTTATCCGACCTCGGGCCGTTACGCTTCCCGGGTGGCCGAGATCCCGCACCTCGAGAAGTACCCCGACGTACGCGCCTGGGTCAGGGCGATCCCGGTGTTCGCCACGCAGCCACCGCCGGAGCGTCCGGTGACCCCGCGACCCCAGGATCTGTTCCTGCAGTGGCTGACGGACGCCGTGGACGCCGGCATCGCAGAGCCGCATGCGACGACGCTGTCGACCGTCGACGAGGACGGGGTGCCCGATGCCCGGACCCTGCTGCTCAAGGATGTCACCGCGGACGGCTGGTGGTTCTCGGGCGACAACCGGTCCCCGAAGGGACGCCACCTGGGCGCGACGGCCGCTGCGGCACTGACGTTCTACTGGCGTGAGCACGGCCGTCAGATCAGGGTGCGGGGGCCGGTGCGTTCCGGCGGCTCCGAAGTGTGTGGCCGCGACTTCGTCGAACGGTCGCCGCTGGCCCGTGCGGTCGCGTCGACCGGTCTGCAGAGTGAGATCCTCGACGACCCGCGTGACTACGACCGTGTGGTGAGTGAGCGGCTCGAGGCGCTGGACGCCGATCCGGCGTGGGTGTCGCCCCACTGGAGAGCGTGGTGTCTCGAGGCCACCACCGTCGAGTTCTGGCAGGCCGACCCGGGCCGCCGGCACCGGCGGCTGCGCTACCGCCGGGACGGTACGACGTGGACGCACGAACAGCTGTTTCCGTAGGGCGGGAACCGGCCCGGGCATACCGCACTACGGGCGGACGACCGGTAGGCTCCGGCCCGTGAACGACTCCTTCATCCGCACACGCGTCGCCAATGGTGTCGGCGAGGTGCAGCTCGACCGGGCGGTTGCACTCAACGCGCTCGACCGGTCGATGATCCGCGACATGTACGCCCCGCTGGAGGCATGGCGCGACGATCCAGAGATCACGGCCGTCCTGGTCACCAGCCTGTCCGATCGCGCGTTCTGTGCGGGGGGTGACATCAAGCCGGTGCGGGAGGCGGCGGTGCAGGGCGACGCCGACACCGTCCGCGGCTACTTCTCGGACGAATACCGGCTCGACCGGCTCGTCGCGACCTACCCCAAGCCCTACCTGGCGCTGCTCGACGGCGTGACGATGGGTGGGGGACTGGGGATCTCGGTGCACGGAGCAGTGCGCATCGCGACCGAGAAGTCGACCTTCGCCATGCCGGAGACGGCGATCGGTTTCATTCCCGACGTCGGTTCGAGCCACTTCCTTCCCCGGCTGCGCGGAACCACGGCGCGTTGCGACGCCGTCGGCATGTACCTGGGCACCACCGGCGCGCGGATCGACGCGGGCGACGCACTCGCGGTCGGACTCGCGACGCACTATGTGCCGAGCGCACGCATCGGCGAACTGGCCGACCGGATCAGGGCGGGGCACTGGCAGGACGCGCTCGACGAGTACGTCGAACCGGCCCCCGAATCGGATCTGGCGCGGCGTTTCACCGACATCGAGGCGGTCTTCGGTGACGGGACCGTGCTGGACATGCTGGCTCGTCTCTCCGACGACCCCGATATCGACACCGCCTGGGCGGAGAAGACACGCGACGCGCTGACGGCGCTGTCGCCGACGAGCGTCTGGGTCACCGCGGAACTGTTACGGCGAGGTGCCGAAAGCACCTTGGAGGAGTGCTTCACCCGGGAACTCGGGGTCGCGGTGCGGATCGCCCTCACACCCGACTTCGCGGAGGGAGTTCGCTCCGTGCTCGTCGACAAGGATCGCAATCCGCAGTGGTCGCCTGCCACGCTCGGGGACGTCGATCAGGCGTCGATCGTAGCGTTGCTGGACAACTGACCGGCGTTCCGGCAGCGCGCGCGTCGTGCCGCGCCGCCGGGGATCCGGTCAGCGTGCGTGACGTTGCGGAGTCTGCAGGTCCACCACGATGGTCTGACCGCCGAGGGTCACGTGGAGTTCGGGCTTCTCGAGTCCGCCGGCGACGAGGTACTCGCCGAGCAGGGTGAGCAGTTCGTCGTTGTCCGAGATCGGGTCGCCCTGGCCACCGGAGGTTCCCAGTTCGTTCTGGGCGAGCCGGGCTGCGATCCGGACCGAGGCCACACCCATCGAGTTCCGCCGGGACGGAGTCGGCGCGGTGACGGAGGACGTCGCGGTGGTGGTGCGGGCACCGTCGGTTGCGGTTCCCGCACCGTTGACCGTGCCGTTCGTGCTGGTGCTGCTCACCAGGGTCGTCCCTTCGTCGAAGATGCCGGCGTCCACCCCGCCGGCCGGGTCGCGGTCGATCGCGCGCTCGCTCTCGGTGTTCGCTCCGGACACACCCGGAGCGGACTTCCCGGCCGAGTCCGGCCGGACCGTGCCGGTGAGCGGAGTGCTGCTGGGCAGAGGGGTGCTCGGCAACGGGTAGACGAAGGTTCCCGACCGTTTCGGTCCTCCGGACCGTGCGGTTGCGTCCCCCGGCCTACCGGACGGCAGTCCGTCCCCAGCCGAGGCCGGTGCGTCGTCGCTCATCGTTGCTCCTGATTCCACCCGATACGTCGGATCGACGGAAGGGAAAGTATCAGTAAAGTCCGCAGGTTGCACCCACCGGGTGCGTCCGCCGGGATTCCGTCAGTCGGTCGCGGCGACGAGCGGTTCGAGCGTGAGGTCCGGGTGTTCCTTCTCGATGTACTGCAGACGCCACTTGTCGCTCACGAGTGCGAGCAGCACACCGTCGGACCGTGTGAACACCTCGACCCCGCGCTGACGGTTGAGCTCGTCTTCCGATGCGGTGTCGGTCCGTCGCGCGAGCGCGTATCCCAGCGGCTCGATCTTCGGGTCCACGTTGTATTCGGCCTTCATCCGCGCCGCGACGACCTCGAACTGCATCGGACCGACTGCCGCCATGACCGGCGAGGCGTCACCGCGGATGTCGTTGCGCAGAATCTGCACGACACCTTCGGAGTCGAGTTGATCGACCGCCTTGCGGAACTGCTTGTACTTCGACGCGCTCTCGGCGCGCAGGATCGCGAAGTGCTCGGGGGCGAACGACGGAATCGGCGGGAACTCCACCTTCTTGTCCACGTACAGCGTGTGGCCCGGTGCGAGTGCGGTCGCGTTGACCAGACCCACCACGTCCCCGGGGTAGGCGTTCTCCACCGTGGTGCGTTCACGCCCGAAGACGGTGAGCGCGTACTTCGTGGCGAACGGCTTCCCGGTCTGGGCGTGCGTGACCACCATGCCGCGTTCGAAGACACCGGAGACGATCCGCATGAAGGCGAGCCGGTCGCGGTGTGCGGTGTCCATACCGGCCTGAACCTTGAACACCACCGCGCTGAACGGATCGTCGACGTTGCGCGGGTTGCCCTCGATGTCGATCCGGGCGCGCGGCGGCGGTGCCAGCGACACCAGCGTGTCGAGAATCTGCCGGACACCGAAGTTGAGCATGGCCGACGCGAAGATCACCGGGGACGTCTGTCCGGCGAGGAACATCTCCTGGTCGTGGTCCTGACCGCTTGCCGAGAGAAGTTCGGACTCCTCGGCGGCTTCGGTCCAGATATCGCCCTCGCGGTCGGACGCCTGGTCCACCGACAGGTGCTCTTCGGGTGCGATCTTCGCGCCACCCGCGGTGCGGGTGAACTTGATGTACTCGGTTGCGGTGCCGTCCTCGCCGCGACGCAGCAGGCCGCGGAAATCACCGGCGATACCGACCGGCCAGAACAGGGGAGTGGGGGTCAGGCCGATGCGCTCGTCGATCTCGTCGAGCAGTTCGAGCGGTGCGCGACCGGGCCGGTCCCACTTGTTGATGACGGTGATCACCGGGATGCCGCGGTGACGGCACACCTGGAACAGTTTGAGGGTCTGCGGCTCGAGGCCCTTCGCGGCGTCGATGAGCATCACGGCCGCGTCGACAGCCGTGAGCACGCGATAGGTGTCCTCCGAGAAGTCGGAGTGACCGGGCGTATCGACGAGGTTGATGACGTTGACCGTCTCGCTTCCGTCGTCGCCGCGAGCCGACTCGGAGGAGGTGTAGTTGAACTGCAGTGCCGTCGAGCTGACGGAGATGCCGCGCGCCTTCTCCATCTCCATCCAGTCGGAGACGGTCGATTTGCGGCCGGCCTTTCCGTGCACGGCGCCCGCCTCGGAGATCACCTTCGCGTGCAGAGCGAGGGCCTCGGTGAGCGTGGACTTACCGGCGTCGGGGTGGGAGATGACGGCGAACGTACGGCGGCGCTGAGCCTCGGCCCGTACTTCCTTACCGGATCCGGGCTTCGGGACTCCGGTGGATTCGCTGACGGCCGAAGCGTGCGGGGTGCTCAACGCGGAAACCTCTCGAAGCGGGACTGGTGCGGCTGTCGCCGGCAACTCGTCCATGTTACTCGGCAACTCGTAGGGTCGTTTCGGGCGGATTCGACTGCGCCCGTCCGACGGTTCTGTATCAGTGCACGCGGTTCTGGGCGCCTTCGAGCCCCAGTCGCAGCACGAGTTCCACGGCGTCGGCGCCTTCTTCACACCACACCGGGAGCTCTTTGCGTTCCGTGGTGGAGAACGGCTTGAGCACGTAGTCGGCGGGGTCCTGCCGGCCGGGAGGGCGCCCGATGCCCATCCGGACACGCACGTAGTCCTTGGTGCCCAGTGCCGAGGACGTCGACCGGAGGCCGTTGTGCCCGTTCTCACCGCCGCCCTGCTTGAGACGGATCGTCTCGAAGTCCAGATCGAGTTCGTCGTGGATCACCACGATGTTCGACGGGTCGACCGAGAAGAACTTGGCGAGGCTCGCGACCGGGCCCCCGGAGAGGTTCATGTACGTGCGGGGCTTGGCGATGATCACCTGACGACCGTCGAGCCGTGCCTGCACGATGTCGGAATTGCTGCGCTTGTGAGCACCGAACTTGCCACCGACCCGGCCTGCCAGCACGTCGGCCACCATGAAACCGATGTTGTGCCGGGTGTTTTCGTACTTCGGCCCGGGATTTCCCAGCCCGACGACGAGCGCGGTGTCCTCGCTCACGTGCAGTTCCTTCCGTGCATCTACAACCACGTGCGGCGCGCCACCCCGGAGGATGACGCGCCGCACGAGTGACTTCACAGGGAGCCGGTGAAGACTCAGGCCTCTTCTTCTGCTGCTTCTTCGGCGGCGGGAGCCTCGTCGGCACCCTCTTCGCCCTCGAGCTCATCGGCGGACGGAGCCTCGACGATGTTCACGATCAGCAGATCGGCATCGTCCTGCAGGCTCGAGCCCGACGGCAGCTCGATGCCGCCGGCGAGGATCTGGGTACCGGCCTCGACGCCCTCGATGGAGACCTTGATCTCCTCGGGGAGCTTCATCGCGTCGGCTTCGATCTTGATGGTGCTGACCTCGTTGACGACCAGCGTGCCGCTGGCGGGCTCGCCCTCGAGCACGACGGGCACCTCGACGGTGACCTTCTCGCCGCGCTTCACGACGAGGAGGTCGGCGTGCTCGATGTAGCGGCGGATCGGGTGGACGACGACGGACTTCGTCAGCGCGAGCTGCTCGGTGCCGTCGATGTCCAGGGTCAGGATGGCGTTGGTGCCGTGGGCACGCAGGACGGCGGCGAACTCACGCGAGGGGAGCGCGAGGTGCTGCGGGTCGGTGTTGTGGCCGTACAGCACGGCGGGGACCTGACCGTCGCGGCGGGCACGGCGCGCGGCGCCCTTGCCGAACTCGGTGCGGACGCTGGCTACGAGATTGTTCTCGTCGGACATGATGTAACGGCTCCTACGCTGATGGCACTTCGTGGTCGGGTGTTCTCGGCAAGTGGGCCGGCACGCGCGACAGGAGCAGGTGCTCATCAAAGCCGCGGCCGCGTCGATCACGGTGATCCGACAGATGCGGTCCACCCTCGCCGAGACAACTCGATCCACTCTACCGGATCGGCACCTCGGACGCGAACCCGCGCAGGTGGAGACCGTTTAGCGCGCCGCGAGGTCGCGGACGGCCGACAGGAACCGGTCCACGTCTGCCGGAGAGACGAAGTAGTGCGGGGAGGCCCGCACGACTGCCTCGAGACGGCGGGCCGACATGTCGAGCAGCGTCGAACTGCGGTGGCTCACCGTCACCGTCACCGACCGTTGCGCCAGAGCGTCCCGCACCGCGTCCGGTTCCCAGCCGTCCAGCGTGAACGAGACGATTCCGCTGCGCCGGTCACCGAGATCTCGCACGGTCGCGCCGGGGATTCGATCGAGACCGTCGCGCAGGTGCTGGGCGCGATAACCGAGCGCGTCGACCACCTCGTCGACCCCGAGACCGAGCAGATAATCGACGGCCGCGCCCAGCCCCAGTCGTGCGGCGACGTCGGCTTCCCACATCTCGAACCGGGTGGCGTCCGGCGCGTAGTCGAAGCGATCCGGCGCCGTCCACACCGCACTGTGCAGATCGATCATCGCGGGTTCGAGTTGGGTGACCAGGCGCGGCCGGACATAGAGGAAGCCCGTGCCGCGAGGCCCCCGTAGCCACTTGCGGCCGGTTCCGGAGAGCGCGTCGACGTCGAGTTCGGGAATGTCGACCCGCAACTGGCCGACGGATTGGCACGCGTCGAGCAGTACGAGTGCGCCCACCGCGTGGGCGGCATCGGCCACCTCCCGCACGGGATTGACCAGCCCTCCGTTGGTGGGAGCGTGTACGACGGACACCAGCCGGACACGCTCGTCGAGCATCCCGGTCAGCGCATCGAGGTCGATGCGTCCGGACGGATCGGACGGAACCACCTCCACGTGAGCCCCGGTCGTTCGTGCACGCTGCAGTGCCGCAACCGCATTCGCGGCGTATTCGGCCCGGGAGAGGAGGATTCTGTCGCCGGGCCGCAACGGCACCGCGTAGAAGAACGATGTCCACGCACGCGACGCGCTGTCCGACAGTGCGATGGATTCCGCCGGCGCGCCGAGCAGACGGCCGAGCGAGGTCTTCACCGCGTCGAGATCGCCGCGCCGCTCGTTCGCCGCGACGTATCCGCCCACCTCGGCTTCCCGCCGCAGGTGCGACACCACAGTGTCGACCACCGGGGTGGGTGGAAGCGACGAACCGGCGCTGTCGAGGAACACGCGTTCGAAGCATCCGGGTGTGTCCCGGCGCGCCTGCTCGAGATCCAGCATCGGCACATCCCCTCCCGCACGTCGGCGTGGTCGTCTCGGACAGTATCCCGCCGCACCGGAATCCCACCGGGTTGCCTGCCGCGCGGAGGCGATCTCCCCGCGTTGCGTGCCCACGCGCGTTAGTCTCGTTCGCAGACCTTGTCAGGCAGCCGTGGGGGGTGAATCGAGTGGTGATGTCGATCAATTTTCCGGTATCGCACGCTCGGGCGGGACTCGGGACACGCGGAGCTGCCGAAAAGCACGTCCGGGACGTGAGCTTCCGTGCCGGTCCACCACGCCTGATCGGCGTCGAACTCGAGTGGCTCACGGCGCGTGCCGACATCACGGCCGCGCGCCCGCAACTGTCCTCCCTCGTCGATGCGCTCGGCTCACATGCGCCCCGGACGGTCCTGCCGCCGTCGTCGGAGAGACCGCTGCCGTCGGGCAGTGTGGTGAGCCTCGAGCCCGGTGGTCAGGTGGAACTGTCGAGTGCGCCCTGCACCTCCGCGCGTCAGGTATGCGATCGGCTCAGCGCCGACGCGAGGATGCTCCGCGCGCTGCTCGCGCGTCGTTCGGTGACGATGCTCGACGGCGCCTCCGACGCGATCCGGCCCCCTCAGCGGCTGCTCCACACTCCCCGGTACGGGGCGATGGAAATGCGCTACGACCGGATCGGGCCTATGGGCCGGCTCATGATGAACAACACCGCCGCTGTGCAGGTCAGTGTCGATGCCGGCGAGAACGACGACGAGATCGACCGCCGCTGGAAGCTGCTGCATGCCATGGGCCCGGCGATGATCGCCGCCTTCGCGTGCTCGCCGAGCATGCGGGGCGCTCCGGACGGTGAGTGGGTGTCGCAACGGATGCGCGCGTGGCTGGCGCTCGACCCCGAACTCATCGATGTGCCCGACCCAGCCGGCTATCCGGCGTGGGTGATCGATGCGCCGTTGACGTGCGTGCGTTCCGGCGAACCGGAGTGGCATGCTCCACCGGGCGCAACGTTCGCCGACTGGCTCGACGGGAGTCTCGACGCCGAGATCGGCCGCCGCCCCACCGTCGGCGATCTCGATTACCACATGACGACGCTGTTCCCTCCGGTGCGGCCACGCGGACACCTCGAGGTGCGATACATCGATGCCCAGCCCGGTGACCTGTGGCAGGTACCGGTGGCCGCCATCGAGGCGCTGCTCAGTACACCGGCGGTGACGCAGGAAGCCACTGCGGTCGCAGCTCCTGTTCGGGAGATGTGGAGCGAGGCGGCACGAGTCGGGCTCGGGGCGGTCGAATTGCGCGCCGCCGCAGCAGGATTGCTCTCGCTCGCCGCGGAATCCTCGCGCGACATGCGTTTCACCAGCGCTCTCGACGCCGCCGCTGCCCGATGTCTGCGGGGACGTGCGCCGGAGGTGACCGGGCGGTGACGGCCGCGCGTACCCGGCTCCGTCAGCACCTGGAGCGTGCGCGCGCTCGGACGAGATCGCTGACCGATCTCCCCGACTCCGAGCTCACCGCGCAGCACTCGCCGTTGATGAGCCCGCTGGTCTGGGATCTCGTGCACATCGCCAACCAGGAAGAGCAGTGGCTCGTGCGGAAGGTCGGGGGCCGGCCGCCGCTACGAAGCGGCATCGACGACCTGTACGACGCGTTCCTGCATCCCCGCGCGACACGGCCCGAGTTGCCGCTGCTCGGCCCGGACGAGGCGCGTCGTTACGTCGACGAGGTCCGTGCCGCCAGCTGGGATGCCCTGGACCAGGGGAGTTTCGATTCCGAACTCACGCGTGACGGGTTCGTTTTCGCCATGGTCGCGCAGCACGAGCAGCAACACGGCGAGACGATGCTCGCCACGCATCAGTTACGCGAGGGGCCACCGCTGCTCGACGCCCCGGAGGCGCCTCGGCGGGGAACGCCGCCGGAGCAGAGCCGGGTGCTCGTGCCCGCCGGCGAGGTCGAGATCGGGACGTCGAGCGATCCGTGGGCGCTGGACAACGAACAGCCCGCGCAGCGCGTCCACGTGCCCGCGTTCTCGATCGACACCGTGCCGGTGTCGAACCGGCGTTACCTCGAATTCGTCGAGGACGGCGGGTACCGGCGACCCGAATTCTGGTCCGAGCCGGGATGGAGACACCGCTGTGACGCCGAGCTCGAGGCGCCCCGGTTCTGGACCCACGATCCTGCGGGCCGGCGTGCACGGCGGTCGTTCGGACGGATCGTGGAACTGCACCCGGACGAACCGGTGGTGCACGTGTGCTTCTACGAAGCCGAGGCGTTCGGCCGCTGGGCGGGTGGCCGCCTGCCGACCGAGTTCGAGTGGGAGAAGGCAGCGCGGTGGGATCCCGCCACGGGTCGCAGCCGCGCGTACCCGTGGGGCGACGAGGAGCCCGGCCCCCAGCATGCGAACCTCGGACAGTGTCACCTCGGCCCGGCCGTGGTGGGGGCATATCCGGCGGGGGCGTCACCGCTCGGCGTCCACCAGCTCATCGGGGACGTGTGGGAGTGGACCTCCTCACCGTTCGAGCCGTACCCGGGCTTCCGGGCGTTCCCGTACCGGGAGTACTCGGAAGTGTTCTTCGGGAACGACTATCGGGTACTGCGCGGCGGTTCGTTCGGAACCGACTCGGTCGCGTGCCGGGGAACCTTCCGCAACTGGGATCTTCCGGTCCGCCGCCAGATCTTCGCGGGTTTCCGCCTCGCATACGACCCGGCCGGTGCCGGGGAGCCGGATGTGTAGGCACCTGGGCTATCTCGGACCGGCCACGGGAGCTGCCGAGCTGGTCCATCGCGGCCCGCACTCCTTGATTCGCCAGTCGTTCGCGCCCCGCGACATGCGTGGGGGCGGCACCATCAACGCCGACGGTTTCGGAGTGGGCTGGTGGCGTGACGACGGAACTTTCGGCCGGTACCGGTCGGCCTCACCGATCTGGTCCGATCCCTTTGTGGGAGAGGGGCTGTCGGGCATACGCGGCAGTGCCTTGATGGTCGCGCTGCGATCGGCCACCGAGGGTATGCCGGTGGAACGGTCCGCGGCGGCGCCGTTCGGTGAAGCGCGCTGGGGGTTCAGCCTCAACGGGGTGGTCCGAGGATGGCCCGGATCCCTCGCCTCTCTCGCGTCCACGCTGCCCGTCGAAGACTTGCTGCAACTCGACGCGCCGACCGACTCCGCGGCCCTGTGGATGTTGTTGCGCCACCGGCTTCGGTCGGGGACACCCGATGTCGCTCTGATGTCCCTGGTGCGCGACATCATCGGTGCCGCTCCCGAATCCCGGCTGAACCTGTTGTTGTGCAACGGGTCCGAGATGTGGGCGACGGCGTGGTACCACTCGTTGTGGACCCTTGTGGACGAAGACGTCGCCATCGTCGCCTCGGAACCGTACGACGACGACCTGCGCTGGCAGCCGGTGCCCGACCGGCATCTCGTCCATGCGATACCCGGAAAACTTATCGTCTCCCCGCTGGAGGTCAAGGCTCCATGACAGTCGACGTCTATCTCGAACCCGAACAATTCGACGAGAAGCTCCGCGCCGATGCCTACCGAGGGTTGACGTCGACCCCGAAATATCTCTCGCCCACGTGGCTGTACGACGCGCGCGGCAGCACACTCTTCGAAGAGATCACGCGGCTGCCCGAGTACTACCCGACCCGCACCGAATTCGGTTTGCTGCGGCAATTCGCGGGGGAGATCGCCGACTCGGCGCGGCCGGAGATGCTCGTCGAACTGGGGTCGGGCTCTTCGGAGAAGACCCGTGTGCTGCTCGATGCGCTCGAACCGTACCTCCACACCTACGTACCGCAGGACGTCTCCGAGCCGGCTCTGCGCACCGCGGTGGCACAGCTGTCGGTGGAGTACCCACGGCTGTCGGTACACGGCGTGGTGGGTGACTTCACCGAATCGCTCGAGCATCTTCCCTCGGGAGGACGCCGGATGGTGGCTTTCCTCGGGGGCACGATCGGCAACCTGGTGCCCGAGGAACGGGCCGCGTTCCTCTCCGGACTCGCGTCGATCCTCGACCGCGACGAGTGGCTTCTGCTCGGAGCGGGGCTCGTGGTGGATCCCGAGGTGCTCATCCCGGCCTACGACGATGCTGCCGGAGTCACCGCGGAGTTCGACCGGAACGTACTGCGAGTGCTCAACAACCGTCTGGGCGCCGATTTCGACCCGGATCGCTTCGTCCATCGTGCCGTGTGGGACCCGGACAACGAATGGATCGAGATGCGGCTCGAGGCGACGGAGCCGATGACGGTGTCGGTGCCGGGACTCGATCTCGAGGTGTCGCTGGACAAGGGCGAGCAGATCCGCACCGAGATCTCCGCGAAGTTCCGGCTGGACGGGCTCGGAGCGGAACTCGACCGCGCCGGCTTCGTGGTGCACCGCGAATGGATCGACCGCGACGGCCGGTTCGTCGTGCTGGGCGCCGCCCGCCGCTGATCGGTTGGACAGCCACGCGCGGCGAGAGGGATTGTGGTGGGTATGCCCTCGGAGTCCCGTCCCGTGCTGACCACCCCCGTGCTGTTGCTCATGGCGGTGGCGACGGGGTTGTGCGTAGGCGGCAACTACTTCAACCAGCCTCTGCTCGAGTCGATTGCGACCGCGCTGGGCACGTCGCACTCGGCGGCGGCCGCGACGGTCACCGTCGCGCAGGTCGCCTACGCACTGGGGCTGATCTTCCTGGTACCGCTCGGGGACGTGTTTCCCCAGCGGCGGCTCGCCGTGACGCTCATGCTGGCGGCCGCGGCAGGCCAGGGGATCAGCGGTTTCGCACCCGGCATCGGTGTGCTCATGGTGGGGACCGCCATGGCGGGGCTGTTCTCCGTCGCCGCGCAGGTGCTCGTGCCGTTCGCGGCCACCCTCGCGACCCCCGAGAAGCGCGGCGCTGCGGTGGGCACGGTGATGAGCGGCCTGCTGGTGGGCATCCTGCTCGCGCGGAGTGTCGCAGGGATGCTCGCCGAAGTCGGCGGCTGGTCCACCGTGTACCGCATCGGCGCAGTCCTCACCGCGGTCGTCGCGCTCGCTCTGTGGCGCGTCCTGCCGGCGACGACGCCGACGGCACGCCAGGGCTACGGTGCGACACTGCGGTCGCTCGGCACGCTGGTGTTCGAGCACCCACGGCTGCGCACCCGTGCCCTGATGGGTGGGCTCAGCTTCGCGTCCATCAGCGCGATGTTCTCGACGATGGCGTTCCTGTTGTCCGGTCCGGAGCACGGGCTCGGAGAACTCGAGATCGGTCTCGTCGGACTTGCCGGGGTGGTCGGCGCTGTCGCAGCCTCCGTGGTCGGGCGGCTCGTCGACCGGGGCCTCGGCGCTCTGACGACCGCGGCCGGGATCGCGGTGCTCGTCATGTCGTGGGCGGCACTTGCGGCGGGTGCGGTGTCGCTGGTGTGGTTCGTGGTCGGAATGGTCACGATCGACCTTGCCGTGAGCATGGTGCACATCACCAACCAGAACATCGTCTACGCGCTCGATCCCGATGCGCGCTCGCGGCTCAACTCGGTGTACATGACGACGTACTTCGTCGGCGCGGCGTCGGGATCGGCGCTGGGGGCCGCAGCCTGGTCGTTCGGCGGGTGGACGGCGGTGTTCCTGCTCGGTGTCGGCCTGTCGCTGTGTACCGCCGCGGTGTGGATAGTCGACATGCGGGTCGCCGGGAACGGAAACCGGACCGGAGCCGATTCCGCGGTCACGACTCCCGGTCGAGGGGCAGCAACCGGAGTTCGCGGGCGCGCCCGATAGCTTCGGTGCGCGAGTGTGCCCCGAGCTTGCGGTAGGCGGTGCGCAGCTGGGTCTTGACCGTATTGGCGGAGACGAACAACTCCCTGGCGATCTCGGCGTGCGTCGAGCCGCGCGCGAGGAGGACCAGGACGTCGGTTTCGCGCGGCGACAATTCCGCGCGCGGCACCGTTTCCGCAAACACCGCGTCGACCGGCCCTCCGGGTACCGCGATGCCGCTCAGCTCCTCCAACCGGGCCACGGTGCGCGCCGGCACCGTGGTGAACGCGCGCCGGTTCCGGAGAGTCGGTGCAAGAGTGCAGGCGCGCTGCCAGTCGCGCACGGCGCCCGCATGATCCTCCAGGTGGAGGTGGCACGCCGCTGCGATGAGCAGTGCTTCGAGATGTGCGCGAGGAAAACCGCATTCCGGCCACGGCACGTGGCGGAGTTTCGTCAGCGCTGCATCGGGATGGCCGGTCAGAAGTTCCGCCCGCGCGCACGGGACGATCAGCACGGGGTGGCCCGCGGAGTCCTCTCCGGCGCGCGCGAGGGCGAGGTTGCCGTTACCCAGAGCCAGTTGCAGATCCACTTCCGCCGCGCCGAGGAGCACCCGGGAGAATGAGCCGGACCTGTGGCGGTCGCGATGCGACGTGATCAGCTGGTGCACACCGGTCAGTCCGTCGTACGGATTGCCCCCGGCGAGAGAGTGGTACGCCCGGCAGTACGCGACGAAAGCCCACAGTTCTTCGGACTCACCGGGGGTCCCGAGCACATCGAGCGCGTGGGTCGCGGCCTCCAGATCGAGCGAGTCGAGATGGAGCAATACCGTCGCTGCCCGGCCGCCCATGCGGACTACCGGCCCCCAGTGCCCCTCGGTGGGTTCGGCGCGCTGCTCGATATCGAGCCATTCGCGAGCACGCGGGTTATCGCCCGTCACTGCCCAGTTCAATGCCGAACTGCCCGCCGCGTTCTGGACCGCAAAGGTGATTCCCGACGCGTGCGCGCCCCGGTAGGCGCGGCGGAATGCGGTGGTCGACCGGTCCAGCATTCCCGCGAGCTGAAGCGTGATGGCCCACTGCAGGCGAAGTACGGGAAGGTGCGCTGCGATCGAGTCGGGCTGATGCTCGAGGATGGACTCGACCAGCGGCTCGAGGTTCAGTGTCCGCGTTGCTGCATCGTCGACCCGGCCCCCCACCCGTAGCGCCAGCGTCTGCACCGTCCCGACGAACAACGCATGGGGAGCGTCCTTCGTCCTGCCGAGTTCACGGAGATCGGCAGGGTCGGACGGTAGCGCCGTGTGCAAGATGGCGTGCTCGTCGAGCATCTGACTGAACAGCGCTCGTCCCGCGAGGATCGACGGGTATTCGTCGAGTGTCTTCACCGGAAGGCGGCGCAGGATTCTCACGAGTGAACCGAAGTGCTTGTCCACCATGGTGACCCATGACGAGAAGACGATCTCCTTCGCCATCTCCCAATCCTCGGCTTCGACGGCGTAGACAGCGGCCTCGACCGGATTCTCGTCGCCTCGATGCCGCCTGGCCAACTCCACCAGCAGTGCGTCGACGTGTCCCGGTCGTGAAGCGCGAGAAATCTCGAGGACCGCGGAGCGGACCGCCTCGGTCCACCGCCAGACACCGCTGGGCCGGGACGCGACGAGCAGCCCCCGCATCGTCATGAGGTTCAGCACCGTCGTGGGATCCGGATGCCGGGTGAGTTCGACGGCGGTCGTCGCGTCGGTGCTGCGCGCTGCCGCGATCGTCAGCGCGAAAGCGCGTGACTCGTCGTCCAATTCGGAGAGACGCGCCGCGGCGTAGCGCTTCACCATGTGGGCAAGACGCGGGTCCGGTGAGCCGTCGGGGTCGACCAGTCGCCCGGGTGCGGAGCGGACGAGGGTGACGGACGCGGCGAGATGTGCGGGGACGCCGCCCAACGCGCGGTTGAGGGCATGGCACTCGGCGTCGGTCCGCGGCACACCCGCCGTGTGGAACAACGTCGCCGTCTCGGCCGGCGTGAACGCCATCTGCTCGGTGGGAATGTAGGTGCAGTCGATCCCCTGCTCGGTGGCGCCGGAGAGGTCGGTGTCCGTGGTCCCCGGCGAACACACGATGACGTCGAGGGAGGGACACCGGTTCAGCAGTTCGTAGACGCAGGGCAGCGTGGTCGCGGGATCGAAGACGCCGGCAAGGACCAGGAGAGCCGGCCCCTCACACGACCGGAACGCGTGCACGACCTTGGTGAACGGGTCGGCTCCCGGCTCGTCCGGACCGGAGGCGTGCGGGAACGCATCGTCGCCGTGTGCCCGCAGAGTCTCGAGGACAGCCGTCCATGTCGCGTGGTGCCCAGGGTTCGCGTGGTCGGGAGGGACCCACACCACCGTCCGGCCCTCGGCGCCGCCACCGTGCAGCCAGGATGCGACGAGGGTGCGCTTGCCGAAACCGGGAGGCGCATCGAGCACCGTCAGAGGTGAACCGCGGTCCAGTGCGGCGAACAACCGGGGTCGTGCGAGAGCACAGGTGAGACCACGCCACTGTGGTACGCCGACGCGACCGGCGGCGGGGATACTCACGCAAGCTCCTTCGACGATTGCCCAGCTGGATGCCGAGGCTGCGAACGAGACCCCCGACAGGCCTGATCGGTAAAAGACTACCTGGTCGGATGTGGTGAAGACCCGGTGAATCGTGACGATCAGCCGGATGCCGGGAGGGCGCGCAGCGATTCGAGGAGTTCGGTGCGGAAAAACGAGAGGAAGCCGTCGGGGTCGGGTCCGGCATTCATGAACACGAGATGGTCGTAGCCGGCGTCGGCGTGAGTGCGTGCGAGGTCGAGGTAGGCCTCGGGCTCACTGCCGCATACGAAGTTCTCGAGCATGTCTTCGCGACGCACCGTCTCGGTCGCCGCGGCGAAGTTGACCGGATTGGGAAGTTCGCTCATCACCTTCCATCCTGTGACACCCCACCGGTTGGTGCGCAGCGCCGCATCCGCGGCGTCGTCCGCATTCGGTGCCCACGCCACCGACATCTCCGCGTAGCGTGGCCCGGTTCCGCCGGCGCTCCGATACGTCTCGACCAGCTCGGACGACGGTTCGGTCGTGAAGAGCCCGTCCCCGTACTCGGCGGCCAGGCGTGCAGCGTCGGGTCCGCCCGCGGCGACGACGATGTCGGGCAACACCTCCGGGAGGTCGAAGACGCGTGCCTCGTCGAGCTGGAGGTACTCACCGTCGTAGCTGTGATAGCCGCCCGACCACAGCAGCCGGATGATCTCCAGCGACTCCCGGAACATCACCTGACGATGCCGGATGGACGGGTACTCCAGGCCCACGACATGCTCGTTGAGACGTTCACCCGAACCCACGCCGAGACTGAACCGGCCGTCGGACAACAGGGAGACCGTCGCGGCGGCCTGCGCGATGATCGCCGGGTGGTACCGGATGGTCGGGCACGTCACGCCGGTGGCGAGCCCGACGGTGTCGGTGCGTGCTGCGATCGCGCCGAGCACCGACCAGGCGAACGGCGAATGCCCCTGCACGTCGAGCCACGGATGGTAGTGGTCGCTGATCTCGACGAAATCGAAGCCCGCGGCTTCCGCGGCGACTGCTTGCCGTACCAGTTCGGCGGGACCGAAGGCTTCGGCGGCGAGTTTGTACCCGAACTTCATGCGCACTCCTCGTAGGAACGGATCGGAGGACTCACCGAGTACCCGAGCGGCAGGCCGGGAAACGGCGTGAGACACCCAGCGCGCGGGCACGTCTCCCATGGCCGTCTCGTGCAGGTCGCCGTTGCGGGGCGCCGGTAGGAGATGTCGTGGGATGATCCGCGGACCATTCGTGCGGGGTTCGGGGGCCGGTGTGCAGGGTGAGGTGCATCGTCGGAGAGCGACGACGGCGGTTGCCGTCACCGTCGCGTCCGTGCTGTGTTTCGTGCTCGCGGCGTGCGCGACCGTGGTTGCCGGCACCTCTCCGGTGCCACCTCCCCGCGAGCCGGATCGCATCGAACCCAACACCTACAGCCAGCCGGTCTCCGCCGCGGACAAGGTGGCGCTCGAACTCGCCGAGCGCCTCCGTCGCCTGGACCCGTGTGCGCTGATGCCCGAAGCGGTTGTCGGGAAATACGGCGAACTACGCAGGTTCGGGCCGGAGAAAGGTTTCGATACGTGCACCGCCGTCGTGCGCCGGCCGGGGGACCGGCAACGCGATCTGTCGATCACTCTGGATCTGTCGGCGCCGCCCCGTGGTGAGGAGGATCGGGCCGTCCGATTCGGCGGCGCCGAGATCGAGCGTCTTCGAGTTGTCGGTGACTCCACCGCCGAGTGCACCCGGTGGTTCGCGCTCGACCTGCCCGTCACCGCCTTCGTCGACGGTGATCCGCCGGTGCGGACCGCGGCGGTGCACGTGGTCGAGCACTTCCGGCCCGGTGTCGTTCCGGAGACCGGCACCGCGTGCGAGGCGGCCGACGAGACACACGATGTTGCCGTCGACGGACTCCGGGCACTCCCGGCCCGCCCCACGAGAGGTCCGGGAAGGATCCGTCTCGCCGCTGCCGACCCGTGCGAGGTCGTCGGATTGTTCGCACCAGAGAATCTCATCCAGTGGTCGGTGGACGCCGACCCGTACCGCTGCGACTACTCGGTGCTGTTGCCCGGCGGTGGTGCCCAGACCTGGAGCGTGCGGTTCGGGCTCGAACCCGAGGGGGCACCGGTTGCGGGCCCGGACCGCGAGGGGACATCCGTGGCGGGCCGCAGCATCGTCCTCCGGCGCGACGGCGACCTGTGCACGGCAGCCACACCGGTGGAGGACGTCGTCGACACCAACCGGGTGGCCGCGCGCACGGGCGGGCGCACCGTACCGACGGTCGCCGTGTCGAGTGCGGGCACCGACTGCAGTCGTCTGGCGCCGCTGGTGGCGGAACTCGCCGACCTCGCGCTGACGTGACCGGTCACGTGCGGGTCGTGAGCAGGAACGTGAGATAGACGCCGTAGGTCGCGATGAACAGCGCACCCTCGGCGCGCGACAGCCGCCGGCCCGTGAGAAACGCAGGGATGCACAGAAATGCGACCGCAGCCATCAGCGGCAGGTCGACTCGGACGATCTCGTCGGGCACTGTCACACCCCCAGGGGTCGCCAGCACGGTCGCGCCCAGGATGAACACGATGTTGTAGACGCTGGAACCGAGAAGGTTGCCGATCGCGATGTCGCGCTCGTTGCGAATCGTGGACACGATCGTGGTCACGAGTTCCGGTGCGGACGTACCGATCGCGACGACGGTCAACCCGATCACCGTGTCCGAGACGCCGAGGGCCTGCGCGGACGCGACCGCGGCGTCGACGAGGATGTCCGCACCGAGTACGACGATGGCGATCCCGCCGAGCAGCATCGCCACCTCGGTGAGGGTCGCGCCGAGCCGCCAGGGGACGGGGTCGGGGGAGAACTCGTCGGCGTATTCCAGACGGACGGCGGCGGCTTCGGCTCGGCCGGCGCGGATCACGAGAACGGTATACAGCACCCCGAACGCGATGAGACCGGCACCTTCGAGCGGTGAGATCAGGCCGTCCGCGGACGTCGCCCACAACAGGAGCGCGGCCGCGGTGATGGCAGGAAGGTCGATGCGGAGCGTCTGTGTGCCCAGGTGGATCGTGCGGACGAGCGCACTGAGTCCCAAGATCAGCAGCAGGTTGACGATGTTGGTGCCGACGATGGTGCCGAGCGCGAGACCCGCGTTTCCCGTTGCGGCGGATTCGATTCCCACCGCGAGTTCGGGTGCGCTCGTGCCGAGGGCCACGACAGTCACCCCGATCACGATCGGAGTGATGCCGAGCCGGGCTGCGAGTCGCGAACCACCGCGCACCAGCACCTCGGCCCCGACCACGAGAACGACCAGGCCGGTGACGAGACCGAGGACAGAATTCATCGGTCGAAGGGTAACGCGCAGACGGGCGGGTGGCTTCCTGTCCGCACTCGGGTTACTTCGACGTCGCGCTCAGGCGAGCCTTCTCCAGCGCGGCGAGAGTGCGCAGGACGGTGGCTTTCTGCTTCTCGAGATCACTGCGACGTGCTCGGGCGGCGAGACCGCTCTGCTCGGCGACGCGCGCGAGTTGCGCGTCGATCGACGTGAGCTGGTCGAGCAACGCGAGAGCGCGAGTCTGAATCTCGTCGATATCGACCGCACCGCTTTTCACCGGTGCCGGGGCCTTCGCCGACGACGACGAGGGACGGGCGCTGCCGGCGGTGGAAGAGGACGACGAGGAAGCGGAGGCGCGCTTGGTGGCAGGCTTGCCCTCGGCGACGACGGCGGCCGCACGTGGGCGCAGCGCCTTCCTGACAAGCTCGGGATCGGGCTGGTGTTCGAGCCGGATCTCGTTGAGTACGCGACGGGAATCGCGGGCACCGACGCGATGCTCGTATTCCTCGTCGTCATCCGACTGGAGCGTTCCTCCGATAGGACGCAGACCGTACATGCCCATGAAACGACGGGCTTCCTCGATCACCGATTCGTGGTGTCGGCAAGTCGCGCATCGGGGTTCGTTGCGGTATTCCTCGACCGAATCGGTGCCGCCACACCAGACGCACGCCCCGGGAGACCACCGTCGCGAGTTTCGGATTGTCGCGTTTTCGGTGGGGGCCTCGAGAGTCTGCGCGTCGATCACGAGGAGCAACTTTAGGTCAGGGCCCCACCGGTGCGGCACCCCGGTCCGGCGTGACCTGCGACGGAGCCGACCGGAAGTGACGAAGATCATCACGCTCCAGGTTTAGAGGCAAACCATTGCGGCACACTGCAATTCCATACCGGGTGGTCTGCAGGTCACGAAGCGGTCGCCGAGGTCAGCCACTCCACCAACGGCCGGAACGCGCGCCAGGAGTTGCGGACCTCGTCGAGGGTGCGCGTGCTGTCGATCCACGGAGGAGAGACGTCGCTGCGACCGGCGTTCAGTGACCGGTGCCGCAGCAGGTCGAGACGCGGATGGTCGGGGTCGACACCGCGCGGTCGCGTCTTCAACGTCGAACCACCGATCTCGTACCCGCCGCGCCGCAGTCGCCGGAGAATCTTGCCGAGTTCGGTTCCACGTCGTTCGTCGTCGACGGCTGCGCGGTACGCCGCGACCTGTGCGGGCGTCCCCGAATAGAACCCACCGGCCACCGTCAGGCCCGCCGCGTCGATCTGGACGTAGTAGCCGACACTCGGACCGGTCGCGACGAAGCCACCCTGATGGGTCTTGTACGGGGTCTTGTCGTTGCTGAACCGGACGTCCCGGTACGGCCGGAACACCTTGCCCGGCCCGAATTCCTGCTCGAGATCGGCGAGCAGAGCAAGCATCGGGCCGCGCACGCAGTCGTCGTAGACGGCCTTGTGCGCGGCCCAGAACGGTTTGCTGTTGTCGGCCTCGAGATCCTCGTAGAAGTCGAGAGCCGCGGTCGGGAAACCGGTGAACATCGAGGAGCGCCTTTCGGTCCGTGCGGCCCGGGAGTCACCACCTCGTGGTGCAGTTTCTAGGCGACGCCGTTGAACAGCGAAGTCACCGAACCGTTCTCGAACACCTCGCGGATGGTCTGTGCCAGCAGCGGCGCGATCGTCAGCACGGTCAGCGAGTCGAACTGCTTCTCCGGCGGGATGGGCAGCGTGTTGGTGACGATGACTTCCTTGGCACCGCACGCCGCGAGGCGCTCGGCGGCCGGGTCGGAGAGCACACCGTGGGTCGCGGCGATGATGACGTCGCCGGCACCGGCCTCCTTGAGGACGCGAACCGCTCCGGCGATGGTGCCACCGGTGTCGATCATGTCGTCGATCAGGATGCAGGTACGGCCCTCCACGTCACCGACCACACGGTTCGACTTGACCTGGTTCGGGACGAGCGGGTCGCGGGTCTTGTGAATGAACGCGAGCGGTGCGCCGCCGAGCGTGTCGGCCCACTTCTCGGCGACCCGGACGCGACCGGAGTCGGGGGAGACGACCGCGATGTTGTCGACGCCGTACTTGCCGCGGATGTACTCCGCCAGCTGGCCCTGCGCATGCATGTGATCGACGGGGCCGTCGAAGAAGCCCTGGATCTGGTCGGTGTGCAGGTCGACGGTGATGATGCGGTCCGCACCCGCGGTCTTGAGCAGATCCGCGATCAGGCGAGCCGAGATGGGCTCACGTCCGCGGTGCTTCTTGTCCTGCCGCGCATACGGGTAGAAGGGCAGGATCGCGGTGATGCGCTTGGCGGAACCGCGCTTGAGGGCGTCGATCATGATGAGCTGTTCCATGACCCACTGGTTGAGCGGGAACGGGTGGCTCTGGAGCACGAACGCGTCCGAGCCTCGCACCGACTCGTCGAACCGGACGAAGATCTCGCCGTTGGCGAAGTCACGTGCCGTCTGCGGGGTGAGAGGTACACCCAGTTCCTTGGCGACCTGCTCGGCCAACTCGGGATGCGCCCGGCCGGCGAAGAGCATCAAGTTCTTCTGGTTGTCGATCCAATTGGTCACTGGTCCTGGCCGTCCTTTTGCCGATCGTGGTCGTGCTGCTGCTGTGCTCTCGATGCTGCCTCGGCAGCGGCGGTTCCGGCGCGGTTTCGCTGGACCCACCCGTCAATATTGCGCTGTGGCGCGCCCGACACCGCCAGCGCCCCCGGTGGGACGTCGCGGCGGAGCACCGTTCCGGCACCGGTGTAGGCACCGTCACCCACCGTCACCGGGGCCACGAACATGGTGTCCGAGCCGGTCCGTACATGGGATCCGACCACGGTGCGGTACTTCTCGACGCCGTCGTAGTTGACGAACACACTCGACGCGCCGATGTTGGAGTGCTCGCCGATCTCCGCATCCCCGACGTACGTCAGGTGCGGCACCTTGGAATGGGAACCGATCTGGGCGTTCTTCGTCTCGACGAATGCGCCGAGCTTGCCGTTCGCGCCCAGTTCGGTGCCCGGACGCAGGTAGGTGAACGGTCCCACGGTCGCCCCGGCGCCGATCACCGAGCCGGTCCCGTGGGTACGGATGACAGACGCGCCGGCACCGACCTGCACGTCGGTCAGTGTCGTGTCCGGTCCGATGACCGCGTCCTCGGCGACCACGGTGCGGCCGTGCAGCTGGACACCGGGATGGAGGGTGACATCCGTGCCGAGTACGACGTCGATGTCGACCCAGGTGGACGCCGGATCGACGACGGTCACGCCGTCGCGCATCCACTGCGTCAGCACCCGGCGGTTCAGCTCGGCGGTCAGCGCTGCGAGCTGGACCCGGTCGTTCACTCCGGCGACCTGGACCGAGTCCTCGGTGTGCAGTCCGCGGACCGCGAGACCCTCGCGGTGTGCGATCTCGACGACGTCGGTGAGGTACAGCTCGCCCTGGGCGTTGTCGGTGTCGAGACTGCCGAGCGCCGACCGCAGACGGGCCGCGTCGAACGCGTACACGCCGGTGTTCACCTCGACGATGGCCCGCTGGCGGAGGGTGGCGTCTTTCTCTTCGACGATCGCCGCGACGTCACCGTCGGTGGTCCGCACGATGCGTCCGTAGCCGGTGGGGTCGGGCACCGTAGTCGTGAGGACCGTGACCGCGGCGGAATCCGGTTCCGTGTGCGTCTCGAGCAACTCGCGCAGCGTCTCGGGCGAGAGCAGAGGTACGTCGGCGGCGGTGACCAGCACTGTCCCGGCGAAGTCGGAGGGCAGTTCGGCGAGTCCGCATGCGACGGCATGGCCGGTTCCGCGCTGCTCTTCCTGCACCGCGATGCGCACCTCGTGACCCGTGTCCTCGGCGAACTCGGCCACCGCGGCGCCGACCCGGTCGCGTTCGTGCCCGATCACGGTGACGAGGTGTCCGGGCTCCAGTGCGCTCGCCGCCCGAAGGGAATGAGCGAGCATCGAGCGCCCGCCGAGACTGTGCAGAACCTTCGGGGTCTTCGACCGCATCCGGGTTCCTGCTCCGGCTGCCAGGACAATGATCGCGGTCTGCACCTGCATGTAGCTCCCTCGACAAGGTCTGCATACGCACGGAATTGCCGCGTGCGCACGGGAGCGCGACGGCTCCCCGAAAACGGTCCCCGCTCCGCCGCCAGGACTCGAACCTGAACTATCTGAACCAAAATCAGAGGTGCTGCCGATTACACCACGGCGGACTGCCACACCCCCGGCGCGCGGCGCACTCCGGGCATGCGTCCCTGATCCTCGCACGGGAGGCGCGCGGCGTCGAACGTGGGGGGTGATCTGCTCGTTGTCGATAGTCTGGGCGGCGACCGACCCCGAGTGATGCCCCGACGTGGTGCGTCGGAAAGGACGAACCGTGTCACGATCGTCGCAGGACCGTACGGAGCAGGCCAGTCGGAAAAGCACCGAGCGCGCGCCCCGGATCCGGATGACCGGAACGCAGCGGCGCGAGCAACTCATCGAGATCGGACGCGCTTTGTTCGCCGAACGTGGTTACGACGGCGCGTCGATCGAAGAGATCGCGCAGCGGGCCCAGGTGTCCAAGCCTGTCGTGTACGAGCACTTCGGAGGTAAGGAAGGGCTCTACGCGGTGGTGGTGGACCGCGAGATGACGGTGCTGATGTCGATGGTGACCGAGAGCCTGACCCGGAACCGCTCACGAGTGCGGGTCGAGCGTGCTGCCCTCGCGCTCCTCACCTATATCGAGGAGCGCACCGACGGGTTCCGCATCCTCGTGCGTGACTCGCCGGTCGCCGCGGAGGAAGGCACCTACTCGAGTCTCCTCAACGAGGCGATGCGCCAGGTCGGCCAGTTGCTCGCCGGCGACTTCTCCCGGAGAGGACTCAATCCGGAACTCGCGCCTCTGTACGCGCAGGCCCTGGTAGGGATGGTCGCCACGACGGCGACCTGGTGGCTGGACGAACGGACGCCGTCGAAGGAAGTTGTCGCAGCGCACCTCGTCAACCTGTGCTGGAACGGGCTGACCCGGCTCGAAGCAGACCCGGCGCTCGGAAACAAGCATCTCGGCACGTAGTCGTTCTGTTTCGAGGCGGTGCAACGCATCGGGAACAGGATAATCGGTGTTACGGTGGTCTTCACAGGAGTGCACGACCGACGCCCAGTGGCGAACGAAGAATCGGGGTCTCTGTGGGACGGCAGGTACGCGCTGAAGTGACGCGCGAGGCGGTACTACGAGGAGCCGCCGAGGTATTCGTGCGGGAAGGCTACGCCAACGCGAGCCTGAACGAGATCATCGAAGAGGCGGGTGTCACCAAAGGCGCCCTGTACTTCCACTTCGGTTCCAAGGAAGAACTCGCTCGCGGCGTGATCGACGCCGGGTACGCCCGGATGGCCGCGGAAACTGCCGTGAAGACCGACCGGCGCGCGCCGGCGCTGGAAGCAGCCATCGAACTGTCGGTGCTGAACGTCGACCTCGCCGAAACCGATCCGGTGGTCCGCGCGATGTTCCGCCTGCTCGTCGAAATCGGCGACTACCGCGGTGCGGAAGAACGCCCCTTCGACGTCTGGCTCGAAGAGTTGAAGGAACTCACCAGGCGCGCAGGCGACGAAGGCGACCTGGCCGAACACGTCGACACCGACGCGTTCGCGTTGCTGCTGATGGAAGCCGGTATCGGTGCGCGCACCGTGGGAGCGGCGATGAGCGGCACCAAGCATCTGACCGAGCGGATCGAGGCGATGTGGAGCCTGCTGCTGCCGTCGGTGGTTCCGCCGAGCAAACTCGAGTACTTCCGCCAGTTCGCGGCCCGCAGACTCCGGTTGCAGTCCTGAACGCGATGGCCGCGGTGCGCCCTCGGCTCCGGCCGGCCCGGATGGTCGTTGCATTCCCTCCGTCGTGCTGACAGCATCGCCGCCGTGACGTTCGGACCGTTCGATGCGCGCCAGGCGCCGAGAGAACTGGCACGTCTGCTCGACGAGCTCGGCCCGGACACTGCCGTCACGATCGGGCTGGTGCCCGCATTACTGACCATCGCGCAGGTCGCCGACGTCCTCGGATGCTCGCGGCGCTACGCCGCCCGTTTGGTGGACACCGGCGCGCTACCCGCGGAATTCCACGGCCTGCATCGCCGGGTGCCCCGGACCGAGGTCCTCGCGCTCGGCGAACGCCACACCAGGATCCGCACCGAGGTGCTCGACAACCTCGCCGATCTCACCCGCCGCGAAGGCATGTACGAGAAGTTCTGACGCCCGACGAAGGGAGAGCGGTGCCGATCCGAGTCGTCCTCGACGCGACGGTCCTGGCGAACGCGCGGGTCCGGGATGTCGCACTCGCTTTCGCGGAAGACGGTTTGTACCAGCCGTATTGGAGCGACGGCATCATCGCGGAGGCCGATCACCGGCTGCCGGAACACCTCGCCCGACCTACCCGCGACTATCTGTTCGCCGAACTCGACCGCGCGTTCCCGGACGCGCGGGTGACCTGGCCCACCCCGGTCCTGCGTGAAGTGCCGTACGTGATCGACCCGAGAGAAACGCACGTCACCTCCGTGGCGCTGCTCTGTCATGCGGACGCCGTGGTCACTGCCGACGCTGTGACCGCGCGGGCACTCGAACGATCCGGCGTCGAAGCGTGGACCCGCGACGCGTTCGTCACATTCGCGCTCGACGCCGACCCCGCGCGGGCACAGCGGTCGCTGCTGCGGATGGTGCGCCGGCGGTGGCTCGAGCCGGGAACCGAGGCGAATCCGAGCGACGCGGATCTGCTGGTGCGGCTCGCAGTGTGGGCACGTTCGGCGCTGGGCGACAACAGTGCCGATCTGCTCCGCGGCTACGCGGCAGCGACGTGAGCGTGCCGAGGGTGATCCCTGTTGCCCGCTCGGTCCTGACGCAGATCCCGCGCGAGGCATAGACTCGATAAGGTTCTCGTCTCAAACTCAGGAGCGCTTTCCTTGTCTGCTGTGCCCCCGGTCGCCACCCCCTTGTCCGGATTGGCGCGGATCGCGCTGTCGGACTCCCAGTTCCAGAGGATCGGTGAACTGGTCGGCACTGCCGAGCAGTCGCTGGTCGCGCCGTCCGCGGTTCGCCCCTTCGTTGCCGCAGCCCTCGCGGAGAAGACCCCGGTACTCGTGGTCACCGCGACCGGCCGCGAGGCCGACGACCTGACGGCCGAACTCGCTCAGATGGTCGGGGACAGCGTCGCGCAGTTCCCGTCCTGGGAGACCCTGCCGCACGAGCGTCTGTCGCCGAGCGCCGACACGGTGGGCCGGCGACTCGAGGTGCTGCGTCGGCTCGCGCGCCCGGACGATCGGGATCTCGGCCCGGAGCTGCGGATCGTCGTCGCCACCGTGCGTTCCCTGGTGCAGCCCATGGCGCCCGGACTCGGAGAAATCGAGCCCATCACGCTGCGTCTCGGTTCCGAGCACGACTTCGACGAGCTCGTCGCGCGGCTCGCCGAACTCGCGTACACACGCGTCGACATGGTGGGCAAGCGCGGAGAATTCGCGGTGCGCGGTGGCATCCTCGATGTGTTCCCGCCCACAGCGGACCATCCCGTGCGCATCGAATTCTGGGGCGACGAGGTCACGGAACTGCGGCCGTTCTCGGTTGCCGACCAGCGTTCCATCCCCGAACTGGAGATCACGACCCTCATCGCACCGCCGTGCCGGGAGCTCCTGCTCACCGACGCGGTCAAGGAGCGCGCCGCGAAACTCGCCGCGGAAAACCCGGCCGACGCCGCGCTCGCCGAGATGTTCGAGAAGATGGCCGGCGGAATCCCGGTCGAGGGCATGGAAGCGCTGCTGCCCGTGCTGCAGCCGGGAGAACTCCAGCTGCTCACCGACGTCGTCCCGCGCGGCACCCACGTCCTGCTGTGCGATCCGGAGAAGGTGCGCACCCGCGCAACCGACCTGGTGCGCACCGGCCAGGAATTCCTCGAGGCGTCGTGGACCGCTGCGTCGATCGGCGGGGCCGCGCCGCTGGACACGTCGAACATCAACGGGGTCGACGGGAACACACTCGACCTCGCGGCGTCGGCATACAGGTCCCTGCGACAGGTGCGCGAAGCTGCGCAGGCCCAGGGCACACCGTGGTGGTCGCTGAGCCAGCTCGAGTCGGGTGCGGATACCGAGACCGTCCTCGCGGTGCAGTCGGCACCCGAGATCCGCGGTTCCGAGGAACTGCTGTCGATGCTGTTCGCGAACCTGCGCGCCCACGTCACCACCGGCGGACGTGCCGCGATCGTGGTGGCCGGCACCGGCACGGGTCAACGCGTGCTCGAGCGGCTGAAGGAGAACGAGGTCCCCGCGGCCGAACTCGAACCCGGCGCGGAACCGGTGCGGGGACAGGTCGGCGTCCTCCGCGGTGCGCTGCACGAGGGTCTCGTCCTCACCGGCAACGGCGACAACGTGGTGCCGGGACTGGTCCTCGTGACCGAGGCCGACCTCACCGGCAACCGGGTGGTGACGGAGGCGCGTAAGACGCCGGTCAAGCGCCGCAACCAGGTCGATCCTCTGGCGCTGACCGCGGGCGACTACGTGGTCCACGACCAGCACGGCATCGGCCGGTTCGTCGAGATGGTCGAACGCACCATCGGCGGAGCCCGTCGCGAGTACCTGGTGATCGAGTACGCGCCGAGCAAGCGTGGCCAGCCGGGCGACCGCCTTTTCGTGCCGATGGAATCGCTCGATCAGCTCTCGCGCTATGTGGGCGGGGAACTCCCGTCGATCAGCAAGCTCGGTGGCTCGGACTGGGCGAACACGAAACGTAAGGCGCGCAAGGCTGTCCGTGAGATCGCGGGTGAGCTGGTGCGGTTGTACGCGGCACGGCAGGCCTCGCCCGGCCACGCCTTCGGCCCGGACACTCCCTGGCAGAAGGAGATGGAGGACGCGTTCCCCTTCACCGAGACCCAGGATCAGCTCACGGTGATCTCCGAGGTCAAAAGCGACATGGAGAAGCCCGTACCGATGGACCGGGTGGTCATCGGCGACGTGGGGTACGGCAAGACCGAAATAGCGGTCCGGGCTGCGTTCAAGGCCGTCCAGGACGGCAAGCAGGTCGCGGTGCTCGTGCCGACGACCCTGCTTGCCCAGCAGCATCTGCAGACCTTCACCGAGCGGATGGCGGCGTTCCCGGTCGTGGTGAAGGGGCTGAGCCGGTTCACCGACGCCGCCGAATCCCGCGAGACCCTCGCGGGCATGGAGGACGGCACCGTCGACATCGTCGTCGGCACACATCGCTTGCTGCAGACGGGTATCCGCTGGAAGGACCTCGGCCTCGTCGTGGTCGACGAGGAACAGCGGTTCGGCGTCGAGCACAAGGAGCACATCAAGGCGCTGCGCACCCACGTCGACGTCCTGACCATGTCCGCCACGCCGATTCCGCGCACGCTCGAGATGAGCATGGCCGGCATCCGCGAGATGTCGACGATCCTCACTCCGCCGGAGGAACGGCACCCGATTCTGACCTACGTGGGTGGCTACAACGACAAGCAGGTGGCCGCTGCGATCCGGCGCGAACTGCTGCGCGACGGCCAGGTGTTCTACGTCCACAACCGCGTCAGCTCGATCGACAAGGCCGCCAAGAAGATCCGCGATCTCGTCCCCGAGGCGCGCGTGGCGGTCGCGCACGGGCAGATGAACGAGGACACTCTGGAAAAGACCGTGCAGGGCTTCTGGGAACGTGACTTCGACGTACTCGTGTGCACGACGATCGTCGAGACGGGCCTGGACATCCCGAACGCCAACACACTCATCGTCGAGCGAGCGGATTCGCTCGGGCTGTCGCAGCTGCACCAGTTGCGCGGTCGTGTCGGGCGGTCGCGCGAACGTGGGTACGCGTATTTCCTCTATCCGCAGGAGAAGCCGCTCACGGAGACTGCGTACGACCGGCTCGCGACGATCTCCCAGAACTCCGATCTCGGTGCGGGCATGGCCGTGGCGATGAAGGACCTCGAAATCCGCGGCGCGGGCAATGTGCTCGGCGCCGAACAATCGGGCCATGTCGCGGGGGTCGGATTCGATCTCTACGTGCGGCTGGTGGGTGAGGCTGTCGAGGCATTCCGCGCTGCTGCCGACGGCCGCCCGATCTCGACGGACGAAGCGCCCAAGGAGGTACGCATCGACCTGCCCGTCGACGCGCACATCCCGTCCGATTACGTCACCTCCGACCGGCTCCGTCTCGAGGCATACCGGAAACTCGCTGCCGCGAACGACGACAACGCCATCGACACGGTCATCGACGAACTCGTCGATCGGTACGGCCCGATGCCGGAGGAGGTCCGGAGGCTCGTGTCGGTCGCGAAGCTGCGCCTGCTGTGCCGGGAGTACGGCCTCGACGAGGTCACCGTGGTCGGCTCGCAACTCAAGATCGGTTCGCTCGAATTGCCGGACTCGAAGCAGATGCGGCTCAAGCGGCTGTACCCGTCCGCGCAGTACCGGCCGACGAGCGGCACCGTGCAGTTGCCGATCCCGCGCACGGGCGGTATCGGTTCGGATCGTGTCCGCGACGTCGAACTGCTCCAGTTCATCGCGGACTTCCTCCTCGCGATGGACGGAAAGCCCCAGGGCTCGGTGGACATCAGCGCCCCGGTATCGGTGGGCGTGTGAGTACGGAGATGACCGGGCCGGGTGACATGCTGCGCGAAGCAGCGGAGGTGATGGACCGGCTGTGGGCGTTCGGGGGATGGGAGGTCACCCAGACCCACGAGTCGCTGCGCCGGTATCTCGTCGAAGAAACCTACGAGGTGCTCGACGCGATCGAGTCCGGTGACCCGGATTCCCTACGGGAGGAACTCGGCGACCTGCTGCTGCAGGTGCTCTTCCATTCACGGATCGCCGAGGAGTCCGGAGCTTTCACAGTCGACGACGTCGCCGCGACGCTCGTCGCCAAGCTCGCGGCGCGCAGCCCTCACTTGTCCAACGGCCATACCGGGCCGCTGGATGTCGCGGAGCAGGAAGCCGCGTGGGAGGTCGCGAAGAGAGCTGAGAAGGCCCGCGAGTCGTGCCTCGACGGGATCGCCATGGCGCAGCCGAGCCTGGCGCTGGTCGACAAGGTGCTCGAACGCGCGCGACGCGCCGGATTCCCCGACGAGCTGATACCCGACGAGCTGAGAACGGTCCGGATCGACGATTCGGGTGACACCGAGGCGGCGTTGCGAGGCGTCGTGCTGCGGTTCGCCGATGCGATCCGGACGGCCGAGCGGTCGGCGGGAGCCGGGCCGCACGACGCCGAAACATGGAAGCGTCACTGGAGAGGCTGACCGGCGTCCCGGCGAGTTCTCAACGGTCCCGGCGCAACTCGTCCGTCCCGCGGGGCGGCAACGTCCACCGGTCGCCGAGTTCCGGGTAGCGCGAGCGCAATTCGGCCAGCTCCCGCGGCGCCGTCACCAGTATGTGGTCGGGTGCCGCAGACACCATCAGATCGGGCGCCACGATGGGTACGTCGGTGCCGGGCATCCGGCGGCCGTGGTGGCCCGGTGTGCCGTCGGCGACAGCGGAGACGAGGGTCCTGCTCACGTGGGCGCGCGCGAACAAGGTGACGGTCGAAGCCGTTGCTCCATAGGCTGTTACGGTTCGATGCCGGAGGGCCATCTGCCGGAGCCAGGTGTGGAGTGCGGCAGCGTCACGGTCGGCGGCGGCTTGGAGCACTCGAACCGTACGAACGGTGGTGATGCCCTCCTCGCGTTCGGCGGCGAGTCGCCGGCGGACGAACGGTTCCGGGTACAGGGTGCCCTCGCAGACCGCTGCCGCGAGTATCACGTCCGCGGTGGGTCCGATCGGCCACGCGTTCCAGAGAAGCAGTCCTGCATCCTCGAGGGCGCGACGCAGTGTCGTCACCGTGTAGTACACGAAACGTCCGTACTGCAGGGCATCCCAGCGCCGTTGGGCGATGACCGCGGACAGCGAACGGAATTCCAGGAGAAGTGTGCCGTCGGGAGTCAGCGCAGCCGCCCGCTCCCGGAGAGCGCGGCGCTGATCGAGTTCTCGCTCGAGGGCGAAGGAGTCCACCACGACCGACGCGGGCTCACCGTGTCGGGGAGATCGAAAACCGAAGGGCTGCAAGCGTGGAAGCCATCGCTCGCCTTTCGGTGATCCGAATTCGGAGATGGTCCCCCCGGAGAGCAGGCCCGCCTTGCGGATGATCCGGACAGCGTGGTCGACGTTGCGGTATTCGGGTGCGACCGCAGTGCGGTGTGTGTCCGGACCGGCGTCACAGCCCAGTTGGGCAAGCCCGCACGCGCGGCAGAGCAGCATCGCCAGGCGGCTGCGCACTTCGTCGGAGCGAACGGGAGTCTCCCGAACGGGGAATCGGCCGGGCAGTGGCACGCGGCCGAGGTCGAGGGCGGGATCGAGATCCGGATGACCGCATGCGCGGCACCCCGTCACCGCGCGAGTCCGGCCCAGCGGGGGTCGGCGCCCGACGGCACCGGGGCATGCCTGCTCCGGGCGGGCGCCGGGGGTTCTTCCATGGGACTTCGTCCTCCTCGTTTTGCGTCAGCGCCGACCTGCATAACGTATGGGGCGATGAATTAATGACCGGAAGATTGAAAACCTAGCTAAAACATACCATAGGTTTGTTTATGGCTATCGTTTGAAAGGTGTGGGTGTTGCCTTTAGTCTCGAAGCAATTCCCATTACGCGTGCGGGTCGGGCAAGCGCGGAGTGGGTGCCTACGTAAGTGGCTTGGAGGGGGATTGCCCGATGGCGTTCTGCATTGTCGAGCGTGAAGAAACTTTGGTAGCAGGCTTGCCGGTGCGGAGTCCGCGCCGCGCGTTGGGAAAACTGAGAGACCCACACCTCGAGCGCGCCTGGTCCGCAGTGTTGAAGCAGGACGCCGGCGGGCCCCTGGCGTCGACCTACACCGATCACGCGGAAGACATCGGTTCGTACTACACCCAAACCGTGGGGTACTGCTGCCGGACACTCGAGGAGGTCCGGCCCGGGCATGTCGTGTCCAGGCTCCCGTCCGGTCTGTATGCGAAGTTCTCCGCGGTGGGGAGTCACTTTCCCGACGTGTTCAGTGAACTGTGGCGGCAGATCTGGAGGGCTGAGGGGCGCGGCGACATCGTGCGAGCGTTCACAGGCGATTTCGAGTGCTACCCACACGCCTATCGCATCGAGCTGTACATATCGATCGAGGATTCCACATCGGTTGCGCAGCAATGACCTTCACCATCGTCAAGGTGCCCGGATACGCGGTCGGTGGTCTGGTGGTGCCCGGGATCGAGCCGGGGTCCGGTCGTCCCGGCGACGATCTGCTGGCCTTCACCCTGGAGCGGCTCCGCGAACGAGGTCTACGCGACGTCACCGTCGTCTACGTCTCCCACCCGGAGGTCGGATGGACGGTGGTGGCCGGATATCGCTGCGACGACATCGGCAGTCTCGCGGTGGGTGACTCGCTGATCCGCGTGACCGACAAGTACGCCGCACGCTTCACGCCGGACGGGTCGAGCACGGATCCGTGGGAAGACGTGTGGACCCAGGTGGATATCGCCGAAAAGGAGGGCGACATCGCACGGGCATTCCGCGAGGAGGTCGCATATCTTCCCGCGGCCGGCGAAATGGAACTGTATATCTCCCTGGAATGAAGGGCCTTCGCCCGCTTGTCGATACGGCACTGTGAGCTCATGCGTGAGTGCGATCGAAGGGAGAAGGCGTGGTCCGCTCGTCCTCGACTCTCGAAAGCCTGGTCACCCGGGTGGCGGCACATCTCATGCCGGCCGACGTGGCCACGCACCGCGAAGTGTTCGACCGGGTTCTCGAGCTCCTCGCCGACCACTTCGAGGTCGACGCCTGCTACCTCAGGTACAACGATCACGACCTCGCGGCCACCGTGCTCGTCGCCGAATGGCCCCCGCAAGCGCACAGCCCCGGTCCGGACTCTTCCGCGGTCCTGCATTTCCGCGATGCGGGTCCGATCATGGCCGACTCCGAAAACTCGAAGGATCCCCGGGTGTTGGCGGCGCCGGGACAATCGATTGCCGCGGTGCCACTGCTCTGGGGAGACATCACCACCGGAACCCTTGGTCTGGTGGGGGAGCGGGACCGCGCCTGGACCGAAGACGAGATGGAGTCGCTTCGCCTCATCGCGGCCTTGTTCGCGCAGGTGCAAGCACGTGTTCGGGCCGAGGGAGAACTACGCTACGCCGCATATCACGACTCGTTGACGGGTCTGGCCAGTCGACGGGCGTTGCTCGAATACCTCGACGAACGGCTGCGACCCGGGAACCCGGGACCGGTGGCGGTGCTGTTTCTGGACCTCGACCGCCTCAAAGCGCTCAACGATTTCCTCGGGCATCGTGCCGCCGACACATACCTGTGCAGGATCGGAGAGCGGCTGATGCAGGTCAACCGCCCGGTCGACGTGGTGGCCCGGCTCGGTGGCGACGAGTTCGTCGTCGTCCTGGCAGGTCCGGCCACACCGGCCGACGCGTGGGAGCGAGCAGCGCAGATCCAGCGGGTGGTGGGCGAATCCGTTTCGCTCGACGGCCAATTGGTGGGACGAGGAGTCAGTCTCGGCATCGCGCTCGGTGAGCCGGGGGAGATCTCCTCGGTGGCGCTGCTCGGTCGCGCCGACCAGGCGATGATGGCGGTGAAGGTGCAGGGCGGCAACAGCGTCGGCTTCTTCACGGAGGACATGAACCACGAAGGCGAGCGACGGACCCGCATCGAACTCGATCTGCGGGCCTCGATCGACGACGACCATTTGATCCTCGAGTATCAACCGGAGGTGGATCTGCGGTCGGGAGCGATCCTCGGGGTGGAGGCACTTGTGCGCTGGAACCATCCGGTTCTCGGCACGCTTGCGCCCGCCGAATTCATCGACGTCGCCGAATCGACCAATCTTGCAGCAGAACTGGGCAGGTGGGTGATGGAGACGGCGTGTGCCCAGCTCGCGTCGTGGAAGAAGAAGATCCCCGGTCTCCATCTGGTGATGGGCATCAACGTCTCACCGGTCCAGCTGGTGACCGTGGGGTTCGACGAGTCGGTCGCGTCGATGCTGCGGCGTCACGGACTGAGGGGTGCCGAGGTCTGTCTCGAAATCACCGAGAACGTCGTGGTCGGCGACCTGCGGCGAACCAGGGCGACCCTCTCGCGGCTCGAACGGCTGGGAGTCCGGATCGCGATCGACGACTTCGGCACCGGATACAGCTCGCTCGGTCACCTCAAGTCGCTGCCGGTGGACACGCTCAAGATCGACAAGGGCTTCGTCCAGAATCTTCATCGCAGCGAAGGTGACCGGGTCATCGTCAATTCCATCGCCGGGCTCGCGACGTCGTTCGGTCTGGACCTCGTGGCCGAAGGTATCGAGGCGGAGGGGGCGGTGCCCTATCTCCTGGAGCTGGGATGCAGACGGGGACAAGGCTTTCTGCTCAGCGCTCCGAAGCCGTCCGAGGTGGTGGAGGGCATGGTGAGGGCCGGGTACATCGACCTGCCCTGGGCGACGGGGCGGGGGAGCGGTGGGTTCCAGGCCCGGTGACCTGGAAACAAATGGTTTGTTGTTGCGCGTTGTTCCGACGGGCACCGCCGGGGCCGAGGCGACTACGGCCGAAGTGGCCCACCGAAGGAAAGCGCGTCACAGGAAGCCGGCACGGGACCGGATCGAGACGAGCAGACCCGTCCGGGAACGGGTGCTGTATCGGCAGACCCGCGGAGCGCGGTTCACGATGTACACGTTCCGGAGCATGGTGCCGGGCGCGGAACAGCGACTGCACGATGTTCTCGAACTCGATGCGGGAGCCGGCGTGCTGTTCAAGGCGCACGACGATCCGCGCATCACGCAGTGACCTCTCCCGGGAGGAGTCCGTCCGCGCCGACCTCCGGTACGTGGAGATCCGGAGTTTCACCATGGATCTGTCGATCCTCCGTCGTACCGTCGGCGCAGTCCTGCGCAGGGACGGCGCCTACTGACGGCGCCGATCGCGCGCCGTCCGATCCGACGTGTGGAGGATGGAGGTGTGTACCAAGCCCCGCGCCGACGTCGTTCCCCCTGGCCGTTCGCTCTCTTCGGCATCTTCGGGGTGGTCGTCCTCCTTGCCGTGGGTGTCAGCCTCACCGTGCCGCAGGAGCCCCGGATCGCCGTCCCGGACGGAGTGCCGCCCGCGCGTGGTACGGAAGTTCCGCCCATCGACTTCGCAGGTCCCGGGCGCACCGCGGGACTGCTGAGAGAGTGGGCGCAACCGCAGGCCGACGCGCTCGACATCCCGGTGGTGGCGCTCGAAGCGTACGGACACGCCGCAGCGGTGCTGGCCGCGGCGCGGCCCGAGTGCAGCCTGGCCTGGACGACCCTCGCCGGGATCGGCAGCGTCGAGAGCCGGCACGGGCGGCACGGCGGCGCGTCCCTCGCCCCCGACGGCACCGCGACACCCGAGATCCGCGGTGTGCCGCTCGACGGAAGCCCCGGCCTCGCCGAAATCCGCGACACCGACGGCGGCAGGCTCGACGGCGACCCACTGCTGGACCGGGCCATGGGCCCGATGCAGTTCATCCCCGAGACATGGGAGCGGTGGGGTGTGGACGCCAACGGGGACGGCGTGGCGGACCCGGACAACATCGACGACGCCGCTCTCAGCGCGGGACGCTACCTGTGCGAGCGCGGCGGCGATCTCGACAGTGCGGAAGGGTGGACGCGGGCTCTGATGGCCTACAACCTTTCGGGGGAGTACATGACGCTCGTACGCGACCGCGCGGCTGCGTACGGTGTGGGCGTACGTCCGTAGCAGACCGTCGAGCACGGTCCAGGCGGGTCGCGGCCGCGTCCCAGACGCGCGCCTGTGCCTCACACCCTGGTCGCGCCGGTTAGGCTGTCCCCAGCGTGCAGACACCGCAGCGTGAAGTCCATCGAAGGAGAATCAGCCAGTGGCCATCATTGAGCAGGTAGGAGCCCGCGAAATCCTCGACTCCCGGGGCAACCCGACGGTCGAGGTCGAGGTGCTGCTCGAGGACGGAAGTTTCGCCCGCGCTGCGGTACCCTCCGGGGCCTCCACAGGTGAGCACGAAGCCGTCGAACTGCGTGACGGTGGCGACCGTTACGGAGGCAAGGGTGTCGAGAAGGCCGTCGAATCGGTCCTCGAAGAGATCGCTCCGGCGATCATCGGACTCGACGCAACCGAACAGCGCACCGTCGACCAGGCGCTTCTCGATGCCGACGGCACGCCCGACAAGGGTCGTCTCGGCGCCAACGCACTTCTCGGAGCGTCGCTCGCCGTTGCCAAGGCCGGTGCCGAATCTGCGGGCCTCGAGCTGTTCCGTTACCTCGGCGGCCCGAACGCGCACATCCTGCCCGTGCCGATGATGAACATCCTCAACGGTGGCGCACACGCCGACACCGGAGTCGACGTCCAGGAGTTCATGGTCGCTCCGATCGGCGCGCCCACGTTCAAGGAATCGCTGCGCTGGGGTGCGGAGGTGTACCACTCGCTCAAGTCCGTGCTCAAGAGCAGGGGGCTGGCCACCGGGCTCGGCGACGAGGGCGGTTTCGCGCCGGACGTCGCAGGCACCAAGGAAGCGCTCGACCTGATCAGCGAGGCCGTCGCGAAGACCGGTCTCAAGCTCGGCACCGATGTCGCTCTGGCACTGGACGTCGCCGCCACCGAGTTCTACACCGAGGGCACCGGCTACGCGTTCGAGGGCAAGAACCGCACCGCCGACGAGATGGCTGATTTCTACGCCGAACTGCTCGCCGCGTACCCGCTCGTCTCCGTCGAGGATCCGCTCAGCGAGGACGACTGGGACGGCTGGGTCGCGCTCACCGACAAGCTCGGCGGCAAGCTGCAGCTCGTCGGCGACGACCTCTTCGTCACCAACCCCGAGCGGCTCGAAGAAGGCATCGTCAAGGGTGCCGCCAACGCGCTGCTCGTGAAGGTGAACCAGATCGGCACTCTCACCGAGACTCTCGATGCCGTGGATCTCGCGCACCGCAACGGGTACAAGACGATGATGAGCCACCGTTCCGGCGAGACCGAGGACACCACCATCGCCGACCTCGCAGTTGCGGTCGGCAGCGGCCAGATCAAGACCGGTGCACCGGCACGGTCCGAGCGCGTGGCGAAGTACAACCAGCTGCTGCGCATCGAGGAGTCCCTCGGGGACGCTGCCCGTTACGCGGGCGAAGTCGCCTTCCCGCGGTTCAACCTCGAGGGCTGAAATCCGGTATGAACCAGCGCGGTAGATCCCGGCCCGGCGCCCGTCGAGCCCGCACCGAAGGTGCGGCAAGTGCGCGGCGGCCCAGCCGGGCACGCCCCACGGGATCTACCGCTCCGGTCGACAGCGGTACCGAGAGCGCCGGAGCCCGTCCGGCCGGACGCGAGGACCCCGTCCATTCGTCGCCCGGCCGCGGGCGTTCCGGAGCCTCCGGTCGCGCCCGGCCCACCCGGGTCGGTGCGACCGACGCCGCGCGCCGGGACCACCGGGAACGCACCTTTCTCGGTCTGTCCACGGGGCGCGCGGCCATCCTCGCGCTGGTCGTGTGTGCGCTCGCATTGACGCTCGCGGTGCCGTTGCGCACGTACGTGAGCCAGCGCTCCGAAGCCGAGCAGCTCGCTCGCGAACGGGAGCAGCTCGAGACGGAGATCGCCGCGCTCGAAGAGATGAAGGCGCACATCGAAGACCCGGCGTGGATCCGGGCGCAGGCACGTGAGCGGTTGCGCTTCGTGATGCCCGGCGACATTCCGTACATGGTGCAGTTGCCCGGCGACGTGCCGCCCGAACTCGAAGAAGAAGAACCGGAGTCGCCGACCACCGGAGCCTGGTACAGCGACCTGTGGCGTTCGGTGGCCGAACCGCCTCCCGAACCCGAAACCGAACCACTGCCGCAGCCGATGCCTGTGGCACCCCCAGAACCAGGAGATATCCCCGGGTGACCGATTCAGTGACGCAGGAAGACCTCGACGCCGTCGCAGCACAGCTCGGGCGCGAACCCCGCGGCGTCCTGGCCATCGCCTACCGTTGCCCCGACGGCGTGCCCGGCGTGGTCAAAACCGCGCCGAAGCTGCCGGACGGCACACCGTTCCCGACGCTGTACTACCTGACCGATCCCCGCCTCACCGCGGAAGCGAGCCGGCAGGAGTCCGCAGGTGTGATGCGGGAAATGACCGAACGGCTCGGCACCGATCCCGAACTCGCGTCCTCGTACCGGCGTGCCCACGAGTCGTACCTCGCCGAACGTAACGCCATCGAGTCGCTGGGTACCGATTTCACCGGCGGAGGCATGCCCGATCGGGTCAAGTGCCTGCACGTTCTGATCGCACATTCGCTCGCGAAGGGCCCGGGTCTCAACCGGCTCGGCGACGAATCCGTCGCCCTCGCCGCAGACGCCGGATTGCGCGGCACCGCTGTTCCTGCCGACTGGCCCACCTACGCCGAACTCCGTGGGGAAGCGCAGTGAGCGTGTCTCGCGTAGCGGGCATCGACTGCGGGACCAACTCCATTCGCCTGCTCGTCGCGGACATCGCCGACGACGGCACCCTCACCGATGTCACCCGGCTGATGCGCGTCGTCCGGTTGGGGCAGGGCGTCGATGCGACGGGCCGTCTCGCTCCCGAGGCGATCGAGCGAACCCGTGTGGCGCTCACCGAGTACGCCGGCATCATTCGCGACACCGGTGCGACCGGGGTGCGGATGGTCGCGACATCGGCGACACGCGACGCGCAGAATCGGGAAGACTTCTTCTCCATGACCCGCGAGGTGCTCGGAGCCGTGATTCCCGGCGCCGAAGCCGAAGTCATCACCGGTGACGAAGAGGCGCGTTTGTCCTTCGCCGGTGCCGTCGGTGAACTCGATGCCGCCAGGGGACCTTTCGTCGTCGTCGATCTGGGTGGCGGCTCCACCGAGGTGGTGCTGGGCGACGAGAACGGTGTTCACGCAGCGTATTCCACCGACATCGGGTGCGTGCGCCTCACGGAGAGGTGTCTGCACGACGATCCGCCCACCGCCGAGCAGGTCTCGGAGGCGCGGGAGATCGCCGCGGCAAAGATCGCAGAGGCGCTCGCGCACGTTCCGGTCGAGCGCGCCCGTACCTGGGTCGGAGTCGCGGGCACCATGACCACTCTTGCCGCGCTCGGCAACGACCTCGACACCTACGATCCCGACCGGGTGCATCTGTCGACCGTCGGGTTCGACCGCCTCCGGCAGGTGTGCGACGGCCTGCTCGCCGCGACCCGCGAGAAACGTGCTGCTCTCGGGCCGATGCACCCCGGCCGGGTGGACGTCATCGGCGGCGGCGCAATCGTCACCACCGTCCTCGCCGACGAACTCCGACGCCGCGCCGGCATCACCGAACTCGTTGTGAGCGAGCACGACATCCTGGACGGGATCGCCCAGTCCGTCACGCGCTAGGGTGTTCCGGACGCCCCTATAGCCCAATTGGCAGAGGCAGCGGACTTAAAATCCGCCAAGTGTGGGTTCGAGTCCCACTGGGGGCAC
>JADGMW010000145.1_pt1 | contig 49886 bp, 46 predicted proteins | sample 8641801 | NCBI WGS metagenome assembly JADGMW01 (sample SAMN16272018, study PRJNA661076) | feces metagenome | isolation source: fecal sample from diarrhoea affected cattle A | host: Bos taurus | place: South Africa: Lokaleng Village, Mahikeng | collected 2019-09
TTCAAGGACTGGGAAAAGGTCCCCTATTTCGACGGCTGCCTGCCCATCGAAGTCATGGCCGAACGCGGCGCCGAAACCCTGCGCCATGGCCCGATGAAGCCGGTTGGCCTGACCAATCCGCGCAATCCCACGGTAAAGCCCTACGCCATCGTCCAGCTCCGCCAGGACAATGCCCTGGGCACGCTGTGGAACATGGTCGGCTTCCAGACCAAGATGCGCTACGGCATCCAGGCGGAAATCTTCCGCATGATCCCGGGCCTCGAGAACGCTCAGTTCGCCCGCCTCGGTGGGCTGCACCGCAACACCTTCATCAATTCCCCGAAGGTGCTGACCGCTGACCTGCGCCTCAAGGCCGACCCGCGCATCCGCTTCGCCGGTCAGGTGACCGGTGTTGAAGGCTATGTAGAAAGCGCCGCCTGCGGGCTGATCACTGGCCGCCTCACTGCTGCCGAAGCGCGCGGCGAAACCCTCGCCATGCCGCCTGTTACCACGGCCTTCGGCGCTCTAATCGGCCACATCACCGGTGGCCATGTCGAGGCGGAAAGCTATAGCGGCGCCCGCTCCTTCCAGCCGATGAACGTCAATTTCGGCCTCTTCCCGGAAGTCACCATCGAAAAGCCGGAAGGCGTAAAACGCTGGAAGGGTACCGAAAAGACCATGGCCAAGCGCAAGGCCATCACCACCCGCGCCCTCGAAGACCTCAAGGCCTGGCAATGACCCCTTCGGCGCTGGACGAATATCTGCACACCCACATCCCGATCACCCGGGCCATGGGTGTGCAGACCCTCTTCGCCAGCGCCGAACGCGTCGAACTGACCGCGCCGCTTGAGCCCAATATCAATGTGCATGGAACGGCCTTCGGCGGCAGCGGCGCCACATTGGCGCTGCTCGCAGCGTGGTCAGTCCTCCACCTGCGCCTCGCCGCGGAAGGCATTACTAACCGCCTCGTCATCCAGCGATCGACCATCGATTATCTGCTTCCCGTGGCTGGCGATCTCATGGCCGTCGCCACGCTTGATGGCGCCGATCTCGACAGCTTCTTTGCCACCATGGCGCGACGCGGCCGCGCCCGCCTCAGCGTTTCGTCAGAGCTGATGTTCGAGGGAAAAGTCGCAGGCCGGCTGACCGGCGATTTCGTCGCCATTGCCGAGCAGTAATACCCCTCACCCGTCTCGACCTTCGGTCGATCCACCCTCTCCCTCAAGGGGAGAGGGAAAGCCGCTCCGCATTCGCAGCCCATACCGAGACTTTCAAGAAGCCAGTCCGGAACTCGAACCTCCCTTCTCCCCTTGAGGGAGAAGGTGCCCGAAGGGCGGATGAGGGGGCCCTTTATGAGGGCAGCTTACCGCTGCCGCAGCGCCCACCAACTGATGCGGCCGATCTTGCGCCAATCGGCTTCTTCAACGGGTACAGCAAAGGGCTGCGCGCTATTGGCGTTCCACCGACGCAGCTGCGCCGCCACCACCGGGTAAATCGCAAAAGCCGGCCGCAGCGCCTTGGGCAAGGCGTCGATGGCGACCTGCGCCTTGGCGAGGTGATCTGCCGCCAGTTCGGCGATCTGCCCCAGAGCCGCCTGCAATCCCTCGCTGTCGGTGCCCGAAAAGATCTCGCCCTCGCGCACGCCATTGGCTTCAAAGATCGACCAGGGCAGCATGATCCGCCCCTGCGAAGCTAGGACCCCGAAGGCCCGCAAATGGCCCACCATGGCCTGCGCCACCCCGAGATGCCCTGCGGCATCGCCCGGCTCCACCGGAGCCCCCGCGTTGAGGATCATCGCCGACAGCTGCAGCAGCGTGGAAGCCGTCTCGCCGGCATAGCCCTCAAAGCTCGGCAGATCCGGCATGGGGTCGTCATAAAGATCAAACCGCCGCGCACCGAGCAGGCGCAGCAGCGTACCGGCAGGCAGACCATAGGCCGACAGGGTCTGCATCAGCGCATTGGCAACCGGGTTCTGGCGCACATCGCCATGCTCCGGCCCGCTCAGCGCATCGTTCCACCATTGCAGCCGGATTTCTCCCGCAGCGGGGCTGGTAATCCGCGCGCGGATAGCCGCCACATCAGCGCTGAAGGCAAAGATCGAAGTGACGCCGTCCCGCGCCGCCGCCGGCAGCACCAGCGTCGACAGATAGCGGTCGCGATCGAGGGAGCGCAGCGTTTCAGCTGCCTGAGAAAAACTGCCGTCCGCCATCAGCGGGCATTCTCGACGGCAATGAAGGCGGCCGCAACGGCGCGTTCTTCGGCCAGCAGCACATTATAGGTGCGCACGGCGCTGCCGGTGTTGACGGCTTCGATAATCACCTGCCGCTCGCGAAACGCCTGGCGGATTGCCGGATCGATGGCAGCGATTTCGGACCCGAGCCCGATCAGCAGCACATCGACCGCGTCGGCGATCTCGAGGACGGGTGACAGGCTCTCGAGCGTGACCTCGGCTGCGCTGGCGGCCCCCCACCCCTGCATGCCCGAAGGCAGGCAGAGCAAGGAGCCGCGGTGCGACAGATCAGCAAAGCGGAACCCGCCATTGCCATAAGCATCTATGCCGACCTGGTGCGGATAATGGGCCGCACCAGCAGGGCTGGAATCAGACGGATGCGCCATCCGCCGACTTTTCCTTCCGGGCCGCCGCCAATTCGGCGTCCGTCTTCTGCTTGAGGCCGAAATTGATCAGGATCGGGCCGTTGACGATGATCGAGGAATACATGCCCACCAGCGAGCCGAAGGTCATGGCGATGGTGAAGCTGCGCAGCGACTCGCCGCCAAACAGCACCAGCGGCACGAGCGCCAGCAACAGGGTGAACTGGGTCAACGACGTACGCACGATGGTCTGGTTGATCGAGAGATCGATCAGCTCCGGCAGCGGCATCTTGCGATATTTGACGAGGTTTTCACGGATACGGTCGGACACAACCACCGTCTCGTTGAGCGAGATACCGACAAGCGTCAGCACCGCCGCAATCGAGGAGAGATTGAACTCCAGCCCCACCAGTGAGAACAGGCCGATCGTCATGATCAGATCGTGCGAGGTCGTCGTCACTGCCGCCATGGCGAACTGCCACTCGAAGCGGATCCAGATGTAGATCAGGATTGCCGCGAGCGCGATGATGACGGCGAGCGTACCCTTCCAGGCGAGCTCACCCGAAACCGTGCCACTCACTGCCTCGGTTCGGCGCACTTCGTAGTTCTCGGCCGCGAGCGCGTCGGTCACCTTGGCGACGGCGATCTGGTCGGCCTCCTGGCCGCCTTCCTGCGCCTGCACGCGGATCAGCACGTCCTGCGGCGTCCCGAAACCCTGGATCTGGATTTCGCCGACGTCGAGATCGCTCAGCAGCGAGCGGACATAGCCGACATCGGCCGGGCCGCCCACATGCTGAACTTCGATCGCCGTGCCACCGACGAAGTCGATGCCGAAATTGAAGCCCTTGAAATAGGCGGTGCCGATGGAAACCACGGTCATCACGATCGAGAGCGCGATCACCGTCCGCGAGATCTTCATGAACGGGATCTTGGTGCCGTCCGGAATGAAGCGGAAGTGCTGGATCTTCAGCTTCTTGGGCCGAACGATCTTGAACCACTGGCTGACCTGGAAGGAGGTCACGGTGTAGGAGGTAAAGAGCGAGGTCAGGATGCCGAGGCCCAGCGTCACTGCAAAGCCTTGCACCGGGCCCGAGCCCATGAAGTAGAGCACCACGGCCGCAACGAGCTGCGTTAGGTGCGAGTCGATGATGGTACCCCACGCGCGCTCGAAACCGGCCTGGATGGCCTGCACCGGTGATTTGCCGGCCGCCTGCTCTTCGCGCATGCGTTCGTAGATCAGCACGTTCGCGTCCACGGCCATGCCGATGGTCAGAACGATACCGGCGATACCGGGCAGTGTCAGCGTCGCCCCGAGGGTCGAGAGCGCAGCAAAGATGAGAACGATGTTGAGGATCAGCGAGACGTTCGCGAACACGCCCCAGACGCCATAGGCGACCACCATGAAGGCGAGCACCAGCACGGCGGCCACGACACCTGCGGTGAGGCCGGCCTGGATCGAGTCGGCGCCGAGGCTGGCGTCGACCGTGCGTTCTTCGACGACGTTGAGGCTGGCCGGCAGTGCGCCGGCGCGCAGCAGCACGGCAAGGTCATTGGCGCTGGCCGTGGTGAAGCTGCCGCTGATCTGGCCCGAACCACCGGTGATCGGCTGGTTGATGACCGGCGCGGTGATCACCTGGTTGTCGAGCACGATGGCAAAGCGCTGGCCGACATTGCGCGAGGTGATTTCGCCAAAGGTGATGGCGCCGCGCGTGTCGAACTTGAAGCTGACGACAGGGATACCCTGCTGCTGGTCATAGGCCGGCTGGGCGTCAACGAGCGACTCGCCGCCGAGCGCCACGTCTTCATAGATAAGTTCGAAGCCGCCCGTCTGGCTGGGCAGGATCATGGTGCCGGCCGGCAGGCCCTGGGCCTCGGCCTGTGCCGCGCTCATGCCCGGATAGACCATGTGGAAGGTCAGGCGGGCCGTCTGCGAAATGATGTTTTTCAGGCGCGTGGAATCGCCAAAGCCGGGAACCTGCACGAGAACGCGCGTGTCGCCCTGGCGCTGGATCGACGGCTCGGTGGTGCCCAGCTCGTCGATACGGCTGCGGATCACTTCCATCGACTGGGAGACCAGCGAGCTCATGCGCTGGGTAATGCCTTCGGGTGTCAGCGTGATGGTCAGGCGACCGTCAGCCGTCTCGCCAAAGGCGAATTCGTCGATCCCCACCCCGCCGAACAGCACATTGCTGAGCGAGTTCTGCAGGCCGCGGATAGCCGTTTCGGCCTGCGCCTTCTGGCTGGGATCGGTCAGCTCGATATAGAGCGCGTTGCGCGCCTCATCGGTGGTGATGATATTGCCGATGCCATTCTGGTTGGCGAGGACGTTACGCGCATCGCGCCGCACATCGCTCAGCCTCTGGCTGACGATACCCTCCCGGTCCACTTCGAGCAGCAGGTGCGAGCCGCCCTGCAAATCGAGACCCAGGACCATGCCCTGCTTTGGAAACCACCCAGGCAGCGCATCAAGCGTCGACTTGGGAAGGAAGTTGGGAACGGCGAAGAGAATCCCCGCGATCGCAACGAGCAGAATCAGGGCTGCGCGGAACGGCGAATGCTGCATTTTAGGTCCTGGAAAAGGCGAAAGCCGGGGCCGTTGGGCCCCGGCTGAAGATAATGTTTAGGCAGGCTTGTTGTCGTTGACCGGTTCGGCCTTGGAGCGCACATCGGCAACCATGCCGCGCACGAGCTTGACCTTCACACCCTGCGAGATTTCGACTTCGAGATCTTCGCCGTCAACGGCCTTGGTGACCTTGCCGATGATGCCGCCAGTGGTAACGACCGTGTCGCCGCGGCGAATGGCCGACAGCATGGCCTGCTGGGCCTTGAGGCGCTTCTGCTGCGGGCGGAAGATGAGCAGCCAGAAAATCACCACCAGCAGTGCGATTGGCATCAGCTGGATGAGGACATCGGCGAACCCTCCTGTACCGACAGCGGCACCTGCGTCCTGCGCGAAGGCGGGCGTTACGAACATTAAGCGAACTCCTTATTGTTTCTTCTTGGCAATTGAAGGAAGGGATCGGTGACAGCGGTAAGCCATCGACTGGACGCCAACGGGCTATCGTGCACTTGCGCCCCAGCCATAAATCGCGCGGACTATACATTTGGGTCCGCGCGATTGCAAAGCCAATCAGGACCAAGTGAATACCGCGCCGAAACGAAGGACGAAGCCGTGAAGACCGAAGAATATCTGGAGCGAATTGCCGGTGCACTCGAGGAGGTGGCGCGGGCGCTGCAATTGAGCCAGCGCACGCCGGAGCCGTTCGCACTGGGCGACGCCAATGCCTATCACTGGCAAGGTGATACCAGCACCATGCTGCCCGTTCCCAAGGTCAGCCGCGTCCCCCTCGCCATGCTGCGCGGCATCGATCAGGTCCGCGATATTCTCCTGGCCAACACCGAGCAGTTCGCCCGCGGCCATGGCGCCAACAACACCCTGCTGTGGGGCGCTCGCGGCATGGGCAAATCCTCGCTGGTGAAGTCCATCCACGCCGACATAGAATCGCGCCCCGGCTTCGAGCGCCTGGTGCTCGTTGAAATCGCCCGCGAGGATCTCGAAACCCTGCCCCAGCTGATGCGCGCCATTTCCGGCCAGCCGGCCCGCTTCATCATCTTCTGCGACGACCTCAGCTTCGATAATGGCGAAACCAGCTACAAATCGCTCAAAACCATCCTCGACGGCGGTCTCGAGGGGCGCCCGGACAATGTCCTCTTCTACGCCACTTCCAACCGTCGCCACCTCATGCCCCGCGACATGATCGAGAACGAACGCTCGACCGCGATTAACCCCAGCGAGGCGGTCGAGGAAAAGGTCTCGCTCTCGGACCGTTTTGGCCTCTGGCTCGGCTTCCACAATTCCGACCAGGACAATTACCTCGCCATGGTCTCCGGCTATGCCGAATATTACGGCCTCTCGATTGACGCCGAGACCCTGCGGGCGCGCGCCATCGAATGGGCCGCCACCCGCGGCGCCCGCTCCGGCCGCGTCGCCATCCAGCTGGTGAGAACGCTCGCCGGCGAAGAAGGCAAGACGGTCTGACCGCCCTACCCCGTCATTGCCCGGCTTGTCCGGGCAATCCACCCTCAGATCTGCCCCCCTTCCAACCAACAAAAAACCCTCCCCCATTTTCATGGGAGAGGGCTGAAATCGTAAAACCTGTCAGCCGATCAGCTGGCCAGCAGCGGCACCGGATCAACCGGGGTTGCGCCCTTGCGCAGCTCGAAGTGCAGCTGGGGCTTGGAGACCGATCCGGTCATGCCAACGGCACCGATATTGTCGCCACGGTTGACCACGGCGCCCTTGGCCACGCTCATGCTCTTGAGGTGGGCATAGGCAGACACATAGCCGTTCGGGTGACGGATGAGGATCAGGTTGCCATAACCCTCGACGCCAGAACCGACATAGATGACGGTGCCGTTTTCAGCCGCCTTGACCGAGGTCCCTTCCGGCACGTCGATATTGATGCCGGTACCACGCGATGCACCGAAATCGACGATCACGCGACCGCTTGCGGGCCAGCGGAACTTGTCATTGCCCGACATGGCCGGCTCGGCCGGCGGCACATTGGCGACCTGGGTCGGCGCGGCCTGCGTCGGCGCAGCGGTCGGAGCCGGCTGCGTCGTCGGCACAGTGGCCACGACAGGAGCAGGCTGAGCGGTCGGCTGGGCCAGCGGCGCCGGCGCCTGTGCGGGCTTCGGAGCGATTGCCGCCACTTGGGTCGGTGCGGAATTCTGCGGCGTGCGGATCAGGTCCGGGCGGCCCGGAATGACGATGCTCTGCCCCACGACGATCTTGTCGGGCGAGCTGAGATTATTGGCCTGCACCAGCGCCTGGGTGGTCACGTCATAGCGACGGGCGATCGTGTAGAGCGACTCGCCGCTCGCGATCGTGTGGGTATAGGCGCCGCCTGTGGCAGTCACGGGTGCCGCGACGGGCACTGCGCTGTTGACCGGCAGGCCTGCAGACGAGGCGGCACCGGGCATCGCTGGCATCGGCATGCTGCCGGGCGTGGCACCAAGGGCGACTGCGGCCGGAGCCGACGGCATGGGGGCGAAGGTTTGTGTTGCGGGCATGGCTTGCGGGGTTCCCATGGAAGCAGAATTACTCAGTACAGGAAGATCCTGGGATTGAACCGTGGGCGCGCTTGCCCCCAGCGCGACGGGCGAAACTGCCCCCATCGGCTGAGCGAAGCCCGACTGCACGGGCGACATTGGTTGAGCGGCACCGCCCCATGACGATCCAACCGGCGCTGGCGGCAGAAACTGCTGCTCGGCGACCTGTATGGCCTGGGGAGCACCCAGGGAGGATGGCATGGGCTGATTAAGCGTGGCGGGGGCAGACTGCGCGACCGAACCGGTAACGGTCGGATCGCCGAACTGACGCGATCCGAGACTGGAGCATCCAGAAAGTCCAACGGCAGCCACGACCAGACCAGCCGCTACAACCGCGCCTTTAGGGACCCTGAGGGACAGGCTTTTACGCATGGGCTCACTCGTACGCAGGTACTCAACAACTGAGTGAAAGCTACGCCGGTAAGGTAAAGACGAGTTTAAAGCTGATGCGTTTTGAGTGAAATCCCAACCACCCAATTGTCAAATGGGTAAGGTTAAAATCTCGATCGATAGCGCATCGAGCCGGAATCGCTTTCTCAGCGCCCGGCGCCAAGCGCCTGACAAACATCGCATTCCGGCGGCGCCCTGCTCGCGCCAGAAAATTCCCGGGCGCGACAGCAGGATAAGAATGGAAACCTAGCGCCCCTTGAGGGCAATCGTGCCCAAACGGGCCAGCGCCGCACCATGGCTTTGCTGCAGCGAAAACGGCGTCACTGTGATGCGGTTACCCTTGCGCAGCACCTCGAAATCGCTTTCCGGATCGAGCGGCGTCGGCGTTTCGGGAATGGCGACGAAGAATTTTCCCGCATTATCGCTGGGATAATAACGGAACGGCGACCGCGCGAACCGCTGGTGCGGAACGGCAGCGATGCCCGCGACCTCATCCGGGGAACAGAAGGGGAAATTGACGTTGTAGAACACATCGTCTCCCCCCTTGGCGGCGAGAATCGCCCGCACGGTGGCAGCGCCATAGCGGCTGGCGTTCGACCAGTCGACAGTGCGACTGACCTCATAGTTCATCGACTGGCTCATGGCGATGCCGATGGCGCCCTGCAGCGCGCCTTCGCGCGCGCCGCCTGCGGTGCCCGAGCAATTGACGATGTCACCGAGGTTCTGGCCGGCATTGACGCCGGACAGGACCAGATCGGCCGGCTTGTCGTCGAGCAGATGGGTCATCCCCACGACGACACAGTCGGCCGGTGAGCCACCGATCACAGCAAAGCGCCGCGGCCCCCGCTCCTCAAGCGCCAGCTCGCGCCCGAGGGTAAACCGGTGGCTGGCGCCCGATTGATTGCCATCCGGCGCCACGATCCAGACGTCGTCGGACAGCGACTGGGCAATCTGCGCCATGATGGCGATGCCGGGCGCATCCACACCATCGTCATTGGTGATGAGGATGCGCACAGCTCTACTTTGCTCCGATGACGGTAAGGCCGCCCATATAGGGCTGCAGCACTTCGGGAACCAGCACCGAGCCGTCTTCCTGCTGATAGTTCTCCAGCACGGCGATCAGGCAGCGGCCCACAGCCGTGCCCGAGCCATTGAGCGTGTGCACATAGCGCGGGGCCTGCTTCTCGCCGGCCGGGCGATAGCGGGCTTCCATGCGACGCGCCTGGAAATCGCCACAGACCGATACCGAGGAAATCTCGCGATAGGTATCCTGCCCCGGCAGCCAGACTTCCATGTCATAGGTGCGACGCGCACCAAAGCCCAGGTCGCCGGTGCACAGCTTCATGACGCGATAGTGGAGGCCCAGCTTCTGCAGCACCGCCTCGGCAGCCGCGAGCATGCGCTCGTGCTCGTTCTCGGCTTCTTCTGGGGTGGTGATGGCGACCAGCTCGACCTTGTTGAACTGGTGCTGGCGCAGCATGCCGCGCGTATCGCGACCGGCCGAACCCGCTTCTGACCGGAAGCACGGCGTCAGCGCCGTGAAGCGCATCGGCAGCTCGTCTTCGGCCAGAATAGACTCGCGGACAAAATTGGTCATCGGCACTTCGGCCGTGGGGATCAGCGCGAGGCGCGTATCGCCATGCGGCGTGAAGAACAGATCTTCCTCGAACTTGGGCAGCTGGCCCGTGCCGAACAGCGCCTCGTCGCGCACCAGGACCGGCGGCTGGACTTCCATATAGCCATGCTCGGTCGTGTGCAGGTCGAGCATGAACTGCCCGAGCGCACGCTCGAGACGCGCTACCTGCCCCTTGAGCACGACGAAACGGCTGCCGGAGAGCTTGGCAGCAGTCTCAAAGTCCATGTTCTTGGCAACGACGCCGATATCGAAATGCTCCTTGGGAGCAAAGCTGAAGCTCGGCTTGGCCGGACGCACTTTTGCAGCCGTTTCGGCAGAACCGTTCAGGCCGAAATATTCAACGTTCCCGCTCTCGTCGTCACCCTCGGGCACGTCGTCGAACGCCATGTTGGGCAGCGCCGACAGGATGTCCCGCAGCTCTTTTTCGACAGCGCGCTCTTCGGCTTCGCCGGCCGGGATGAATTCCTTGAGCTTGGCGACTTCGGCCATCAGCTCCGCGGCCTTGGCTTCGTCCTTCTGCGCCTTGGCCTGGCCGATCTGCTTGGAAAATGCATTGCGCTTTTCCTGAGCCTCGTTCAGCCGAACGATGATCTGGCGGCGGCGCTCGTCGATGGCGATGAGATCGGAGGAGCGGACGGACACATTCTTGCGCTGCGACATTGCCTTGTCGAAGGCGTCAGGATTGTCTCTGATCCACTTGATATCGAACATCGGTGCTTACGGGCCCCTGCCCGCCTCTGGTTTGACGCAGGTCGAAGGATGAATAACCCGGGGCGCGCCTGCGAGCGCCACGGGCACAATGTGCTGTGCCCGCGACGCGGAGCACAGCTATTCGGATGGTGAGCCGGAAAGCTCTTTTTCCTGGGCGGCCAGTGCGGCCTCACGGCGACGCTGAATCCACCGAACCGACAGAATGGAGAGTTCGTAGAGTCCATACATCGGCAGCGCAAGACCGATCTGCGAAATCGGATCGGGCGGCGTGATGAATGCGGCCACCATCAGGATACCCACGATCGCGTAGCGGCGACCCTTCTTGAGCATCTCGACATTGACGAGATCGATCTGCGCGAGCAGCGTCAGCACCACCGGCAGCTGGAAGCAGATGCCGAAGGCCAGGATCAGCGTCATCGCCAGGCTCAGATATTCCGACACCTTGGCAAGAAGCTTGATTTCCTCGGTCTGCATGCCGGCAAAAAAGCCCAGCGCCATCGGCAGCACGACGAAATAGACCATCAGCGCACCCATCAGGAAGAAGACGGGCGTGGCGACCAGATAGGGCACCAGCGCACGGCGCTCATGCTTGTAGAGACCTGGGGCCATGAAGCCATAGATCTGCGTGGCGAGATACGGGAAGCCAAGGAAAATGGCTCCGAACAGCGCCAGGTTCAGCTGGGTGAAGAAGAACTCCTGGGGCGCCGTATAGATCAGCTGCATATCGCCCGGATCGGCATAGATCGACCGATAGGGGTTCAGCAGGATATCGAAGATCGTACCGGCGAAGAGGAAGCACACCACCATCAACACGACGATCGCGATGGCGCAGCGGATAAGCCGCTTGCGCAGCTCGATAAGATGGTCGAGCAGCGGCGCCTCGCTCCCGGCGAGTTCGTCCTCTGCGTCCTTGCTCTTGTCCTCGATCTGGGACTTTGCGTCAGCCATCGTCAATTCTTCTCTGCCGGGTCAGCCGGCTTCTTGCGAGGAGCGCGCGGCTTTGCGGCCGGCTTCTCGGTGGCAACGACTTCGGCCGGGCTTACGGTCTTGGCCCGCGATGCGCGCGGCTTTTTGGCGACGGGTTCCGCCGCCACTTCGGCTGCTTCGGTCTTGACCGGAGCGCGAGGCGCCCGCGGCTTGCCCGATGGCGTCAAACCCTCGACGGCCGGCAGATCGCTGCTCGCAACCGGTGCGGTCGGAGCCGGCGTGGCGCTCGGTGCCGGGCTCACCTGCGCGGCCTTGACAGGCTGCGTCGGCTTGAACCCCGCCTCGGCGGCGATCTCGTCATTGGTTTTCTTTGGTGCAGGCGGCATTCCGGCCGCGCTGCGCAACTCGTCGACGACGCTTTCGGCCTTTGGATCGGCCGGCTTGATTGCCCCGCTGGGCTTGGGCCCGGTGGGGGTCATCGCGTTGAATTCCCGGCGAATTTCATCAGCCGACTTCTTCAGCGGGTCGGTGATGGAGCTGCGCAGATTGCGCACCTCATCCAGGCCCGTGGTGCGGTTGATTTCGCGCTGGAACTCAGTGCCCATGCGCCGGATCTGGCCCACAACCTTGCCAATACGGCCCATGACGACCGGAAGATCCTTCGGTCCGATAAAGATCAGCGCAACGACGCCGATCACCAGCATCTCTGTCCAGCTAAGCCCCAGCATATGGATAGTCTCCGAGAGTGGTCGCGCCAGGCGCGATCAGCGAGCAGACGCTCTTAGGCGTCTTTGCTCTTGTCCACTTCGCGGGCATCGATATCGGCGGTCGTCGCGACGCGTTCCACCGGCTTCTCGTCGTCACGCATGCCCTTCTGGAAGGCTTTGATGCCGGAGGCCACTTCACCCATCATGCCGGAAATCTTGCCACGGCCAAACAGCAGAATGACCACGACGGCGACGACGAGAATGCCCCAAATAGACGGCGCGTGCATATTTTTCTCCCTGAATACTAGAACGCGTTACACGCGATTGATAACCGAGAAATAGGTTCAATCTCCGGCAAACACAAGGAAATGTTCCCCGTCACGGGTCATCAATCCGTGTTGCTCCACACTGTGCGATCATTCAACATCCTCCCCCTCCCCGGGATCGTCGGGATCGAGCGCATCCTCGTCCTCGCGCAGCTCGCCGGTAAACGGCAGCGGGATCTGCATATCCGGCGGCAGCCGTCCCGAGAGCAGCCCCGCCCCCTTGAGGTCATCGAGCCCCGGAAGATCGGTCAGCGCCTCCAACCCGAAATGATCGAGGAATGCCTCGGTCGTGCCGTAGGTCACCGGCCGTCCCGGCGTGCGCCGCCGCCCGCGCATCCTTACCCAGCCGGTCTCGAGCAGCAGGTCGAGCGTCCCCTTGCCCGCCGCAACCCCGCGCACTTCCTCGATTTCGGCGCGCGTCACCGGCTGGTGATAGGCAATAATCGCCAGCGTTTCGAGTGACGCCCGGGTCAGCGGCCGCGTCTCTGCCTGCTCGCGCCGGAGGAGGTGCCCGAGATCCTCGGCCGTCCGGAACGCCCACCCCTCGCCCCGCCGCACCAGATTGACCCCGCGCGGCGCATAGCGCTTCTGCAACTCGAGCAGCAATTGGCGCACATTGGCGCCCTCCCCGACATAGGGCGCAAGGTCGGCCGCATGCACTGGCTTGTCCGAGGCAAACAGCAGCGCCTCGAGCACGCGCAACTGCCGTTCGCGCACTTCTGGAAAATCATCCTCGCTCATTGTCACTCTTTGATTTTCCGGCGCAGATAGATCGGCTCGAACGTGCCGCCCTGGCGAATCTCTATCTCGCCCTGGCGCACCAGCTCCAGCGTCGAGGCAAAGCTCGATGCCCGCACCGTCCGCCGCTCTTCGGGCTGGGCCAGATATTCGGCAAGGCACTGCTCAAGCGCCACCCATTCCCCGGTATCGCCGATCAGCCGCTGCAAAATGTCCCGCGCCTCCTGCAGCGACCACACCGTCCGCGTCGTCAGCTTGTATTCAACCACGGAATTGCGTTCGCGCTGGCTCGTATAGGCCTTGAGCAGCTCGTAATAGCTCGCTTCCCAGATCGACCGTCGCGCGATCTGGATCGCTTCGGGCGCCCCGCGTGCATGGATTTCCCGGCCCAGCTGTGGCCTTCCCATCAGCCGGCTGGCCGCCAGCCGCATCGCTTCGAGGCGCTTGAGCCGGAATTGCAGCATGGCCGCCAGCATCTCGCCCGATGGCTCATCGTCATTGGCCGCCTGCGGCACCATCAGCCGGCTCTTGAGATAGGCCAGCCACGCCGCCATCACCAGATAATCGGCCGCGATCTCGATCCGCTTCTCGCGGATGGTCTCGATGAATTTCAGATATTGCTCGGCCAGCGCCAGGATGGATATGGACGCCAGGTCGACCTTTTGCCGGCGCGCCAGGTCGAGCAGCAGATCGAGCGGGCCCTCATAGCCACCGACCTCGACATGCAACACCTCTTCGGTGTCGGGCTGCGTCGAAACATCGACCCAGTCCCCCTGCTCCCCAATCATCCACAGATCCTGAAAGGCGTGAAAACTCGCGCCATCCTTGTCGGCTGGCGCGAGCATCGTCAAGCAGGGCCACTTGCGGCCCCGCCGTCACTACATCGTAAAGCAGTCGCCGCCGGCGGCCTTGATGTTGTTGCACAGCGTATTGGCGCTCTGCAGCGAGTCGGCCGGCACGCGCACGCGATAGAAGATCCCGCGCTCCCCCAGATCGACGCGCTGCACTTCGAGATTGGCGCCGTTGAACAGCGGTCCGAAGCGCGATGCGATGCTCTGCGCCGTCTGGCGGGCAGTCTCTTCCGAGCGCTGCGATGCCAGCTGCACATAGGCCGGAGCCGAGGACACCGGCGCCGAAACGGCCGGCGCAGGCGTCGCCGGTGTTGCTGCAACAGGCGTCGTCGCCGCAGGTGCAGGCGTCGGCGTCGCTGCAGCCTGACGCGCAAAGGTCGCCGGACGCACCAGCGGCACCGGCGCTGTCTTGCCGACAATCGCATTGCCCGCCCCATCCACGGCCGGAACCGTCGAACCCGGCTGCACCGGAACCACGGGCGGTGTCACCGGCGCGGCTTCGGTGGCTGCGTTCTCCGCTGCCGTCGCCGACGGATTGACGCTGCCGATCAGCTCAGGCGTCGAGAAATCGGCGCCCGGAACATCCGGCACGCTCGGACGATCCACCGGCAGCATGGTTGCCCCGGCGACGCTGTCGCCACCACTGACGATGGTGCCATCCGGGCGCACGGTCACGGTACGAACCTTGCGGTTCACCAGACCCTCTTCGCTCGAGGTCGGCGGCACGAAATTATTCACCGCGTCGATATCGGCCTGGTCGCGCGACACCAGCTGCTCGTCGGCCCCGCTATCGACCCCGGCGATCTCGTTGAACACCACCGACTGGGCGGGCTCTTCGGCTTCCGGATCGGGGACCGGCTCTTCCTTGATCGGCGCTGTATCGGCCACGATCAAGGGCGCCGGGCCATCGGATGCACCGCCGCCAAGGCCCAGCACGGCATAAAGCCCCACGGCGGCGACGCCCAGCATCAGGGTCGCTACCAGCGGCCCCGCGAGGGATCGCGTCATGCCCAGAACACGGCTTTTGCGCGCCCGCGGCGCTGCCTCTGTGTCCACATCGGCAATGCGGGCGTGAATTTCAGGCTCAACCCATTCCACCCGCGCGCCCGACGTCGCCGCTGCGGCCAGAATGGCCTCGTCGACTGAGCTCACATGCGGCGTACGCGGCTTTTCAGACGCAGGCTGTGCAGTCGGCTGGCTTGGCAGGGTCGGCGTCGCAAGGCTGCGCAGCGCCGCGCTGGGCGACTGCTGGCGCGCATCCGGGCGCACTGCCGAACCAACCAGACGCTCGATTTCCTCAAGCGGATCGGGCTCAGCGCGGCGCGGCTGCGGGTTGACGGGCTCCGGCTCGACAAATGTCTCTGCAAAGCTGGCCTCAGCAACCGGTTCCGGCACGGGTTCCGGTTCGGGACGCGGCGCTGGCTTGTCCATTGGCTGCCCAGAGCCCACACCGAAAACCGGCGGCACGCCGAAGACGTCATTGCTCTTGAGCGGGAACGGGTCCTCGGCAGCTGCCGGTGTCTCTACCGGCTCTGCCTCGGCAGTATCTTCGGCCGAGAGTTCCGCCGCGATCAGATCGGCCAGGCTGTCCTGGTCGAGATCAGGCAGAACATCATCCTCTACGGGCGGCACGACAGGCGCAACGGGCTCGGCGCGGACGGGTGCAGGCTCAGCCTGCACAGCTGCGGGTTCAGCGCGCACACTGGAGGGCTCAGCCCGCACGGCTGCGGGCTCGGGCCGCGGATCAACGGATTCCCTACGCATCGCCGGGGCGCTTGGCGCCATCGGCTCGAAGCCGGGCTCGCGGCGCGGCGGAATGCCGGCCTGCGGAGCAGGACGCGGCTCGGCGGCAACCTGCGGCTGCGGCGGAGTTTGCACCTGCGGAGCACTCTGCATCGGCGGGGCGGTCCGCACCTCGGGTGCAGTCCGCTGCTCGGCAAAATGGCGTGCTTCGGGCGCAGAAGCGGGCTGGCTGCGCGGATCTGGCGCATCGGGATGGGCAAGCCGGGGATCGATCACCGGCGCGACGCGTGGCGCATCCTGCCGCGGCGGCATCTGCGGCTGCGCCTGAGGCGGCACCTGCGCCTGCGGCTGGGCCTGCACGGGGCGCTGCTGGGCTGGCGGGGTAAATGGCTGCCCGGGAATACGGATCGGCGTGCCGGGCGTTTCCGGCGCCACCTTGGGCGCAGCTGCCGATTGTGTTGGGGGTGGCGCTGCAGGCGTAGCAAGCGGCGCCGCCGGGGTCGGCCGAGCCATCGGCTCGCCGGGAATCCGAACCGGCGGGCTGTCCGCCTTTGGCTTGTCCGACTGGGCGTCTTCCGCCATCAGTCGGGCCAGTTCAGCAATGAGATCGTCCGCGGAGTCGGTTGGTCCGGCCATAGGTTTCGGTTTCGCTGTCGTCATCTGCCAGCGCCCCTGAAGTGCTGCAAGCCCCGTTCTTCGGGGGTTTGCAGCGAGTTTTCAACACTAATACGCCTGAATTATGAAAGCTCCTCTGGAGCCGCGACGCCCAGGATACCCAGGCCATTGCGAATTACTTGGCGTACGGCATCGACGAGCGCGAGTCGAGCCAATGTCAGCTTTGGATCGGCTGGGTTAACAAACCGCAAACCAACATCGTCCTTCCCCTTGGCCCAGAAGCCGTGGAAAGCCGCCGCCAGATCGTGAACATAGAAGGCAATACGGTGCGGTTCATGCGCCACGGCGGCAGCCGCAACGGTACGCGGCCAGGCTGCCAGAAGCCGGATCAGCTCAAGGTCTGCGGCCGTGTCGAGCCGTTCGATCTCTGCGCCGGCGAGCGCCGCGGCGGACACATCGAGCTCGGGCATGTCGCGCCCCGCGGTCCGGAAAATCGAGCAGGCACGGGCATGTGCGTACTGCACATAAAACACGGGATTATCCCGCGTCTGTTCCTTGACCAGCGCGAAGTCGAAATCCATCGATGCATCATTGCGGCGGAACAGCAGCATGAAGCGCGTCGCGTCCGAACCGACTTCTTCCACCACGTCGGCCAGCGTCACGAGGTCGCCCGAGCGCTTGCTCATCTTGAACGGCTCGCCGTTCTTGAGCAGCCGTACCAGCTGGCAGATCCGCACGTCCATGTCGGCCTCGCCATGCGACACGGCCTTCACCGCCGCCTGCAGGCGCTTCACATAGCCCGAATGGTCGGCGCCCAACACATTGATCATGTGGTTGAAGCCGCGCAGGTACTTGTTGCGGTGATAGGCGATATCGGCCGCGAAATAGGTGTAGGTGCCGTCCGACTTGACCAGCGCCCGGTCGGTGTCGTCACCATAATCCTTGGCGCGGAACAGGGTCTGCTCGCGGTCTTCCCATTCCTCGGGGGTCTTGCCCTTCGGCGCTTCCAGCCGGCCTTCATAGACCATGCCCTGCTCGCGCAGCCAGTCGAGGGTCGTCTGGATATCCCCGCCCTGCCCGTGCAGCGTCCGCTCGGAAAAGAACACGTCATGGTGGATGTTGAGCTTGGCAAGGTCTGCCTTGATCAGCTCGAGCATTGCGGCCAGCACCCGGTCCTTGATCAGCGCCAGCGCCTCGGTCTCGGGCATGGACAGCAGCTTGTCGCCGAATTCGGTTTTCAGGGCTTCACCCACAGGCACCAGATAGTCGCCGGGATAGAGTCCGGACGGGATTTCGATGGTTTCGCCGAGCGCCTCGCGATAGCGCAGCATGGTCGACTGGGCCAGAATGGTGATCTGCCCGCCCGCATCATTGATGTAATATTCGCGCGTGACGTCATAACCCGAATAGATCATCAGCGAGGCCAGCGCGTCCCCAAACACCGCGCCACGCGTATGACCCACATGCATCGGGCCGGTCGGGTTGGCCGAGACGAACTCGACGTTCACCCGCTCGCCCTTGCCCATGTCAGACCGGCCATAGGCTTCCTTCTCCGCGCCGATGGTGCGCAGCACCTTGTGCAGAATGGAATTGCTGAGACGGAAATTGATAAAGCCGGGACCGGCGATATCTATCGACACCACGTCCGGATCGCCCTTGAGGCGCTCCACAAGGGCGGCCGCAACCTCGCGCGGATTCTTGCCGAGCGGCTTGGACACAACCATGGCCGCATTGGTGGAGAGATCGCCATGCGCTGCATCTCGCGGCGGCTCCACCACAACGCGCGCCAGCAGATCGGCATTCAGATCCGGGTAGTCGGCAAGGAGCGCCTCGGTGACCCGAGCGGTGAAGTGGGCGAAAATATCCATGACAAACTCGTGGGAAAACTTGAATGCCGGTTAACGGAAATCCGGTCGAGCGTCAAACAAACGCTGATATTCGTCGAGCGCATAGGGGTCCGTCATCCCCGCGATAAAGTCGGCCACCACCCGTGCTCTGGCCGGTTCATCGCCCGCCTGCGCCATGGCGTCACCCCACCGTCCGGGCATCTCCGAAGCCCCCATATAGGCCGCAAAAAGCGCCTCCACTACAGCCTCGCTCTCGCGCACCGGCACCATCACCGTCTCGTGCCGATAGACGCGTTCAAAGAGGAAAGTCTTCAGCCCCTTTTCGGCCGCAGCCACATCCGGAGAAAAGCTGACCAGCGTCTTGCCGGCCAGCCGCACCTCCTCGGCGCTCGCTACGCCCGCCGAGGCGATCGCCGCCGAACTGGTGCGAATGACGTCTTCCACAGCCCGCGTAATCAGCCGCCGCTGCACTTCGTGGGTCTGCCGGTTCGCCGCGATATCGGGATAAAGCCCGAGCACCTCTTCAACGATCGGCCCCGCCATCGGCACGCCGATGAAATCGTCCAGCACCACCAGCCCCGCCCGCAGCGCGTCATCAATGTCATGGGCATTATAGGCAATATCATCGGCAATCGCCGCCGCCTGCGCCTCAAGGCTCGCATGGGTATCGAGCCGGAGATCGGCCACGGCCGCAATATCCTCCAGCCCCGCCGGCAACCCCTCGGCCAGATAGCGCCCCACCGGCGTCCCCTCCGGCGTCGTCAGCGGCCCATTGTGCTTGAGAATCCCCTCCAGCGTCTCCCAGGTCAGGTTCAGCCCGTCATGCTCGGCATAGCGATTCTCGAGCCGCGTCACGACGCGCAGCGCCTGAACATTGTGGTCAAACCCGCCAAAAGGGGCCATCGCCCGGTGCAGCGCCCGCTCCCCGGCATGCCCGAACGGCGTGTGCCCCAGGTCATGGCTCAGCGCCAGCGCCTCGGCCAGATCCTCGTTCAGCCCCAGCGCCCGCGCGATCGAGCGCGCGATCTGGCTCACCTCCAGCGTATGCGTCAGGCGGTTGCGAAAATGCCGCCCCTCGTGATGGAGAAAAACCTGCGTCTTGTGCTGCAGCCGCCGAAACGCCGTCGAATGGATGATCCGGTCGCGATCCCGCTGGAATTCCGAGCGCGTGGGGCTCGGCCCGGTGCCATAAAGCCGGCCTAGCGACGCCTCGGGTTTGCTGGCATAGGGTGCAGTATCAGTCATGTGTTGTCGCAGGCCTTTGCAAGGACGCTTCAAGCGCCTATCTTAGCGGCAGTGTTATGACATAACGACCGTCCGGACCTTCCATGACAGACGCAGCACTTGCCACATCTCCCGCCGTAACCCTTTCGGATCGCGCCGCCAAGCGGGTTGCGCGCATCATCGCAAAGGAGGCGCCCGGCACTGTGCTGCGCATTTCGGTGGCCGGCGGCGGCTGCTCGGGCTTCCAGTACGAATACAATCTCGTCCAGGAAACCGCGACCGATGACGACCTCGTCCTGCAGAAGGGCGATGCCGTGGTGCTGATCGATTCTCTCAGCCTCGAATTCATGGGCGGGGCAGAGATCGACTTCGTCGACGATCTCATCGGCCAGGCTTTTCAGATCAAAAATCCAAATGCGGTCGCCTCCTGCGGCTGCGGCACCAGCTTCGCCGTCTGACGCGAAGCGACTTACCAAAATACGATAATCTCTGAGGGGGGATGAGATGGGCGCCCAAGTCGACGCTGTGATGGATAGTGCCATCGCCAATGAAAAGATCGTGGGAGCCGAACTGGTCGTCCTCCGCGACGGACAGGAAATCATCCGCCGCACGGCCGGCTGGTTCGATCGCGAAGCCGGCACGCCGATGCAGGCGAACGCCATCTACCGCCTCGCCTCCGTGACCAAACCTATCGTCGCCGCCACGGCCCTCGCCATGGTCGACAAGGGCCTCCTCAACCTCGAGGATGAGGTCGCCACCCACCTGCCCTATTTCACGCCCAAGGCGCCCGACGGCACGCCTGCGCGCATCACTATCCACCACCTGCTGACCCACACAGCCGGCCTCGCCTACGCCTATCCCGACGACCCGTCCATTTCGGGCGGCCTCGGCCCCTCGGACAATGATTTCGAGACCAATTTCAGCCGCGTCGCCCGCCAGGCCCTGCTGTTCGCACCGGGCACGGGCTGGAATTACTCGGTCGCCATCGACGTTCTCGGCGCCGTCATTGCCGCCGTTACGGGCGGCACCCTGCAGGACGCAGTGAAAACCCACGTCACCGGCCCGCTCGGCATGAACGACACCGGCTTTTTCGTCTCCGACCGCGCGCGCCTCGCAAAACCCTACGCCGACGGCGCCCCGCCCTTCCCCATGCCCGATCCGCACCAGCCGATCACCGAGGCCGGTCCCGGCCCGCTGTTCTCGACCTCGCGCATCTTCAACGCCCGCGCCTTCCAGTCCGGCGGCGCCGGCATGGCGGGTGCCCCGAGCGACATCGCCCATTTCCTCGATACCCTGCGCACCGGCGGCGGCGCCATCATCAAGCCCGAAACCATCGCGCTCGCCTTCTCCAACCGCATCGGCACCGTCGAACGCGCCGAAGCGGGCCAGCGCTTTGGCTATTTCGGCGCCATTGTCGATGATCCGGCTGCGGCCAATTCGCCCTCTGCCCGCGGCACGGTGAATTGGGGTGGGGTCTACGGCCATTCCTGGCTTGTCGATCCGGCGAACAGGCTTACCATAGTGTCGATGAGCAATACGGCGCTCGAGGGCTGCACCGGGCAATATCCCAAGGACCTCATCCGCGCCGTCTATGCCGATCTGAACTAAGGATTTTTTCCCATGGCCCTGCGCATCGCCACCTGGAACATCAACGGGATCAAGGCCCGTATCGAGCTGCTGCTGCGCTGGCTGGAAGAGGAAAAGCCCGACATCGTCGGGCTGCAGGAAATCAAATCCGTCGACGAAGGCTTTCCCCGCGCCGAAATAGAGGCGCTGGGCTACAACATCGAAACCCATGGGCAGAAGAGCTGGAACGGCGTTGCCCTGCTCTCCCGCCTGCCCTTCGACGAGGTCCATCGCGGCCTGCCCGGCGACGACAGTGACGAGCAGGCCCGCCTGATCGAAGGCGTCTTTTCCGTCGACAGCGGCGTCGTCCGCGTCTGCAATATCTACCTGCCCAATGGGAACCCGGTCGATACGGAGAAATTCCCCTATAAGCTGCGCTGGATGGACCGCCTCCACGCTTTCGTGGAAGAACGCCTCACCTGGGAAGAGCCCTTCGTCCTCATGGGCGATTTTAACCTCATCCCGGCACCCATCGATGCCCACGACCCCGCCGCCTGGTGGGGCGACGCCCTCTACCGCCCGGAAAGCCTTGAACGTTTCCGCGCCCTGAAAAACATCGGCATGACCGACGCCCTTCGCGCCGTGAACGCCGACCAGGCCTTCACCTTCTGGGATTTCCAGGCCGGTGCCTGGCGCCGCAACGCCGGCATCCGCATCGACTACCTTCTCCTCTCCCCCCAGGCCGCCGACCGCCTCGACGACGTCAGCGTCCACAAGGACGTCCGCGGCTGGGACAAGCCCAGCGACCACGTCCCCGTCGAAGGCGCTTTTAGTCTCTGAGGCACCCGCGGCCCCGCCGCCTCCTCCCCCTGACATTGGCGGCCCCATCGCCTCCTCCCCCTGACCAGGGGGAGGATAGCAAAGCTGGGCCGCACGGCCCTGGCAACGCTGAGGTGGGGGGCACTCTCACCCTATCCCCAAAACACCGCCCCGCCCCCTCCATCGTCATTGCCCGGCTCGTCCGGGCAATCCATCGCGCCCAAAACTGGATCACCCGGACCAGCCGGGTGATGACGGCGTTACACTGATCGTCGTGTGCGAACACTGGTTTGTCGCCATGTAGTTGACCACGAGATCATCGGCCCCATCGCCTCCCTCCCCCTTGTGGGGAGGGAACGAGGGTGGGGGTATGAGAGCCACAGAACTGCTACAAGGCCCTGGCGACGCAGAGGTGGGGGCAACTCCGCCAAAAAACAAAAAATCCCCACTCACGCGGGGATTTCAGTTCCTGCTCCAAGTCCCCGAAAAGACTCAGAAATCGGCAAACTGCGGTGCGATGCTCTCGGCCATGGCCGCGGCGCTCACCCTGTCTTCCGGACGCGCCACCGAGGATGCTCGGCTGAGCAGCTCATCCACCTGTGCCTGCTCGGCCGTACCGGCGCAGCGCACATGCGAGACGTTGAGCCACATCAGCCCTTCGACCGGCTGCGCTTCGATCCCGTCGACGCCGTTGAATAGCAGGTCGCCGAGACGTGCCTGGGCGGCGCAATGGCCCTTGCGAGCCGCCAGCGAAAACCAGCGGGCGCTCTGCAGCGGGCTCACACCCAGCCCGTCTTCCTGCGAATAGAGCAGCCCGACGCGATATTGCGCATCGGCATCGCCGAAATAGGTCGCGGCATGCAGCAGCAGCGCATGCGACCGCTCGATATCGGCGGGAATACCGGCATCCGGCACGCCCTGGCGATAATAATCGCCGACCTTGACGAAAGACTGGGCGACAATGTCGGATTCCACGCCGCGCGGCGCCGCATCGGCATGCTGGTTGGCGATCTGCGCGAAATAGCCAAAGGCGCGCGCCGGGTCCTTGGCGACGCCTTCCCCGTTCTCATACATCGTCCCGAGCTGCCACATGGCCATCGGCTGACCCGCCGCAGCCGCATTTTCCAGTGCGGAAAGATAGGCATCGCCGGACACGCCACCACCTGCCCCATCGAGCATATTGGCAAGTTCCAGCGCAGCGTCAGCTGCCGTCTGCGCCTGTGCGGGAAGCACCAATGCCATTGCGGCAAACGCAAAACCGGCCACTGCGGAAGCCAGGCTATTCACCGGCGTGGTCCGCATATTACTCCTTTTGCCCATCCTCGAATGGGCGGATTTCGATGTCGGCACTCCTCGGAATGCCGTCAGGGCGGCCCGCAGGGGAGCCTCGCCCGTCTGTTTCTGTGATGAGCTTGCCCTCAACTGCGCGCTGAGCCAAGCAAAGTATGAAGAAGAGGTAAACGCGCATTGCGGCAGGATTTGAGCCGAACCGCTCACAGAGATGCGCGCAGAATTCTTCTTATGCGGCCATCGTCCAGTGCTTGAAATTGACGCCTTGTTACGCACGCGCTCACCACGATCTGGCGGAATCCGCCGAATTCAACATTTTCTGGGCGAGTACGAGCTTGGCCACGCCGAAAAGTGGCCCCTTGCTGCTGGCAGTCGCCCCCGAATGCCTGCTTTTGTTTAGGGACAGATTGTGGCGGGAAACATCGCCAAATCATTGACAGTCATCACGCGGCACGTGAATCACGCCGCCTGTTGCGGAATCGTCACATCCGCGCCCAGACCCCCCTGCTCGGCTTGTCAGCCCTGCCAACCCCTCCCATACTCCCGCCCATTCACTCTCCCAGGGGAACCCGAGATGAAAACGATCCTGTCCCAAGCCGCAGCCCAGATCCGCCATCAGGACATGATCGTACATGCATCCGAAATCCTCATCCGGGGAGCGCAGCACCCGCACTAGCGCCCTCTTCCGCCTCTTCTCCGCCTTCCGCGCTGCCGACCCGGCTGAGCGGACCCGGGCGAACCTGCGCGCAAGGCGCTTCCTTTCCTATTATCGCCCGCACCTGCCGCTCATGGCGGCGGTGTTGACCTGCGCCATCCTTGTCGCCGGCACGGCCATCGCCATGCCGCTCATCGCCAATTACCTGGTCTCTCACCTGCCGGCGCTCGCCGCATCGCCCGACGCCGCAGCGCGCCTCTTCACCCTCGGCGCAATCATGTTTGTCGTCGTCGTGGTCCAGGCGCTGGCCACCTATTTCGTCGACTATCAGGGCCACGCCATGGGCGCCCGCATCGAGGCGCAGGTCCGCCACGAGCTCTTCGACCATGTCCAGAAACTGTCGTTCAGTTTCTACGACCGGCAGCGCACCGGCCAGTTGATGAGCCGCATCAGCAATGACTCGCTCTGGCTCGGCGAGCTCTTCCACCACGGCCCCGAGGACCTGGCCATTGGCCTCCTCAAATTCTTCGGCGCCATGGCCATCATCTTCTGGATCGATCCGCTCGTCGGCACCTGCGTCGCGGTTTTGATTCCTTTCGCAGTCGCTTATGCCCTGCACTTCAACCACCGGATGAGCATTGCCTTGCGCACCGGCAAGGAGCGGATCGCCGCCATTAATGAAAGGGTTGAAGATGCCCTGGGCGGGATTCGGGTGGTCCAGTCCTTTGCCAATGAGGCTGACGAGCTGCGCCGCTTTGACGCCGAGAACCAGAAATTCCTGCAGAGCCGCAAAGACAGCTATCGCAGCGAGGCCATGCTCTGGAGCGGCATGGAGATTTTCGGCCAGCTCGTCACCATCGCCATTCTCATCCTCGGCGCCCTGCGCATCGTCTCGGCCGAACTGACAGCGGCAGATCTGCTCACGCTCCTGCTCTGCGTAGGCGTCCTGCTCGATCCGATCCAGCGCTTCGATAATTTCATCCGCCTCTGGCAGGAAGGCTACACCGGCTTCGTCCGCGCCATGGAGCTCCTGGAGGTCGAGCCCGATATCATCGACCGGCCGGACGCCCGCCCGCTCCAGCACGTTTCGGGGTCCATCGCCTTCAACGCTGTCGATTTCCGCTACCCCGGTGAGGATCGGGCGGTGCTCAGCAATCTCTCGCTCGCCATCCGCCCCGGCGAGTTCGTCGTCCTCGTCGGGCCATCGGGCGTCGGCAAGTCGACGCTCTGTGCCCTCATCCCGCGCTTTTACGATGTCGATGCCGGCGCAATCTCGATCGATGGCCGGGATATCCGCGATATCCCCCTCGCTTCACTCCGCACTATGGTGGGCGTGGTGCAGCAGGACATCTATCTCTTCAGCGGCACTGTCCGGGAGAATCTGCGCTATGGCCGGCCCGACGCCACCGACGACGACATCATCGCCGCCGCCGTTTCCGCCAACGCCCATGATTTCATCATGGCCCTGCCCCAGGGCTACGACACCGACATCGGCCAGCGCGGGGTGAAACTATCTGGCGGGCAAAAACAGCGACTGACGATCGCACGGGCCTTTTTGAAAAACCCGCCGATCCTGATCTTCGACGAGGCGACCAGCGCCCTCGACAATGACAGCGAGCGTGCCGTCCAGGCGGCCCTGCTCGATCTCGCCCGGGGCCGAACGACAATCGTCATCGCCCACAGGCTCTCCACCGTCCGCCGCGCGGATCGGATCCTCGTTCTCACCAGAGACGGTATTTCGGAAGAAGGGAACCACGCGGCGCTCATGGAGGCCGGTGGTATCTATGCGCGCCTCCATGACACCGAGGCCCGAATTTAGCGTTTTGTCGTCGTCAACGCTAACAGTCTGCTAACCAACTCCCCTCTCGCGCTGACGCGAGAGGGGCTCATTGATTGATACGATCAGAGCAGCACAAGCGCCGCCTTGATGCGGTCGCGACGGTCAATTGCCGCTTCGCGACGAGCCTTCTGTTCCTCGATCACCTCTTCAGGCGCCTTGGCAACAAACTGCTCATTCCCCAGCTTCTTGTCGATCTGGGCTATCTCGGCGTCGAGCTTGCCAACATCCTTCTGCAGGCGCGCCTTCTCGACCGTGAGATCGATAACGCCGGCCAGCGGCAGAGCGAAATTGGCATCGCCGACGACAAATTGTGCAGATTCACCAGGCACTTCGGACTGCGGCGTGATCTCTTCGAGACGCGCTAGGCGGGTGATCAGTGAGGTGCCACCGACGAGACGGCGAAGCGTTTCCTCACCAGCCCCGGTCACCACCAGCTGCAGCTTGGCGCTCGCCGGAACATTCATTTCCGCACGCACCGAACGGACATTGGAGATCACCTCGATCAGCCATGCCAGCTCGGCATCTGCCGCAACGTCCTCAAGTCCTTGGAATTCCGGCCATTCTGTCAGGATCAGAAGGTTATCACGTGCCGGACCAAACTTGCCGGTCTCCGCCCAAAGCTCTTCGGTAACGAAGGGCATCATCGGGTGCAGCATGATGAGGATCTGGTCGAGCGCCCAGGCTGCAGTCGCCCGCGTCTCGGCCTTCGCAGCCTCGTCTTCGCCATTGAACACCGGCTTGGCGAACTCCACGAACCAGTCGCAGAACGTGCCCCAGACAAAGTCATAGGCCGAGTTGGCAGCCTCATTAAACTTATAATCTTCAATGCCTTGGCGCACAGAAGCCATCGCGCGAACGGTCGAGCCGACGATCCAGCGATTGAGCGCCAGCGTGTTGGCCTTGGGGTCATAGCCCTCAACGCGCCGCGCTTCGTTCATTTCGAGGAAGCGGGCCGCGTTCCAGATCTTGGTCACGAAATTGCGGTAGCCCTCAACGCGGCTGATCGCCAGCTTGAGGTCACGGCCCTGCGCGGCCATGGCGGCCAGCGTAAATCGGGTCGCGTCAGCACCGTATTCGTCGACGAGCTTGAGAGGATCGATCACGTTCCCCTTGGTTTTGCTCATCTTTTGGCCCTTCTCGTCGCGGACGAGAGCGTGCATGTAGACGGTGTGGAACGGCTCCTTGTCGAGGAATTCCAGACCCATCATCATCATGCGGGCAACCCAGAAGAAGATGATGTCAAAGCCCGTGACCAACACGCTGTTCGGGTAATAGCGCGCCAGCTCCGGCGTCTCATCCGGCCAACCGAGGGTCGAGAACGGCCATAATGCCGAAGAGAACCAGGTGTCGAGCACGTCGGGGTCGCGGGTCAGCTCGACCGGCTTGCCATAGTGCTTCTCAGCCAGTGCCGTGGCTTCAGCTTCGTCATACGCCACAAAGGCTTCATTGTCCGGGCCATACCAGGCCGGGATCTGGTGACCCCACCATAGCTGGCGCGAAATGCACCACGGCTTGATGTTTTCGAGCCAGGCGAAATAGGTGTTTTCGTACTGCTGCGGCACGAATTTTGTGCGGCCTTCGCGCACTGAAGCCAGCGCCGGCTGCGCCAGAACATCGGCCTTCACCCACCACTGGTCGGTCAGGAACGGCTCGATGACGACGAGCTTGGACTTCTCGTCATGCGGCACCATGATCTTCTTGTCCTCGATGTGATCGAGGCCGCGGATCGGATTTTCTTCAGCAATGGCAGTCAGATCGGCGATGATCGCCTTGCGCGCCTCGAAGCGGTCGAGGCCGCGGTACTTGGCGGGTACGAACTCTTCATCGACGATGGCGCCGCGCGTGGTGAACACGTTTATGGGCTCGATGCCGGCACGTGCACCAACCTCGAAGTCGTTGAAATCATGCGCAGGCGTGATCTTGACCGCGCCGGTACCGAGCGCCGGATCGGCATATTCGTCGGCAATCACGGGAATGCGGCGACCCACCAGCGGCAGATCCACAAACTTGCCGATAAGCCCCTGATACCGCTCGTCTTCCGGATGCACGGCGACAGCAACGTCGCCCAGCATGGTTTCCGGGCGCGTCGTCGCGACGATGATGTAGTCGCGAGTTTCCTCGCCCGTGACATTGCCCTCTTCGTCCTTGATCGGGAACTGATAGGTCACGCCATCCGCCAACGGATAACGCAGGTGCCACATGTGGCCCTTGACCTCGATATTCTCCACCTCAAGGTCCGAGATCGCGGTCTCAAGACCCGGGTGCCAGTTCACCAGGCGCTTGGCGCGATAGATGAGGTCGCGCTTGTGCAGTTCAACGAACACCTTGGTGACGGCGCGGACCATCTGGTCGTCCGGCGCGCCATTGGCGCCCATGGTGAACCGCTCGCGCGAAAAATCAGCCGAAGCGCCCAAGCGCTTCAATTGATTCATGATTGTGCCGCCGCTCTCGCCCTTCCACTCCCAGACGCGCTCGATGAACTTGTCGCGGCCCATGCTGCGACGGTCGAGCTGTTTTTCGGCAAGCTGGCGCTCGACGATCATCTGCGTGGCAATGCCGGCGTGGTCCGTGCCCGGCTGCCAGAGCACGTCCTTCTTCAACATGCGGTTGAAGCGGACGAGGATGTCCTGCACCGTATTGTTGAGGGCGTGGCCGATATGCAGCGAGCCCGTGACATTGGGCGGCGGAATAACGATGGTGAAGGTCTCGGCGCCTGGCTTTGCCCCAGCGCCCGCTGCGAAGGCCTTGGCCTCGAGCCAGGCCTCGTAGATGCGGCTCTCGACCGCTGCGGGCTCGTAAGTCTTTTCAAGCATCGGATCACTCACAACAGCATTGACCCGCCAGGTGAGACATGGCGGGCCGAAAAACGGGTATCAGACTTCAATCAAAAGCGGAGCGCAGGGTCAACTGCGCCGGAGGAAGGAAATCCCCTTCCCGCCGGCCAGAAGACTATTCGCCGCGAGAAACGCGCGAAATTTCCTTCTCCACCATCCGCTCAACGACGGACGGCAGGTTTTCATCCAGCCATTCCTTGAGCATGGGGCGCAGCATGTCGCGGATCATCGACTCGATGGTCGCGCTGCCATTACCAAGCGCAGGCGATGGCACGACGCCGATACCGGCAGCATTGAGCTTGCCGATCGAGCTACGGACCGCAGCCTTGGTCGCCGGCTCGAGCAGGCCTTCGGCGATTTCGGCGCTCAGCGTTGCATCCGGAAGCGGCGCAGCCTCGGAGATGGAGGAAAGACCGGTGTCAAACGCCTCTGGAGCGAAGGCATTTTCCAGATCTGTGTCGGACTTTACGGCATGCAACATGGCAACAACAGGCTCCTCGTCGGCCACAGTTTCGGGCTCGACAATGGTTTCAGGCGCGGGATTGAATGTGGGCAATTCAGCTTCCACGGCATCATCGATGTCCGCGATAAAGCTGACGTCATCGGCCACAACCAGTTCTGGCGCGGCTGCTTCCCGCTCGGCATCGGCCAGGAGAGCCTCGAAACCAAAGCTGGACACAGGCTCTGCTTCAGAAACGATCTGCTCGGCAGAGAGCGCCAGGGGCTCATCCTCGGCGAGCGGCACTGGCGTGGCTTCCATCGGATCAATGGCAGTGTGCAGTGACGGGCGACGGGGCGCCGGCGCCTCGTCGTCGTCCGCAATAATCTGACGGATGGACGACAGAATTTCGTCCATTGACGGTTCTTTGGGGGCCGGCTTGTTCATTTGTGCCTCTTACGTATCCGCAAAGCGAAGGCCAGGACCCGCATCCAGGCCGACCGATTCGTTACGAACAGCTTAACTCGTTAAGGCGCCGTTAGGAATCGCTCACTCGAGCAAGGGACGAACATCCCCAAAAAATAATGGCCGGGACTGAGCCCGGCCATACAATAACGAGGTGTGCCTTCAGACTAATCCGCAACAGTGCGCAATTCCTGCCAGACATCATCGACAGTCTGGGTGTAGTTGACGGCCGACTTGACCACGACCGGCAGGCCGAGATCACTGGCCGTCAGGCGACCCATTGCAGACAGGAGCGAAAAAGTCGCGATGACTTTATTTGTGGACGCGTTGATCAGGCCTTCACGAGCGCTGGTCAATTCTGCCTGGGAATTCAGCACGTCGAGCGTGGTGCGCGTACCGAGGTCGCGCTCCTGAACAACGCCTTCGAGAACGGTCGAACCGGCAGCAACGGCAGCCTGGGCCGCCTGAATCTGTGCTTCCGCACTCTGGATGCCAGCCCATGCAGTGATCACGGCCTCGCGGACGCGATCATAGGCTGCCATGGCGTCGACTTCAGTTTTCACCTGGTCGAGATTGGCCTTGCGGACGCTCGAGCCCAGAGCACCACCGGCATAAAGCGGCACAGTGACCTGGAAGCCAACCTGACCGCTCAGCCCGTCTTGGGACATAAGCCCCGAAGTCCCACTCCACCGCGACCCGACCTGCCCATTGATCGTGGCCGTCGGACCGAAAGCGGCCTCAGCCGCGTCGGAACCGGCCTGAGCGGCCCGAATAGCCGCCTTGGACATAAGGATTGCAGGATGACCGACTTCGGCCTCGGCAATCGCGGTCTCAAGACCGGCGGGGATCAGCTTTGCGTAATTGTGTCCTGGCGAGAGATTCTGCGGACGGGCGCCGACATAGCGCTGGAAGGTCGCCTGGCTGACTTCAAGGCTGCTGACGGAGGCGCGATAGGACGCCTGCCCCTGGGCGAGGCGTGCCTCTGCCTGTGCCACGTCGATACGCGTGCCCTCGCCCACTTCCAGACGATCTCGCGCGGACTGCAGCTGCGCCTGGAAGAACTGAATGTTCTCCTCCCGCAGTGCCACCAGCTGGCGGTCGGTCAGGACGGACATATAGGCCTGCACCACCGAAAGCAGCACATTCTGCTCGGTGTTGCGGATCTGGTATTCTGCGACCTCGGCAGCGGCACGGGCGGCTTCGATCTGCGCTTCGGTCCGGTAATTGTCAAAAATGGTCTGGTTGTAGCTGATGCCCGTTGTGATCGAGCTGGGTGTATTCCAGTTACCGCCGATCAGGCTAAACTGCTGATTTCCGGCAATCGACGCACCGATTGTTGGCAGCTTGCGCGACTGTGCTTGGGCGATGCCTTCAGCCGATGATTTTGCCGAGAGAAGCGCCGACTGCAGGTCGGGCGCATGGTCATAAGCGGCGGTCAAAGCCTGAGTGATGGATTGCGCCTGCGCCGCACCGACAGACGCAGCGGCCAACATCATGGCTATCAAGCTCGACTTGATCATATTCTGCAACGTCACCACCCCGGCCATTAACACTTCACCCTTATGCCCACGTGGTACTGTTAACAACCCGCGTGGACAACACATACACTCGATTTACGCCTCGTTCACCCGGCGGCGTGGCCGCCAAGCAACATTCTTACGCCTACTAGAATACGAAATCCTGAATCAATGGGCGATTTGGCTGAAAGGGCAGATGTGCGTCAAACTCTGCACGTGCCGTCACGCCGCCCTCCGCACTGACATAAAGACTAGTGACGCCAATTCGCCCGGATCCGATCACCGCAACCAGACGCCCACCCGGATTAAGTCGATCCAGCAAGACCTTCGGCACCTCAGGCACGCTCCATCCGATATGGATGACATCGAACCTCGCCTGCTCGGGAAGAGCATCTTCGCTCTCGATTACACCAACATTGCCGAAACCCAGTTCCGACAGATTGCGGGTTGCCGCGGCTGCGAGCCCAGCATCGGGTTCGATGGCCACAACATTTTTGGCCACCAGCGACAGAATGGCGGCGCTGTAACCGAGCCCGGTCCCGATATCGAGCACCGAATCACTGGCCTGAACTTCCGCAAGCTGCAGCATTCGGCCGAGTGTCGCGGGCGAGCCCATGCTCCGACCGGCCACACCGAGGGGCTGGATGCTGTCGATATAGGCGACGGCCCGGCGTGCATCGGGAACAAAATTCTCCCGTGGCACGCGCAGGAACGCTGACAAGACGCGCACATCCAGCACGCCATTTGTGCGCAACTGGCTGTCCACCATGGCTGTGCGTTCGACGTTGAAGTCGGTCAAGACCACACCCCGGCTCGTGTTCATATGATGGCCGTGAATATCGCTCGCCGAGACGACGTGCAAGTCATCAGAGCCACCAGCCGGCCAACGCCAGCCCGGAAACCCGAGGTCACGCGGCCAAAAGGCCACGTCAAAACGGTCCGGGGAACCACGACAATGTAACGGAAGGTGATCTGACCGCAGGCTTGGCGAGGAGATCGATGGAGGCCACGTCCGGAATTGAACCGGAGTACACGGATTTGCAATCCGCTGCGTAACCACTCCGCCACGTGGCCTCTGTCCGGGCTTTTCGGGAGTTTCTCTTCCGAAGTCAAGATGGAGATGCACACGCGACCAACGCGCGTGTGCAAAATGCTCGGCCGGGGGCTGGAAGCCGTCCGGAAAGGCGGCAAAAAACCTTAGTAGACGACGACGCTTCGGATGCTCTCGCCCGAATGCATCATCTCGAAGCCCTTGTTGATGTCTTCGAGACGCAGCGTGTGGGTGATCATCGGGTCGATCTCGATCTTGCCGTCGAGGTACCAGTCGACGATCTTTGGAACATCGGTGCGGCCCTTGGCGCCGCCGAAGGCCGTGCCCATCCAGGTCCGGCCGGTGACCAGCTGGAATGGACGCGTCGAGATTTCCTTGCCCGCTCCGGCCACGCCGATCACCACGGACTTGCCCCAGCCGCGATGGCTGGCTTCAAGCGCCTGGCGCATGACGGTGGTGTTGCCGGTGCAATCGAACGTGTAGTCCGCGCCACCGATCAGGTCGCCACGACGCTTGGTCAGATTGACGAGATAGGGAACGACGTCGCCCTCGATCTCCTTCGGATTGACGAAATGCGTCATGCCGAAGCGCTCGCCCCAGGCCTTCTTGTCGTTGTTGATATCAACCCCGATGATCATGTCCGCGCCGGCCAGACGCAGGCCCTGGATCACGTTGAGGCCAATGCCGCCGAGGCCGAACACCACTGCGGTCGCGCCGATCTCCACCTTTGCCGTGTTGATCACTGCGCCGATACCGGTCGTCACGCCGCAACCGACGTAGCAGACCTTGTCGAAGGCAGCCGAGGCGTCGATCTTGGCGACAGCGATTTCCGGCAGCACGGTGTAGTTCGAAAAGGTCGAGCAGCCCATGTAGTGATAAATCGGCTTGCCTTCGAACGAGAAGCGCGAAGTGCCATCGGGCATGAGCCCCTGCCCCTGCGTCGCGCGGATCGAGGTGCAGAGATTGGTCTTGCCGGAACGGCAGGAATAGCACTCACGGCATTCGGGCGTGTAGAGCGGGATGACGTGATCGCCCTTTTTCACCGAAGTCACACCGGGGCCGACATCGACCACGACGCCGGCGCCTTCATGGCCGAGAATAGCCGGGAAGATGCCTTCGGGGTCGGCGCCAGACAGGGTAAAATCGTCGGTGTGGCAGAGACCGGTGGCCTTGATCTCGATCAGAACTTCGCCGACCTTGGGGCCTTCGAGATCAACCTCGACGATTTCGAGCGGCTTTCCGGCCTGGAACGCAACTGCGGCGCGGGTTTTCATTGGCATTCTCCAAGGCTTAGATTCGATTGGTCTGAGGGTGGCATAGCCTGCGGCAAGTGCAACCGGCAATCTGCCCGCCCCCCGCTCAATCCGATCAAACGTCGAATTCGTGGACTTCCGGCTGCTTGCCGATCAGCTTCTTGCGCACCGTCAGAAACTTGTGTTCCCCGTCTCGCCGCAACAGGACCGAATGGATCGGCTGGCCAAGAGTATCGAGCGGCGACGAAGACGAAATGATCTCCCAGCCTTCAGAAACCAGCTTGCTCAAGGGGTGAAGAATGTCGCTCATGTGTGCCTCCCAAAAAGATCGGCCCTGCATAGAGCTATCCAGCGAACGGAGCTAGTCGGCGCTCAGGGATATCGTTTCGCAGCAGTTACTTAGTCGGCTGATCTTCACGGAGGGAAACCTCGCCCCGCTAAAGCGACACGACCACATTCACCGTCGCCGCGACGATGACCGTGTTGAAAAAGAACGAAAATATGCCGTGCAGGAGCACCAGCTGCTGCATGCGCCGCGAGGTCACTGCCACATCCGCAACCTGGGCGGTCATGCCGATCACATAGGCAAAGTACAAGAATGCCAGTCCATCCGGCTGCCCCTTCAGTGGAAACTGGAGGCCGCCCTTTTGTTCCTCGTGATGCGACGCGCCTGAATAATATTCATAGGCATAATGATGCGCGGCCATGGCATGGACAGTCAGCCAGCCGAGGGGAACAGAGACCATTGTGGCGATGGACTGCAGCGACCCGGGCCCCTCTCCAGCCATCAGCAGGAACAGCGACACCAGCGATGCGCCAACCACAGCCAGCGTCACCACGAACAAGATCCACGCCGGAGCATCCTCGCTCTCGGCGTGCCGTTGCAGGAAGGGTGCGCTTGCCCGCGCAAAGCGAACGAGGCTGAGCACGAGATAGACCGCAAAGAAGCTGTTCGACCCCCAGAGCAACGCCTGGGTCGGCGTGACCAGCGCCGTCGCCAGGGCGGCGATGACGCCGGCCCCAGCCGCGAGGTAGAATGAGCTATGGCGCGATGATCTCAGCACGGAAACTATCCCCCCGCACGGGAGGATAGTCCCTGCTCTCTGGGCTGACCAGTCAGACGATGGCGCCGGGCCCCGGTACCGCTGCCGCCGGCACCTTGCCCATGATGATCATGCCCAGCACCTCGTCCTTGGTGACGTCCGACGTGCGCGCTGATCCGACGACCAACCCGTTCTTCATCACCACGACCCGGTCCGCGAGGTCGAAGACGTCGTGGATATCGTGGCTGATGAGGAAGATGCCGATGCCATCGGATTTGAGCTGCTTGATCAGCTCGCCCACCTGCGCCGTTTCCTGCGGCCCCAGCGCGGCCGTCGGCTCATCCATGATCAGGATGCGCGCGTTGAACAGGATGGCCCTGGCAATGGCCACCGACTGCCGCTGCCCACCGGACAGCGCCTTAACCGGCTCCTTGAACCGGCGGAAGTTCGGGTTGAGGCGCCCCATGACTTCGCGGGCCCGGGACTCCATGGCCGCGTCATCCAGCGTGCCAAGCGCCGTCGTGATCTCGCGACCGAGGAACAGGTTTGCGGCTGCGTCGACATTGTCGGCCACGGCGAGCTGCTGGTAAATCGTCTCAATGCCATAGGCCTTGGCATCGCGCGGATTGTTGATCGTGGCAGCTTCGCCATTGATCCGGATTTCGCCGGCGTCACGGCGATAGGCGCCGGAAAGGATCTTGATCAGGGTCGACTTGCCCGCGCCGTTATGGCCAAGCAGGCCCACGACTTCGCCCCGGTGCAGGCTGATCGACGCATGGTCCACGGCCTTGATCCCGCCAAAGGCGATCGAAATATCCGTCATTTCGACAAGCGGAGTATTGGTGTCCAACATCTACGGACTCCCTAGTGCTTGTTTCGGCGGTAGAGCGTGTCGAGCCACACCGCGAACACCAAAACGATACCAACGACAATCGACTGCAGGGGACTGTCCATCCCCATCAGCACCATGCCGGACTGCAGCGACTGCATCACCAGCGCCCCGAGCAGCGCCCCTGCGATCGTGCCCACGCCGCCCGCAAGTGACGTCCCGCCGATAACGGCTGCCGCGATCACATAAAGCTCGTCCAGCGTGCCCAGTGCATTGGTTGCTGCATTGAGGCGGGCGCTCGAGATTGCCGCCGCGATGGCGCAGAGCGCGCCCATGATCATGAAGATCTTGACCGTCACCCAGCGCGTATTGATACCGGCCAGTTCGGCCGCCTCGGGATTGCCGCCCATCGCATAGACATAGCGGCCAAAGCGGGTCCGCGAGGTCAGGAATGCCATGACCACGCCAACGCCAAGGGCGATCAACACGGGGGTGGCGATGCCATGGGCGATAAAGAGGCCACCTTCGGGCACTGGAATGCCCTGGGCCGTCGCATAGTTCTCAGCGATACGGACCGGCCAGGGATAGGAATTGGCAACCCAGACTGCACCGATGGTCGCGCCGCAGCCGATCACCGCCAGGGCAATCTCGGCCCAGAGCGGACGCTGCGGAAAATTGAAGCGCTGCCGCTGGCGACGCCCGAGATAGAGGCCGAGCACGATCGCCGCACAGGCAATTGCCGCCACTGCCCAGCTCCAGGTCGCCCCGATGGCGCCGGCCGGGCCGCCACCCATCAGTTGAAAGGTCGAATCCATAGGCGCCACCGTGCGCCCCATGGTCACCCACCAGGCCGCGCCGCGCCACACGAGATACCCGCCCAGCGTAACGATGAAGGCCGGTACCTTGAGATAGGCGATAATGCTGCCCTGCAGCGCGCCGATGCCCATGCCGACCGCGAGGCCACTGGCCAGCGACAGGATCCAGATCATCGGATGCCCGAGCCCAAGGCCCAGCTGCACCGGCAGGATCTGCGTCTGCATCACCCCCATCACCATGCCGACGAGCCCGAGGATCGAGCCGACCGACAGGTCGATATTGCGCGTGACGATGACCAGCACCATCCCGGTGACCATCACGGCAACAGACGCCGTCTGTACCGACAGGTTCCAGAGGTTGCGCGGCGTGAGGAACAGGCCGCCAGAGAATATGTTGAAGCCGATCCAGATGATCGCGAGCGCGCCGATCATGCCGAGAAGACGAGTATCGACTTCCGTGGCAATCAGAAAACGCTGAAGTGGACGTTGCGCAAAGCTGCTCGGATGCGCGGGGGGTGTCATGGCGTGCTGCTCGGCCATCAAAGTCTCCCGTAGAAGCCGCCCCGGCAGTGTCGAGGCGCGATCCGGCTACAGAAGTGCCGCAGCGCGAACGCCGCGGCACTTTTGAACCAGTCTATATGGTTTCGGCCTTAGTTACAGGCGGCCACCGAGCCAGCAGCAACGCCCTGGCAGACCACATCCTTGGACACCCAGCCGGCGTCGATAACGACGTTGAGATTGTCCTTGGTCACGGCCACCGGAGCGATGAAGAAAGCGTTCATTTCAACGCCCTTCGGCCCACCAGCGAACGGCACGACGCCGGTCACTTCGCCAAGGGCCTTGCCGCCGGCGAGCTCGAGAGCCACTTCAGCGGCCTTTTTGCCGAGTTCGCGAGCGTCCTTCCAGACCGACACGGTCTGCGTGCCGAGCGCGATGCGGTTGAGCGCAGCATGGTCGCCGTCCTGGCCCGAGACCGGAACCGAGCCGGCGAGCCCCTGTGCGGCGAGCGCCGCAATGGCGCCACCAGCTGTACCGTCATTGGACGCAACGACAGCGTCGACTTCGTTGTTATTGGCGGTCAGGAACTGTTCCATGTTCGCCTGGGCGACTTCCGGGTTCCAGTTGTCTGTATAGGCTTCGCCAACATTCTTGATCTTGCCGGAATCGATGCCGGCCTGCAGCACTTCCATCTGGCCTTCGAAGAGGAAGTCCGCATTGGGGTCAGCCGAATTGCCCTTGATGAAGACAAAATTGCCTTCGGAAACGACGGCAGCGACACCAGCCGCCTGCAGACGCCCGACTTCCTTGTTGTCGAAGGTCAGGTAGAACGCATCCGGGTTCTCGATGAGGCGGTCATAGCCGACCACCGGAATGCCTTCTGCAACAGCGGCCGCCACGGCAGGGCCGACTGCTTCACTATCCTGCGCGAGGACAATGATGGCGTCAGCGCCCTGGCTGATCAGGCTTTCGATGTCGGTCAGCTGCTTGGAAGCAGACGACTGTGCGTCGGCGGAGATATACTTGGCGCCGGCCGCGTCGAGCACGCCCTTGATGGCGGCCTCATCGGTTTTCCAGCGTTCTTCCTGGAAGTTATTCCAGGAAACGCCAATGACGATTTCATCCTGCGCAACAACGGCGCCGGTCATTACGGTCGTGGCTAGCAAGACCGCCAAAAACTTGTTCATGTTGTCCTCCCAAGGGCAGGTCGCTGCCCACCTCGCATGACCGCACTCCACCCCCTCCAGGGCAAGCCGGCCTCGCTTGAGCATTAATTTCAATGCTCGAAAAAAGACCTCGCACGCCGCCGCGTAACATGTCAACGTGATTTTGGGACCCTGGCACACGCCAAGTTTGCGCAGTGTGGCAAGCTTTGTGACTAAGGACGCTGGCAGGAGAGTAAGGTGTGACGCGAACCGTCAGCGATAGCGACAGCGTCCGGCGTCAAAACCGGGGACTGGTCCTTGACGGTCTGCGCCGACAGGGGCCTCAGTCGCGGACCGCCCTCGCCAGTCTCACCGGGCTCAGCCACGCCAGCATCACCGCAATCATGGCCGACCTGCTGGTTCAGGGCCTCGTCGAGGAACTGCCCGGCGAGCGGCCGGACGGCAGGGCCCGAGGTCGTCCCCCTACCAATATCCACTTCCGTCGCACCACTGCTTATGCGGCCCTGTTCGAGATCGACGTCAACCGCGTCCGCCTGTCGCTGGTCGATTACGGCGGTGTTCTTGTCGACCGTATCGAGAGCCCGATAACCCCGACGACCTTTGCAGAAACCCCACCCGACCTCTTCTGTGCCGAGCGCATGGCCCATCTCATGGGCCGCAATCCCACCGCCAGCACCGCCCTTCGCCGCGTGGCCATTTCGGTTCAGGGCATTCTCGAGCGCGATGTCCGTGGCCTCCGCTGGTCACCAATTCCCCATCTCGCCGGAGCCCCCTTTGCCGGGCAATTGTCCGAGGACCTGGGTCTACCCGTAACCCTCCACAAACGGGGCCGGTTGCTGGCCGAGGGCGTGCGCTGGCTCGACCCGGACCTCCACGCCGAAAGCGTCGCCACCGTGTTCATCGGTTCCACCGTCGCCATGGGCATGACCTTTCGCGGGCAGATCATGGGGCGCGGCGATGAAGGCGCGACCGAATTCGGCCACATGAACCACGCCCCCAATGGCGCGCTCTGCCGGTGCGGCATGAAGGGTTGCATCGAGGCCTATGCGGCCGATTACGGTGTCCTCCGCAATGCCTATTCCGTGCCCGAAAGCACGCAACCGGCCGCTTCGGTTCCGGCGGCCCAGTACGACGCGTTGATGCAGCGCGCCGAGGCAGGCGATCGCGCCGCCACCCACGCCTTCAATCTGGCCGGCCGCGCCATCGGCTACGGCCTGAGCCGTATGCTGGCGCTCTACGACCCGTCTGACATTCTCATCGTCGGCCCGGGTGCGCGCGCCCTCGAGCTCATGCGACCCGAGATGACGCTGGCACTCAATGCCTCGCTCGTCTGCAAGATCAACGGCGCGCCCCGCATCGTTGGCTACCGCGACGAGAAGGAGCCCATCTTCCGCGGGCTGCTCATGAAGACCCTGCGCGACATCGACCAGACCGACTTCGCCGCCCTGCCCGGCAGCGACCGTCTCGGCACCCCGCCCTGACCATCAGATTTTCAGCCAGCCATAGAGCTCCTCGGCCAGTTCCGCCGGCTCGGCGAGTGCCCCATGCAGCACCAGTTCCTGCGTGGTTGGCGCTTCGAACGGCGAGTCGATCCCGGTAAAGTTCTTGATCTCGCCTGCCCGCGCCCGCTTGTAGAGTCCCTTAGGGTCCCGCGCCTCGCACACCTCCAGCGGTGTATCGACAAACACCTCGGAGAACGTGATGTCGCCGGCGATTTCCCGCGCCAGACGTCGTTCCTTCTCGAAGGGCGAAATGAACGACACGAGGACGATCAGCCCGGCGTCCGCCATCAGCTTCGCGACCTCGGCCACACGGCGAATATTCTCGACACGCGCCGCTTCGGTAAAACCGAGATCCTTATTGAGCCCGTGCCGGACATTGTCGCCATCGAGGATATAGGCGTGCCGCCCCTCGGCTGTGAGCCGTTTTTCGAGCAGGTTCGCAATGCTCGACTTGCCCGATCCGGAGAGCCCGGTGAACCAGACGATCCGCGCCTCCTGCCCTTTCATTTCGGCGCGCACCTGCCGGTTCACGTCGAACGACTGATAGCTCAGGTTCTGCGCCCGGCGCAGGCCGAATTCGATCGTCCCGGCCCCAAGCGTCGCATTGCTCAGCCGGTCGATCAGGATGAAGCCGCCTGTCACCGGATTTGCAGCATAGGCGTCGAAGGCGAAGGGACGGTCGGTGGCGATCGTCACCGTGCCCACTTCGTTGAGTTCAAGCCGCGTCGCCGGTGCTCGCTCGAGCGTATTCACATTGGTGCGGAATTTGATGGACGTGATGGTCGCCGGCACCAGCTGCGTCCCGACCTTGAGGAGATAGGACCGCCCCTGATACGCCGGCTCTTCCCCCATCCAGACGATCTTCGCCTGAAACTGGTTGGAATATTCCGGCGTCGCTCCGGGATGCGACAGCACATCGCCGCGCGACACATCGATCTCGCGATCGAGCACCAGCGTCACTGCCTCCCCGGCCCCTGCCCGCCGCCGATCCCCGTCCATGGTCACGATACGCGACACCAAGGCCGGTTTTCGCGAGGCCGCGACCAGCACTTCATCGCCCACCGCGACCGAGCCAGACGCCACCGTCCCCGAAAACCCACGGAAATCGAGATTGGGCCGGTTGACCCATTGCACCGGAAACCGGAGCGGGCTTTCAGCCGGGTCCCCAGCCACGTCGATGCCCTCGAGATAGGGCACAAGCGGCACGCCCGAGAACCAGGGCGTCTGCGGGCTGCTGGTGAGGATATTATCGCCCGCCAGCGCCGACACCGGAACCACATGCAGCGTCTCGAACCCCAGACCTTCGGCAAAGCGCCGATACTCCGCCTCGATGCCGTCAAACACCGCCTGATCGTAGCCGACAAGGTCGATCTTGTTGATCACCAGGACCACATGCTTCACCCCGATCAGAGAGAGAATGAAACTGTGCCGCCGTGTCTGTGTAAGCAGGCCTTTTCGCGCATCGACCAACACCAGCGCCAGATCGGCATTGGAGGCGCCGGTCGCCATATTGCGCGTGTACTGCTCATGCCCGGGCGTATCCGCCACGATGAATTTGCGCTTGTCCGTGGCAAAAAAGCGATAGGCCACGTCGATGGTAATGCCCTGCTCGCGCTCGGCCTGAAGCCCGTCCACCAGCAGAGAAAAGTCGATCCCCTCCGCACCCACACTGCGATTGCGGCTTTCCTTCTTGAGGCTGGCGAGCTGATCGTCCAGCACCTGCTGGCTGTCAAACAGCAGCCGCCCGATCAGCGTGGACTTCCCATCATCGACACTGCCGCAGGTCAGGAAGCGGAGCAGCGACTTGTCTGTCTGCTGCGCCAGCCAGAGATCGAGATCGGTGTTGGGGCTTACCATGGCGAGGGACATGTTCAGAAATACCCTTCCTGCTTTTTCTTCTCCATGGAGCCGGCGGAATCGCTGTCGATCAGCCTGCCCTCACGCTCTGACGTGCGGCTCGCCTGCATTTCCATGATAATGGAGGGCAGATCGGCTGCAGTGGACCGGATGGCGCCGGTCAGCGGATAGCAGCCGAGCGTCCTGAACCGCACGGTCTCGGTCCGGGGTGCTTCTCCTGCCTCGAACGGCAGGCGGTCATCGTCGACCATGATCAGCGTTCCGGAGCGATCCACCACCGGACGCGGCTTGGCGAAATAGAGCGGCACGATCGGGATATTTTCCGCGTAGATATAGGTCCACACGTCGAGCTCGGTCCAATTGGAGATCGGGAACACCCGCATGCTCTCCCCGGGATTGAGCCGCGTATTGAACACGCGCCACAGCTCGGGCCGCTGGTTCTTGGGGTCCCATGCATGGGAAATATTGCGGTGCGAGAACACGCGCTCCTTGGCGCGGGACTTCTCCTCGTCGCGCCGCGCCCCGCCGATCGCCGCATCATAGCGCCCGGCATCGAGCGCCTGACGCAGGGCGGCGGTCTTCATGATGTCGGTATAGCGCGACGAGCCATGGGTGAACGGATTGACCCCGTCGCGCGCGCCCTCCTGATTGGTATGCACGATCAGGTCAAAGCCATATTCCTCGGCCATGCGGTCGCGGAAGGCGATCATCTCGCGAAATTTCCAGGTCGTATCGACATGGAGCAGTGGGAACGGGATCTTGCTCGGGTAGAAAGCCTTGCGCGCCAGATGCAGCAGGACGCTCGAATCCTTGCCGATCGAATACATCATCACCGGCCGCTCGAAGCTGGCGGCGACTTCGCGCAGGATTTCGATGCTCTCTGCTTCGAGAGCCTGAAGATGCGTCAGGCGGTTGCGGTCCACTTTACTTCCAATCCCGGCAAAACGACGAAAACAAGATGGCCCCCAACCATGCCTTTGGGTACGGCGGCAAGCGCTTCGTATCAAGCCGTAAAGTGCCGGAATTGCTGGGCTTTCCAGGCCGTTTGGCAAAATTGTGCGGGCATCCCGCCCTGCTCGCCAAGCCCCTCCAAAAGCGCTGTATTTGCCGATGCAGCCCGTTCGTCTTGAGCCGAAACGGCGAAAAAATAGTTCTCATCCAAGACGTCGCCGGAACCGCTCAGTCGGTCAGCAGGTTTCTCTACTCCAACCGCAATGGAGCGCCAGATGACCAAGGAAAAGTCGACGCCGGCCCCGCTCGAGACGACGCCCGGCAAGCAGCAGGATGACAACATCGACGATCTGGGCCGCAAGAAGGACGGAACGACGCTCGACCAGCCGCATGGCGACACCGGCCGCTCCGGCACGACGTCCACCCCAAAACCAAAATGAGATGTGTCAAAGCCTAAGACACACTTGCGAGCGATCATCGGCAATGCTAGAGGGCTCGCGGATGCCGGTATAGCTCAGTTGGTAGAGCACCTGATTTGTAATCAGGGGGTCTCGGGTTCGAACCCTGATGCCGGCACCAGATATTCCGTATATAACAATGACTTACGCTTCATTGTATCCATGAAGGCTCGGTCGATCCGATCTGTGTCCGCACCATGTCCGCAACTCCGAAAGTAATTTGGAATCGTCTTCGGGGCCGAAAACAGCGAGCCAGTTTCCAACCTCAGCGGGATTTAAGCCGCCAATGCTTGCACGCGCTGCCGGATCATGATGGCGGCGCTGCCGAGAGAATTGGCTAAGTCCCAACCATAATGGATGTTCTGCTTCTGGCCCAAAGCGGAACGAGGGATGAAAGCTCACAAGATGAATAGCGGACTCTGACTCCGCCGATCTTGGTTCGAGTCCAGGTTCCCCAGCCAATCACTTCTCTCAAGCAAATCAACGACTTGGGGTAGCGGCAACAGCCCTTCCCTCTTCGCTATGTGCCACCATGTACCGTCGAGCTAAGTGCTTGAAAATCAACGGGCGCAAAGGTGCGTCGGGCAACGCTATGGCACATGGTATGGCACATGGCCGCATCGGGTCGGCGCTCTTACCGGCGGACGCCCGCGTGGGCTCGCGATCTCACTTGAATCATGGACGTGCGGTGCCATGTGGACCCGCGGACCGTGCGAACGTACATTCGGCGCGCGGACCGATAAAAGGACTTTGCTCACGCTGCCTTCCAGTGACAGCCCAACCACCGACGGGGAAAGATGGCTTATGAACCCAAACAAGATCAATTGGTGCTGGATAAGGAAGAGGCTGCAATGCGCCAGACCCACCTGGCCATCTTAGCGCACGAATCTGGAGACCTTGACGCTGCCGTAACCTTGGCGGGGGCTGCCGACGGCATGTTGCCGGAAAACCCAACCCAGAACATATTCGGCCGGCTTCGCGATGATCCAGCTATGGCACAGCTAGATCGGAAAGACTGGATTCAGGTGATCAACTGGGAGCGCGATTGGCTAAAGCACCCGACACCTCAACTGCCCCCCACTGTCACAATTACCGCCCTTGATGCTGGTTTCATGATTATCCGAGCGATGACGAAGCTCCCGAAATGGTCGGACAAGATGTTCGCGTTTAAGGATTGGTACATGATCGCAATGACCCAGCCTGACACTCCCGAGCAAAAAGAGCCGTGACTGGTGACATTTCGATATACAGATTTAGCGCAAGGGGAGCAGAGACGTGAATTATCGTGCGACGTTGACTGGTGGTTTTCATGAGGGCGCTCGCCTCACTGTTTTCCAGCCGGACGGCAATGGCTCATATATCCAGCTTCAGGCAGGGGACGGTATTGAGGTCATTGAAGGCCCAGAAGAGGGTTCGATCATCTCCGTCAATTATGTAGATAGTCACTCTCTGGAGCTTCTAGTCGGAAGAACGCTACGCCGGCTGCGGCCGGCGGATGGTGTCGAGGTGCCAGAAAGCCGTCGGGTGAGTGGGCAGAGAGTCCAAAATTGGATCGTGATGCCGAGCTGACATCCGTCGACTTTCGTTGCAGAGATCTTTTGGTGAGGGCTTCGGCCAAAAGTGCGCTGGGCAACGCGGTGGGACCATGCAATGTACATGGGGACTGGTGGCCTAGTTAGACCGCCTCCCTCGGCGAAGATACTTGCGCTACTTGCATATGAGCACCTGACAGGACAATCCTTCGCATGCTTTGAAATTCGAGTGCCGCCGATGAGACAGCTCTTCTTGAAAATTCCGGACCCGGCCGTCGTCGTTGATCTCGCACCCGAAGAGCTTGCGGAGGTTCTCCTTGGCCTGCTGAAAAGTGAGGAGAGCTTCCACCCATACAACTTGGAAAACGAACTGGCTCACCGGCGCGAAGGCGAGAACTACCCCGAGGCCGGCCGTTCATCGATCGGTTTGGCGCTTCGCGAGGCATTTGCCTGGTTGGAAGGGCAAGGGCTCATTGTTCCGACTCAGAGTGGCAATGGTTGGCGTACGCTGAGCCGGCGGGCGAGAATGATCGCCAACGAAAACGACTTTGAACGATTCCGGGGTTCGCAGGGCTTGAGCAAGCGGCAACTGCATCGTGCGATTGCCGACAGGGTTTGGAGCGAATTCGTACGCGGTGAGTACGATGGCGCTGTGTTCCAAGCAATGAAAGCAGTAGAGGTGGCCGTCAGAAACGCCTCGAACTCACCGCACAAGCTCATAGGTGTCAATTTGATGCGGGCAGCTTTTCATCCGGAGAATGGCATCCTCTCCGATATGGACACAGAATTCTCCGAGCGAGAAGCGAGGATGGCCCTCTTCGCCGGGGCAATAGGCTCTTATAAAAATCCCCAGTCACACCGCGATGTTAATCTAGAGCATCCTGAGGAGGCTATCGAGATTATCATGCTAGCGAACCATCTTTTGCGCATAGTCGACGCACGATTGCCATTTACCACGCCCAGCGCCTCATGAATGCGCCTGCATCGGACTGGTGGAAATTCAGTGGTAACCCTAGAAAAAACCAATGAGCCGACGACGATTTACACCACGCCCGCCCCGCCTCTTACCAAGCCCGCCCAGGAATCCTTTTCGCCGGCGGCGCGAGCGATTCAATGCTGGGCCCGCCTTGTTTGTGGTTGCAGTGTTCGGCGGCATCGCTGCGATGATTGCCGGCAATGGGTCGCCGCAGCCGCAAACGACCAACCCAACTGCCTCGGCCCCTGTTGAGACAGCTAGCCTGGCAGGCGAGCAACGTATGCGCTTCCAAATGTGCGGGAGCGAGCGATTCACCTGCGTCGTTGACGGCGACACAATCTGGCTCGAGGGCCTCAACTTGAGGCTGGAGAGCTACGACACTCCCGAGCCCTACAACGACATCTGCGGCGGCCAAGCCGAGGTTGCGCTTGCACACAACGCGAGTGCCAGACTGCTGAAGCTGCTGAATGACAACAGCTTCACCGTGGAGACACATGGCACCGACCGTTACGACCGTACGCTGGCGACTATTCGCATTGGTGGCACAGACGTCGGCGACATCCTGATCAAGGAAGGCTTGGCTCGTCGTTGGCCTGATGGCAACGAGTGGTGGTGCCTCTGATGTCAAGCAGTTGGTGATTTTTGGCACGTAGTTTGGGATCAGACTATCGGGCCACCAACGTGCAAACAATTGACGAGTTGATCGCAGAGGCGACTGCATCCGGTGGGTCGGAGCGAGCAAACTATCAACTCTTCATTTCTAGTCTCTGCGATGTGTTGGACGTGGCTCGCCCTTCGATGAGCCACGAGGCAAATGCCCGAAACGACTACGTCTTCGAGCGCAGTCTTGATTATCAGCACCCCGACGGCTGGACGACCAAACTTTACGTTGACTGTTATAAACGCGGGCATTTCGTTCTTGAGGCCAAGCAATCAGCCCGCCGCGAAGCGCAGGATCTACAGCACCCGAACATTTTCGGCTCCGAGGCCCGGAGCCGTAAGCTCGGCCATGCCAAACGAGGCAGCCGCGGTTGGGACCGGGTCATGCGTGCCGCTTATCTCCAGGCAGTGGACTACACGCGCCATCTCCCGGTCGAGCATGGCTACCAGAGCTTTGGTTCTATGCGCGCATCACCAATCGAAAATGGCACTGGTCGGCGCCAACCAAAAGCGGCTATCGCGACGTGCGCTTTCTTGAACGAATGCTGATCGGCCAAGCGCTAAAGGTGAACCCGGACCTAATCAACACGAGCGAGACAGCAATGCTTCGCAACCTCAAAGTGCCAGGACTGCTCAATACCGAGCCAGGCGGCCTGAGGAAGTCCGACAAAGCACTCGCGGCGGTACTTCGTTATTGACCTTTCGTTGAGCTTGGCGCCACCGGCACCAGCTCAATGCGCGTGATCTTCACCGGTCCACCATCGGGGCCCGACAATTCCATCTGTGTGCGATCGCCGTATTTCTTCGGCTTCAGCTTACCAGCCAGCCACTTGCGCGCCTCGATGCGCAGAGCAGAGCGCTTGAGCGCTTCACCGTTCTCCTGCCAGCCAATGGCCTCGCCATCGCCGTTGCGCTTCTCCATCCAGTCATTGCGCCCGTCGTCGGCAATATCGAGGATGTCGTCGGCCATCGTCTCGGCCTGCAGCTCGCGCGCGCCCGTGTATTGGTCACGGAATGCCTTGTACGTTTCATCACCCAACCAGCGCATGACAGTGGTCTTAGTTGGCATTCCCGCGTCATCGCAGATCGAGCGCAGGCTCTCCCCGTCTGCTAAGCGTAAGCAAATCGTGTCAACGACTGCTGTCGGCCGCCCTGACTTTTTCTTGTTCTTTGGCCCTTGGCGGCCAGCAATCTTTTCAGGCAACCTGAGCCTCTTCACACTTCTAGTCGCATCTAAAATTTTGGGGGCGTTTGTGGGCAGGGAACGCAAGAAATCACTAGCTAAAGCGCCGTCCAACGTCGCTCGCTCTGTTCCATTGGGAGAAGGGGCAGCAGAGGCCAATCCTGGCCCGATCGTGGCAAAGGAGCTTTTTAGGATTGCAATTGCGATACCGGCCGCTGTTGGAATTATCGGGCAACTTGACGACAAACTACATTTGGCGGAGCTCCTGGAGCGCATCGTCACTGGATACAAAGTTCTATCTCAGGCGGTTTGGCGTCCTTTACTCGATCGGCTACCGGTCGAAATAATACTCGATGCAGACACGCTTTCTGTGCTCGCGCTTATGTTCATTCCGTCTGCTATCTTCATGTATCAGACGCGCAACACTACTACCAAGGCTATAAGAGCAACCAAACTTTCTGGCATGTGGTCTAATGCGTCGCTTGCCGGTGTGTGCGTAACTGCCGCGATATTCCAATCGCTCACATGGAATTACGCGATAATGGCCTACCTGATTGCCACATTTTTTATCCTGGAATTCACATGGTTGCAGAGAGGACGGAATACAGTTTTTGTGATGCTGGCGGCGACCGTCGCGGCCAGTTTGGCCAGCACATACGTATCACATGGCGGAAGCCAGAACCTTCTCGCAGTAGTAGGTATCGGAATCGTCCGAGCTCTAGTTATCTCAGCTCCGGTTATGATCACTATGTCAGCGGTCATACGCGGCTTCCGCACTCCGGCATACATATTGGCCGTCTTTGGCGGCGTTCTCGGAGTAAACTGGCTAGCAACAGACGTTTTGCCTGTGGTCGACGGTCTATTGCGGATCGAGGGGATTTGAGCACTCAATAGACTGTTACGTAGACCCACAAATTGATAGCGCCTGTCATGCTGCCGTGCCAACTTCGTAGTTCAAGCCAGGGGAACTAATGAAGTCATATTTTCTAGCTGCCTTAGCAGCATTTCTACTTTGCGCACCTGCTACCGCTCAGCAGGACGGGGAATACAAATACATCAAGGATCACTACGACCAGCAGCACATGATGACCTTCTGCAACATCGAAGGTTTCATTGACGATGCCTGGCTCGCCGAGGTTCAAATGGCCACAACAAACGCTCAGGACGTAACCGACCCTGTTATTGCCGCTCGGGCGTGGGACGATTCTCAAAACTTCTTCAGATCCCAGATAACCGAGATCAAGTCTTGGTCTCGATCCAGGATGGAAGGCATCTGCGAGAACGTTCGGCAGATCGGCATCGACGATCTGGGCATAGGAACATACGAGGGCGATGAAGAGTGCGACGGCTGCTGATGTCACGTGATGTAACGTTATGTCACGCGTGACAGAGCGGCGTTCTTCGCTCTGCTTGGCCGAGGAGTGACAGCGCCATGGGGCGGCATCGCACAGGCTCTGGAAGGGCCGGCAAAAAAACTTTGTTCGTTCAGCTTCGACGCAGGGTCGACGTGATCGCAGACCGTGGCCTGTGTGATGCGCCAATATTGCACGCACCGTTCACATAGGGGCTGCTTTGCGAGCTGGGCGGCGCGGACGAGCTTCCATCGGCTCGTCCAATACAGCTTGCGATAGGCCTGCGCCTCTGGTGATCTGCGTTCCATTACATGCTTGCCTTGCGGGAGACGTTGAATGGAAACTGCGTATCTTTTGATAGCCCTGATTTTCGGCCAGAGCGGCACCCTGGCGAATATCGCGCCGGTCAATGTATTCCCCACCGAGCAAGCCTGCATCGCTGCGATGGAAAGCATCCTTCAATCTCTGCCAGACGCAGACCGCTCAACGTTTTTGTGCATCAATGCAGAGACTGGCAAAAGCCAGGTGCAAGAGCTCATGGAAGAATTCCCAACGCCTTCGTAGACTTCCTGCCTTCGGTGGTGACGCGGAGCAAATGCTATGCACAAGCACTGCATTTGCAGGAGGGTGTCAGATTGACGTCCTGACGATTGCGGCCGGCACGATCCAAGGCTAGGCTGCTCGAATGAGAGGGTCCTCGGCATGAAGTGGCTTTTGGTTGTGGTGTTCTATGCCGCAGTTGCTGGGGAGCCGAGCACTCAGATCAGTACCGGGCGAACATTCCAAAACAAGACGGAGTGCGAAGACGCGCGACGTGATCTGATAAACTGGCCGGATGGTGACGTTGAGAGCACCGGCTTCATGGGCGACCGCATTTCCTATTTCTGCTATCGCATAGACGTCGACTGAACGAAAAGGCCCAGCGGGCCGACCGATACCATAAGATCGGCATGCCAAAGACCGATGCCGGCCAGCGCAAGGTGCCGCTCACGCCCATGGTGGTGAACACGCTGAGAGAATGGAAGCTGGCATGCCCAAAGGGCGACCTCGATTTGGTTTTCCCATCGGGATCGGGGAAGGTCGAAGGCCACAGCAACATCGTCAACCGCGGCATGATCCCGACCATGATCGCGGCTGGCGTGACGGTTGTAACCGGCAAGAATGAAAACGGCCAGCCAGTACTGGGTGCGAAGTATTCCGGGCTACACGATCAGCGCCACTGGTTTGCCTCGTGGTGCATCAATCGGCGAAGCGAGGGAGGTCTAGAGCTCTCGCCGAAGCAGGTTCAAAAGCGCATGGGCCATAGCAACATTGCTGTGACGCTGGACACCTATAGCCATCTCTTCCCAAGCGACGACGAGCAGGATGACCTCGAGATTGGCCTTTCGCTTGGCAGGGTTTTTAAAAGGCACGCCATACAGGATACGATCATGGCTCCGAGATGATCTTCCTGCGGTGCGCGTTGCCTCCTAACGGCACACCGGCAGCTCTCCCCACCGGGTCGTAAATCGCGGACTCCGCATCTCGAATTTTGTTGTGAAGGTCTGGGCCTTTTTGGGCCCGCCCATCGTTGCGGCAGGTACCACCGTTGCGCGACCCCAGCGCCGGTTCGCCTCGTCCATCGCTGCCATCACCTTGGCCGCTCGCTCGTGGTCTAGGTTATCGAATAGCGCGACTTGCCGCTCTGCCGGCGGCACCAGGTCTTGTGTGATGATGCCAGCCTTACTGTAGCGGAAACCATCCTTCCACAGTGCATCGACGGCCCGCTTCGCTGCCTTGATGAGCGTTAGGCTGTCGTTTGTTGCCTCTGGGATGTCGATGGTCATAGAGACGCTGCGCTGCGGATCGTCGCGATTGAACCGCGACGTGTGCATGAAAATGCGTAAGCATCCGGTGAGGACCGCAGGTATCAGGGTCGCCTATGCTCACGGATGAGG
>JADGMW010000049.1_pt1 | contig 48241 bp, 43 predicted proteins | sample 8641801 | NCBI WGS metagenome assembly JADGMW01 (sample SAMN16272018, study PRJNA661076) | feces metagenome | isolation source: fecal sample from diarrhoea affected cattle A | host: Bos taurus | place: South Africa: Lokaleng Village, Mahikeng | collected 2019-09
TCGAGGTCCAGGTTGCGGCCGAAGTAATGATCCTCAGCGGTGTAGTTGGCGGCTGTGCACATGCGACTACCTCCGAACTCGCGGTCCACCCCGATGCCGTGAGGGAGCGAGGTGGGCACCATGTGGATGCCTCGGTCGACGGAAGAGAGGGGAAGCGTTGCCGCACGCCCGTCGGTGTCCGATGCTCAGCGCTCACGGTATCCGAATGGCTGCACGCTCATGGAAGGTTCGGATGGACGCGGTCTCGGGTCGGCACGGTCTCGAGCCGGCACGGTCGCGGAACGGCATTGTGGTGCCCCCGGCAGGAATCGAACCTGCGACCTAGAGATTAGAAGGCTCTTGCTCTATCCAACTGAGCTACGGAGGCGCGGCCAGAATCTTAACGGCTCGGCGGCCAGCCGTGTGCGGGTACCCCTCTACGCGTTGCGCGCGGAGCCGGGGTTGTCCTCCTGGGCCTCCGGTGCGGTGCCGTTCCCCGGCGGGGAGACGCGCGGAATGTCCACCTCGCCGCCCTTGACCCGCTGCAGCACATGGTCGATCCCGATCCCCAGGACCACCGCGACACAGACGGAGATCACTGCGCCGAGCAACGGCTGGGATTCGAACCAGCCCCCGACGAGCCTGCCCATCAGCGACGAGTACAGAGCCCAGGTGATGCCGCCGAGGATGGTCAGCGGCACGAACTTCTTGCGGGGGTATCGAGTGGCGCCGGCCGTCATGTTCACGGCGATACGGCCGATCGGGATGTACCGGGCGGTGAGAATGACCGCCGCGCCGCGCTTGTCCAGCCCGCGCCGGGCCCACGCGAATGCGGCCTTGCCCTTCGGGCTGCGCATCCACCGGAATCGCTCCGTGCCGACGCGCCGTCCGATCGTGTACGCGATGTTGTCTCCGAGGATCGCCCCGACCGCCGCGATGACGATGATCGCGGCGAGGTACGGCCGACCCGTCGAACCCGACAGCGACGCCAGAGTGACGAGCACCGTCTCGCTCGGGACCGGCGGGAAGAACCCGTCGACGGTGCACACCACGAAAAGCAGCGGGTAGACCCACAGCGCAGCCGCCTGACCGGTGATGAATTCGTTGATCACATCCATGGGCTGGTGGTGTGCTCCCGTCGGTATCGCGCACGTGCTCACCCCACGGTATGCGGTCGGGGCGGAAGTGGGAACGACTGCGACGCCCCGACGGACTCAGGCGACCAGTCCGGCCCGGAACGCGGCCAGAGCCGCCTCCACTCGATTGCGGGTTCCGAGTTTGGTGAAGACCGCCGAAAGGTGCGTCTTGACAGTGGTTTCGCTCAGGAACAAGCGGCCCGCGATATCGGCGTTGGATGCCCCGGTGGCCAGCACCCGCAGCACGTCGCGCTCCCGCTCGGACAGCCGAGTGAGGTCCGTCACCGCGGGCGCCGGGGTTGCCACCTGGTGGTGCGCCACGATGCGGCGCAGCGAGTCGGCGCTGAACAGTGTGTTCCCGGCAGCAACCGCCCGCACCGACTGATGGTACGTCTGCGGCGGCTCGTCCTTGCTCAGGAAACTGTGCGCGCCGGCAGCGACGGCCTGCACCACGAGATCGTCGACATCCATCGCCGTCATGGCGATCACGCGGGGCGGATGGGGCATCGACATGAGTTGCCGGGTCGCCTCGAGGCCGCCCACTCGGCGCATCTTCAGATCCATCAGCACCACGTGCGGCGAGAACCGGTGGACGGCGTGGGGGACCCGGTCGCCGTCGTCGACATCGGCCACGACCACGATGTCGTCGGTCGCGGCGAAGATGTCGGTGACGCCCCGGCGAACGAAGGGGTCGTCGTCGACGACGAGCACGGTGATCATCTCGGCAGCAGCGGGCACAGGTGGAGAGCCTAGGACCGGCCCCCGACACGAGGCGTGTTCCGCCCCTTGCAGAATCGCCTGTCAGGCCGACCAGGGCACCCAGCAGTCCACGACGAACTCGGAGCCCACCACCCCGGCCCGGAGCGTGCCCCCGATCTGATGTGCCTGCTCGGCGAGACCGGTCAGGCCCGCCCGCGAGCCGATGGGCACGGTCGGAGGCAACGAACTGAGCCCATTGCGCACGTCGATCCGGATGCCCTGGTGGGCAGCGCCGGTGATGGTGATGCGCACCGTCTGGTCCGACGCGTACTTCTGGACGTTGGTGAGGGCTTCCTGCACCACCCGGTACGTCACGTGGCCGGACACGGTGCCGACGTCACCGGGCTGGAGATCGGTGAACAAGACGGTGTGCAACCCTGCCGCGCGCGCGGACTGGACGAGATCGGCCACGGCATCTATCCCTTGATGTCCGCTGGCCCGCGACGCGCCGGCCGTCCCACGAAGCACCCCGACGATGCTCTTGAGCTCGTCGAGAGATTCGTGCGCGGTACTGCGGATCATCGCGGCCGTATTGGCTGTCTTCTGCGGATCATCGGCCCCACCGACCTGCAGTGCTCCCGCGAACAGGGAGATTCGGCTCAGTCCTGCGGCGAGCGTGTCGTGCATGTCGCGGGCGATCCGGGTTCGTTCCTCGGTACGGATCATCTCGTCGTGGATCGATTCCGTCTTCGCCGTCGCGCGGTCGCGCACGCGTTCGGCGACGGTCAGCTGCGAGCGGGTCTGCTCGAGCAGCGCGAGCACCACCACGACCGTGACGAGCGCCGCCGCGACCAGCCAGGGGATCCACCAGGCGACCTCCCACATCGGCTTGGGTGCGGTGTCCTCCGGGCGCATCGTGCCCATCGTGAGTACCGAGTTGTCGCGGGTGCGGTGCGCGTCGTACGTGAGTGAGATACCGCACGCGACGAAGACGGCACCGGCGGCTCCGGCAAGTCGTCCGCTGCGTTCCGATTTGACGACGGCGTACAGCGCGATGAGCGCGGCGGTGGCGTCGGTGGAGAACAGCAGAGGTCCGAGGAGCGTGACGGCGAGCACCGTCCAGGGGCTCGAGTGGCGCCACACCAGAGCAAACGCTGCGACCAGGCCGAGCACGAACCCGAGTGCGAAGTTCCATTCGGGAACCGTGTTCGAGTCCGACGACAGTCCCAGGGTCAGCAACGTGCAGAACAGGCTCAGTGTCACGGCACCGGTGGTCCAGGCACGCCGGCGCCACACCGGACGCCGGAGACCCTGAGCGGAAGTAACCATCACTCGGTGCACGCTACGCAATCGCGTGGCACACCCACATGGTCCGAACGGTCCGCAGCGATCGGTCCGAAAGGAGGAGGTGGTCCGTCCGATCGGACGAGGTGCCGGACCGGGCAACTCGGGTGAGCTGTTCACACCGGAGGAGCGGCACCGCCCGCTCCGCATCTCCAGCCCAGACCAATGAGGAGAAGTGTGATGACGCACCCCATCTCGTACCCCGACCCGAACCAGAACCCGTCCGGACAGCCGCCGCGCGCCAAGCGCCGGATCTGGCCCTGGATTGTCGTCGGGGTGCCCGTCCTCCTGTTCGGTGCCTGCTCGGTCGCCGTGGTCTCCAGCGTCGGCGGCGAGAAGGAGGCCACCGTCACATCCGGTCCCGCCGGCGACGAGGTAGTGGCCGATCGGGGGCCGGAATTCTCCGGGAAGCTCGACCACGACACCGCCGCGGTGGCCGGTGCCACCATCACCCGCGACGATCTCGCCTACACCGTCGGGCCGCTCCAGCTCATCGACTCCGTACTGGGCAGCTACCTCTGCAGTGAGGTGACGATCGTCAACGTCGGCACAGACCAGAACGACTTCAACGGATACATGGACTGGCATGTGCAGGACGCCGGCGGCGCGATCCGCAATTCCACCTTCGGCGCCGACCGTCCGATGCTCAATTCGGGCCGCCTCGCGCCGGGCGGCACCGCAACCGGAAACGTGTGCTTCGACGCCCGGGCCGGTGCCGCTCCCGGCACGTACGTCGTCCTGTTCGAGGACACGTTCTCGCTGTCGACCGATCGGCTCGCCTGGGTTTCGACACTCTGATCCGACTGTTCGATACGTGCCCGTCGGAGTGATCCCCGGCGGGCCGTCACAGTGATGTCCGACGGGGCGTCGTAGTTACGGTTCGGGAGGTCCTACCCTGGTAGGCATGGCAGCACCCGAGCTCGCGTCCGACGCGCAGCATTCAGTGCCCGCGTCCGGACGCGGGAACCCGTCTGTTTTGTTCGTCCTCTTCGGCATCCTCGCCGCCATCGTCGCGGCACTGATCGTCGGCGCGTCCGCCGCGCAGGCGCTGGTGCTGCTCGGCATCCCGGACCCGGGGGCCTTGACCACGTACGGTCTGCCCGCGGTTCGCGCGGTGTCCGAGATCGCGACGGTGATCACGATCGGTTCGCTGTTCTTCGCGGCGTTCCTGGTGCCGCCGCAGAAGAACGGTGTCCTCGATGTCGGCGGGTACCGCGCGGTCCGGACCGCAGGCGTCGCGGCGGTGGTGTGGGCCGCGACGGCCGCGCTGCTCGTGCCGCTGACCCTGTCCGACACCTCCGGCGCGTCGTTCACCGAGGCGCTCCGGCCGGAGAACCTGTTCAGTGCGCTCGGCCAGGTGGAGACCGCGTCGGCCTGGGCGTGGACGACGGTGCTCGCCCTGATCACCGCGCTGCTGATCCGGATGGCGGTGCGCTGGTCGTGGGTGCCCTATCTGCTTCTGCTGTCGCTGGTGGCATTGATGCCGGTCGCCCTGACGGGCCACTCGTCCTCGGGTGGATCGCACGACCTCGCCACCAACAGCCTGGTGCTGCATCTCGTGGCCGCGTCGGTCTGGGCCGGTGGCCTGTTCGCACTGCTCGCGCATTCGTGGCGCGGCGGCGCGTACACCGACGTCGCGGCGCGACGGTTCTCCTTCGTCGCCGGTCTGGCGTTCGTGGTCATGGCTGTGACCGGCGTGATCAACGCGGGAGTGCGGGTCTCGCTCGACGACCTCACGACAACCACGTACGGCAGGCTCCTGATCGCCAAGATCGTGGCGCTGGTAGTGCTCGGGCTGTTCGGCTGGATGCAGCGGCGACGGGCACTTCCGGCGCTCGAAGCCGATCCGACCAGCCGGGGTGCCCTCGTCCGGTTCGCCGCCGTCGAGTCGTTCGTCCTCGCCGCGACGGTGGGCCTGGCCGTCGGGTTGGGCCGCACCCCGCCGCCGGCCCCGGATGCCGTGCCCACGGTTCAGGAAGTGGCCCTCGGATACAACCTCGAGGTGCCCCCGTCGTTCGCCAACCTGTTCTTCGGGCAGTGGCGATTCGACCTCATCTTCGGCACCCTCGCGATCGTTCTGGCCGTCGCCTACGCCATCGGCCTGTGGACGCTGCGCAAGCGCGGTGACGCCTGGCCGGTGGGCCGGAGCATCGCGTGGTTCTCCGGTTGCTTCGTGCTGCTGGTCGCCACGTCGTCGGGTGTCGGCATGTACTCCGCCGCGATGTTCAGCGTGCACATGGGCGCGCACATGGCCATGTCGATGCTCGCCCCGGTGCTCCTGGCACTCGGCGGTGCGATGACCCTGGCGCTGCGCGCGTTCAAGCCGGCCGGCCGTGGTGCTCCTCCGGGGCCCCGCGAGTGGATTCTCGAATTCCTGCACAGCCCGCCGTCGCGGTTCTTCACTCACCCGATCGTCGCGTCGGTGATGTTCGTCGGCGGTTTCTACGCCTTGTATCTCGGTGGCATCTTCGAGACCTTCGCCGACAGTCACACCGCGCACGTGCTGATGAATCTGCACTTCCTGATGAGTGGCTATCTCTTCTACTGGGTGGTGATCGGCGTCGATCCGTCGCCACGCGACCTCCAGCCGGTCACGAAACTCGGCATGGTCTTCGGTTCGCTGCCGTTCCACGCGTTCTTCGGCGTCACCCTCATGAGCATGGGAACGGTGATGGCCGAGTCGTACTACCGCGGTCTCGCGCTGCCGTGGAACTACGACTTGTTCGACGACCAGAAGGTCGGCGGCAGTATCGCGTGGTCGGCGGGTGAGATCCCGCTCGTGCTCGTCATGCTCGCATTGCTCGTGCAGTGGTCGCGCAGCGATACACGGACTGCGCGCCGGGTGGATCGGGCCGCGGATCGTGACGAGGACGCCGACCTCGCCGCGCACAACGCGATGTTCGCGGAGTTGGCCCGCCGGGACCAGGAAGCGCGCTAGCGGCCCGCGGGAGCGCCTGCGGTCCGGGTCTCACACGGGCTTTCGCGTGCGGGCCCGTTCGGTGGCGATCCGCACGGCAACTGCGGCCACCACCGCCACGACCGCGGCGACCACCGCCGCAACCGCCGCCGGTGTCGAGTTCCAACCGTCGTCGGCGGTGCGGCCGACCGCGATCCAGCCCAGACCCCAGGCCATGGCGGCGGCAACCGCGAGACGTCCGTGCCCGGCGAACGCGACCACCACCGACACCGCCGCGACCACGGCGAGGATCACCACGGCCCACACGTCGGCGCCCCACCCGAACGGATCGATGTCCGCGGAGTTCAGGGCCGCCGCGGTGTTGGCGACCGTGGCGACCGCGACCCACCCCAGGTAGACGAACATCGTGCCGTCGACGACGACAGCCTCGAGGCGGCTCGACGGAGCAGATGCCGTGAGCCCGAGGAAAACGCGAACCAGGACTGCGAGCAGTGCGACGATCACCACCACGCTGAGGCCGACCTGATCGATCTGGATCGTCCCGATCCATAATGCGTTGAGAAGCATCGACGCGGCGATCCACCAGCCGAGAGTGCGTTGCCGCGGGTCGGTGTGGTGGGCGGGCAGCAGTTGCCACACAGCCAGCGCGATCAGCCCGATATAGATCAGCGTCCAGATCGAAAACGCGGCGCCGCCGGGGGCAACGGCCGTCGCATCCGACGCGAGGGCTCCGCCCGCCGCTTCGGCGACGGGCGTCCCGGCGACCGCGCCGGAGCCGAGAAACGAGCCCGCGACGGCGATCACCGCGCTCACCGCCACCGTGACGACGCGTGCGACGTCCCGCCCGGTCCTGGACTCCACGGCGGGAGGCGACGAGGTCGAGGAATGTGATGTCATACACACAGGTTGCCCGGCGCGGCGCTCATCCAACCGGAATCTCTCCGCACCGATCTTCGATACCGTCCGCCCGGTTTGCACGTATGGTGCTCGCTGTGACTGCGCGCAGGGGGACGGACGAGACGACATCGCACGGACGTGTCGGGAGTGTGATCGCGGGTTTTCTCGCGTGTCTTCTTGCCGTCGGAGCGCCCGTTGCCGTCTCCGGTACAGCGCACGCACAGCCGGCACCCGGAGCGGTGGTGTCGGAGGCCCCGCTCGACAGCCGATTGTCGTTGCCGGGAGCCGCCTCGGCTCGTGCCCTCTCGTACACGACGCAGTGGCGCTCGGGTGAGACGGCGACTGCCACCGGGGTGGTGTTCGTACCCGGCGGCGAACCTCCCGCGGGCGGCCGGCCCGTCGTCGCCTGGGCACACGGCACCACCGGTCTCGCCGACGACTGCGCCCCCTCCCGTAATCCGCGGAGTGAACGCGACACCGCCTACCTCGAGCATTGGCTCGATCAGGGATATGCCGTCGTCGCGGCCGACTACCCGGGTCTCGGATCCGACGGCCTGCATCGATACCTCGACGGGCAGAGCGCCGCGAACAGCATCGTCGATCTCGTGCGTGCGGCGCGCGCGGTGGAGCCGTCGCTGTCGGAGCGCTGGGTGGTCGTCGGGCAGTCGCAAGGAGGGCACGCGGCGCTGCACACGGCGAATACCGCCACCGATCGCGCGCCCGAACTCGACTTCCGCGGAACACTCACGACGGGGGCGCCGTCGAATCTCGAACTGGTCTTCCCGATCGGCTTCCCGGAGTTTCCGGATCTTCCGCTCGACGGACTGACCGCCTTCGGAGCGTTCATCTTCGCTGGGCTGCGCGAGGCGGATCCGGGACTCGATCTCGACGGCTATCTCACCGGTCTCGGGCGGGAAGTCGTCGATGCGGCGGAGTCGCTGTGTTACGACGAGATGCTCGCGCGCTACACCGGCGTCGGGATCGGGGACCTGCTCGCCCGACCGCTCGGCGACGACCGGTTCCCGGCGGCCCTGTCCGATTACCTGGGAGTTCCGGTGAACGGTTACGACCGGCCGCTGTTTCTCGCCCAAGGCCTCGACGACCGGGTCGTGCCGGCGCCGTTGAGTGTCAAGCTGGTCGCGGACCTGTGGGCCGGGGGAGCGCAACCCCGGTTCGCCACCTATCCCACGGGGCATTCGGAGACCATGGCCGCGTCGCTTCCGGACACCACACCGTTCGTCGCGGAGTTGTTCGCGGGCTGATCGGAGGTCCCTGTCGGGCGGGACGACGCGCAGGATGTGGGTTATCCCGCCGGGGCGGATACGCTGGTCGTCATGGCGGAGTTCATTTACACGATGAAGAAGGTGCGCAAGGCGCACGGTGACAAGGTCATCCTCGATGACGTCACCATGAGCTTCTACCCGGGCGCGAAGATCGGCGTCGTGGGACCCAACGGCGCGGGAAAGTCGTCGATCCTCAAGATCATGGCGGGCTTGGATCAGCCCAGCAACGGTGAGGCTTTCCTCGATCCGGACGCGACGGTCGGCATCCTCCTGCAGGAGCCCCCGCTCAACGAGGAGAAGACGGTCAAGCAGAACGTCGAGGAGGGCCTCGGCGACATCAAGGTCAAGCTCGACCGGTTCAACGAGATCGCCGAACTGATGGCGACGGACTACTCGGACGAACTGATGGAAGAGATGGGCGTCCTCCAGGAGGAGCTCGATCACGCCAACGCGTGGGATCTCGACTCGCAGCTCGAACAGGCGATGGACGCGCTGCGCTGCCCGCCGCCGGACGAGCCGGTCACGCACCTCTCCGGTGGTGAGCGCCGCCGTGTCGCGCTGTGCAAGCTTCTGCTGAGCAAGCCGGACCTGCTGCTTCTCGACGAGCCCACCAACCACCTCGACGCCGAGTCCGTGCTCTGGCTCGAGCAGTTCCTCGCGTCGTACCCCGGCGCCGTCCTGGCCGTCACTCACGACCGGTACTTCCTCGACCATGTCGCGCAGTGGATCTGTGAGGTCGACCGCGGCAAGCTGCATCCGTACGAGGGCAACTACTCGACGTACCTGGAAAAGAAGGCCGAGCGCCTCGAGGTGCAGGGCAAGAAGGACCAGAAGCTGCAGAAGCGCCTCAAGGAGGAGCTCGAGTGGGTCCGGTCCGGGTCCAAGGCCCGGCAGACGAAGAGCAAGGCGCGCCTCGGACGCTACGAGGAGATGGCAGCGGAAGCCGAGAAGCACCGCAAGCTCGACTTCGAAGAGATCCAGATCCCGACGCCTCCGCGCCTGGGCAACGTCGTCGTGGAGGTCGAACACCTCGACAAGGGCTTCGACGGCCGCGTGCTCATCAAGGACCTGTCGTTCACCCTGCCGCGTAACGGCATCGTCGGCGTGATCGGTCCCAACGGCGTGGGTAAGACCACGCTGTTCAAGACCATCGTGGGTCTCGAGGAGCCGGATTCGGGCACCGTCAAGGTGGGCGACACCGTCAAGCTGAGTTACGTCGACCAGAACCGCTCCAACATCGACCCCACCAAGAACGTGTGGGAAGTCGTGTCGGGCGGCATGGACTACATCGAGGTCGGGCAGAACGAGATGCCGTCGCGCGCGTACGTCAGCGCGTTCGGTTTCAAGGGACCGGATCAGCAGAAGAAGGCCGGCGTGCTCTCCGGCGGTGAGCGCAACCGGCTGAACCTCGCGCTGACCCTCAAAGAGGGCGGCAACCTGATCCTGCTCGACGAACCGACCAACGACCTCGACGTCGAGACCTTGAGTTCGCTCGAGAACGCGCTGCAGCAGTTCCCGGGCTGCGCCGTCGTGATTTCCCACGATCGCTGGTTCCTCGACCGCACCTGTACCCACATCCTCGCCTGGGAGGGCAACGTCGAGGAAGGCAAGTGGTTCTGGTTCGAGGGCAACTTCGAGGCGTACGAAGCCAACAAGGTCGAGCGTCTCGGCGCGGATGCGGCACGTCCGCACCGCGTCACCCACCGGAAGCTCACTCGTGACTGATCGTCTGGAGACGAAGCCGAACGGTGTCGGGACGAACACCGTCGGCGAGCCGTTCCGTTGTTCGCTCGAGGTGCGCTGGGCCGACTCCGATCGGCTCGGTCACGTCAACAACACCAAAGTCGTCGAGTACATGCAGGAAGCGCGGATCAAGTTCCTGGTCAGCCACCTCTCGGGGCGCGGCGTCGTCGCGGTCCGCAAGATGGACGCCGAGTTCCTGCGGCCCATCAAGGATGCGTCGGGCCCGCTCGATGTCGAGATCGCCGTGTTGCACGTGGGTACCTCGTCGTTCACGCTGCGCCACACGATCCTCGACCGGCACGGGGTGGTGTGTGCCCACGGGGACGCTGTTCTCGTCGGGTTCGACGTCCACACCGATCGGTCGAGGCCGCTGAGCGATCTCGAACGTGAGGTCCTCGACCGGTACCGGGTCGCGGCGCCGGGCTGACAGCCCGCGTGTCCGGCCCCCAACCTGTGGCGCCGCGGATAGGCTCGAACTCGGGCCCGTCCGCGGCGCTCGGTTTTGTCCGGCAAGCAGGTCAGGGAGTGAAGTAATGGCGGATTCAACTGCGTCGCAACTGGATTCGTCGTTGGTGGCGACTCTCGTGCAGATGTACGAGCAGTCGGGCGAGGAAATCGGCGCACCTGAAGCAGTGGCCGCCGCCCATCTCGAACTGGGACGCGAGCGTGCGCCGGGCACGGCGGCGATCCGGGTTCGTCCGCCGGGAGACGACCCACTGGGATCGACCGCCCAGATCGTCACCGACGACATGCCCCTCCTCGTCGAGGCCGTCCTGGCACTCTTCGCCCGCCTCGGAGTGGGTGTCGATGCGGTGGTGCACCCGGAGTTCTCGGCACTGCGCGACGACGCGGGACTGCTGCGCGACCTCTCGCCCGGAAACCCGTCGGTCGACGACGAGGATCCGGTGCACCGGATCGCCGAGTCGTGGATGCACGTGCAGTTCGCACTCGGAGCCGACGGACCCACAGTCGACGAGATCGACGACGGACTCCGCCGTGCGCTGGCCGAAGTGCGGCAGGTCGTCTCCGACACCGAACCGATGCTCGCCCTGCAGCGCGAACTCGCCGGTGCACTCGACGCGCTCGCGGTCGTTCCGCCGCCGCAGCACACCGCCACCGTTCTCGCCGAAACCGCCGATCTGTTGCGCTGGCTCGCCCGCGGGCATTTCACCATGCTCGGTTACCGGCGCTACGAGTTCGTCGACACCGATGGATCAGGCGTGGTGCGAGCGCGCCCCGTCCGGGGCAGCGGACTGGGGGTCCTGCGCACCGAGGGCCCCGACAGCGATCCACTCGAGTTGCCGCCCGGTGCGCACCCCGACCGGCGGCCGTTGCTGGTCCTCACCCAGGGGGCGCTGCCGACGACCGTGCACCGCTCGGTCTATCCGTATTTCGTGGGGATCGCAGTCCTCGATGCGGAAGGTCGCGTGGTCGGTGAGCACCGCTTCCTCGGAGTGCTGACAGTGACCGCGCTCAACGACAACATCCTCGACATCCCGCTCATCTCCCGCCGGGTGCGTGCCGTGATCGCCCGTGCCCACGTGGACATTTCGTCGTACAGCGGTCAGGCGATGCTCGAGATCATGCAGACCATCCCGCGTGCCGAACTCTTCTCGATGGACACCGCCACCCTCTACGACACCGTCACGTCGGTGGTCGACATCCGCAGGCAGGTCCGGTTGTTCGTACGCGTCGACACGCACCGCCGGTACGTGTCGTGCCTGGTGTACCTGCCGCGCGACCGGTACACGACGAAGGTCCGCATCGCGATGCAGGACATCCTCTTGAGCGAGTACGGCGGGGGAGTCCTCGACTACACCGCGCGGGTCTCGGAGGGGGAGCTGGCTCTCCTGCACGTCACGATCAGGTTCCCCGGGCGCGGCCGGCACGAGATCGACACCTCCGACGAGAACCGCATCCGGATCCAGGCGCTGCTCGCGGCGACCAGCAGGAACTGGACCGATCGGCTTTCCGAGGCCGCCGCCGGCGATGCCCGCGTCGACGCCGCACTGGTGCAGCGATACGCAGACGCAGTGCCCGAGGCGTACAAGGAGGATTTTCCGTCGGAGCGCGCTCTCTCCGATCTGGTGGTGCTCGAGGGTCTCCGGGTCGGTGAGATCGAGACGCGGCTCTGCCGGTCCGACGGCGCAGCACCCGGGGCGTGGCGCTTCACCCTGTACGTCGGCGACGAGCCGGTCACCCTCGGCCGGGTGCTTCCGGTGCTGCAGAGCCTCGGCGTCCAGGTTATCGACGAGCGCCCGTACCGGGTTCCACGGTCCGACGGAATCGATTGCTGGATCTACGATTTCGGTCTCGGGCTTCCGGGCGATCTCTCGCCGGACACTCTGGACTCCGACCCGACGCTCGCGGGCCGTTTCACCGACATGTTCGTCGTCGCCTGGCGCGGCGACTCCGAAACCGACAGATTCAACGAACTGGTGTTGCGCGCCGGGCTGGTGTGGCGTCAGGCGGTCATGCTGCGTGCGTACGCGAAATACCTGCGGCAGACCGGTTTTCCGTACAGTCAGCACAACATCGAAGGCGTACTGCTCGACTACCCCGAGATCACGGTCCTGCTGGTCCGGCTGTTCGAGGCCCGATTCGATCCGGAGGTTGCCGAATCCGAGAGTGAAGAACGCATCTCCGGCGAGCTCACGTCGAAGATCGAGGCCGTGACAGGACTGGTCCCCGACCGGATCCTGCGGGGGCTGTTCTCGCTGATCCGCTCCACCCTGCGCACCAACTACTTCGTCCCCGCGGACGACGACTCCGCCCGCGGCCGCGTCCTGTCGATGAAGCTCGATCCGGCCGGCATCGCCGAACTCCCGCAGCCACGACCGAAGTTCGAGATCTTCGTCTACGCACCCGATGTGGAGGGCGTGCACATGCGGTACGGCGCCGTCGCCCGCGGTGGTCTCCGATGGTCCGACCGCCGTGAGGATTACCGCACCGAGGTTCTCGGGCTCGTCAAGGCGCAGGCGGTGAAGAACGCCGTCATCGTTCCCGTCGGGGCGAAAGGCGGATTCGTCGTCAAGCACGCGCCGCAGCCCACCGGCGACGCCGCTGCCGATCGTCGAGCCGTCCGTGAGCGCGGCGAACAGTGCTACCGCCGGTTCATCTCCGGGCTGCTCGACGTCACCGACAACCTCGATCGGTCGCGCACCACGGTGATCCCACCGGAACGGGTGGTGCGCCACGACACCGACGACACCTACCTCGTGGTGGCCGCCGACAAGGGCACCGCGTCGTTCTCCGACCTGGCCAATTCGGTTGCGGCAGACTACGGCTTCTGGCTCGGTGACGCGTTCGCATCCGGCGGCTCGGCCGGATACGACCACAAGGAGATGGGCATCACCGCGCGCGGCGCATGGGAGAGCGTCAAGCGGCACTTCCGTGAGCGCGGACTCGATACGCAGACGGAGAACTTCACCGTCGCCGGCATCGGTGACATGAGCGGCGACGTGTTCGGCAACGGGATGTTGCTCAGCGAGCACATCCAGCTCGTCGCCGCGTTCGACCACCGCCACATCTTCCTCGATCCGGAGCCCGACGCGGCTCGCTCGTTCGCCGAACGACGGCGGATCTTCGAGCTTCCCCGCTCGTCGTGGGCCGACTACGACCCGGCACTGATCGGCGAGGGCGGGGGAGTGTGGGAACGCACCCGCAAATCGATCCCGGTCAGCGAACAGGCCCGCCGGGTGCTCGCCCTGCCCGACGACGTCACCGAACTCACCCCGTCCGAACTGATCCGGGCGATCCTGCGCGCACCCGTCGACCTGCTGTGGAACGGCGGCATCGGCACCTACATCAAGGCGCGCTCGGAATCCCACGCCGACGTCGGGGACAAGAGCAACGACTCCGTGCGCGTCGACGGCGACAGTGTGCGGGCACGGGTGGTCGGCGAAGGCGGCAATCTCGGGGTGACGCAACTCGGGCGTATCGAATACGCCCGCACCGGCGGAAAGATCAACACCGACGCGATCGACAATTCGGCGGGCGTGGACTGCTCCGACCACGAGGTCAACATCAAGATCCTGCTCGACTCGGTGGTCACCGCCGGCGAACTCCGGACCGAAGACCGTAACCCGCTGCTCGCCTCCATGACCGACGACGTCGCGGAACTCGTGCTCGCCGACAACATCGGGCAGAACAATGTCCTGGGTCTCGAGCGAGCGGCCGCGCCATCGCTGCTCGGTGTACACCAGCGGCTCCTCAGCGCGCTCGAAGCCGAGCACGGACTCGACCGTCGCCTCGACGCGTTACCCGACGACGCCGAGATCGCACGCCGGTTCACAGCGGGGGAGGGCCTCACCTCGCCCGAGTTGTCCCAGCTGCTCGCCCACGTCAAGCTCGCCCTCGTCGAGGAACTTCTCGCTACCGACGTGCCCGACAGCGACACGTTCGCGTCGCGCCTGCCCGGTTATTTCCCGCCCGCGCTCCGGGATCGGTTCGCCACCGCAATCAAGGCGCACCCGCTCCGCCGGCAGATCGTCGCGACCATCCTCGCGAACGAAACCGTCGACAACGGCGGCATCTCCTTCGTGTACCGGCTGACCGAGGAGACCGGAGCGTCGAGCACCGACGCGGTCCGCGCATACGCCGCGGTCACCGCGATCTTCGGGCTGCCCGCGATCTGGGACCGGGTCCGCAGCGAGCGGCTTCCCACCGACGTCGAGGACGACCTGCTCCTCGAATCGCGTCGGGTCCTGGACCGCGCGTCGCGGCGGCTGCTCTCGACACGGCCGCAACCCCTCGCGGTGGGCGCGGAGATCAGCCGGTATCGCGACCGCTTCGCACGACTCGCCCCGCGGGTCGGCGAATGGGTGCGGGGGCATCACGTCGAAGACTTCGCCCGCAGGACCCGGCCCGTGCTCGATCGGGGTGCTCCGGCCGAACCCACGGATGCGGTGTACTACCTCCTCGTCCAGTTCGCGCTGCTCGATGTCATCGACGTCGCGGACATCGTCGAGCGGGACGACGAGGACGTCGCGGAGCTGTACTACGCACTCGACGCGCATCTCGGAATCGACCGCCTTCTCAGTGCGGTCTCCGCCCTCGAACGAGGAGACCGCTGGCACTCCCTCGCCCGCTTGGCATTACGCGACGACCTGTACGGATCGTTGAGCGCCTTGGTGCTCGACGTGTTCGCCGGGGCGGAGCCCGGCGAGACCACCGCGGAGATGATCGAGGACTGGGAGTTGTCCAACGGGTCGAGGCTCGTGCGTGCGAGGGCGGCGCTCGACGAGATCTTCGCGTCTGGGAACCTGGACCTCGCCGTCCTGTCGGTGGCGGCACGTCAGATCAGAAGCATGGTGCGCACCGGCGCATCCGATCGGAGGTAACGAGTGGGCAGCGCGGGGGAACAGTTCGGATTCCACACCGAGGTGATGGTGCGGTGGTCCGACATGGATGTCTTCCAGCACATCAACCACGCGCGGATGGTGACGTTGCTCGAAGAGGCGCGCATCCCGTGGCTCTTCGCCGACGGCCGGCCCACCCAGAGCCTGCGCGAAGGTGCCGTGATCGCAGATCTCCACGTGCGGTACCGGCGGCAACTCCGCCACTCGGACGGCCCGCTCGACATCATGATGTGGACCGAGAAGGTCCGGGCGGTCGACTTCACCATCGGTTACGAGGTGCGTCCCGGTGGCGCTCCGGCCGACTCCGCACCGGCCGTGATCGCCTCCACCCAGATTGCGGCGTTCGACATCGACACCCAGCGGCTGCGGCGGCTCGACGACCACGAACGTGAGTTCCTGCTGCGGTGGCGGCGTGACTGACACAGCCGGCCGGGGCCGCGGTGAACGCGCGATACGTCTCGACGGGCCCGCCGAGCGCACCGACCTCGCCAGCTTCCTCACCCATGTGCTCCGCATGGACGACTCGGCTGTCGTACGCCTGCGCCGCCGGGGCGACGGTGTGCTCGGCGTGTGGGCGCAGACCGGCTTCGAGGTCCTCGCGTCGCGGGTCGTGCGCGGCACCGTCGATCCTGCCGACACGTGCGTCGCCGCCGACGGCCTGCGCGCCGCGCTCGTCGGGGCGTCGGGTCCGCACCCCGAGGTGGACCCGGGATGGGCGATGGATTCGGCCTGGCGCGGTGCGCTGCCCCCCGAGGGCGGCTACACGCACGTCGACGACGTCCCCGCCCGCGTGCTCGTCGAACTCGCCCACCGCGGCGTGACCGTGACCCGCGAGCAGGGCGCGCAAGGACCTCCGGCGTCGCTGCTCGCGCAGGAAGTACTGGAAGTGAGCGGCGGTGACACGACGGTGGGGGTGCCCATGCGGATGGTCTTCGCGCTGGGCGCAATGGGATTCGTCCCCACCTCGGGCCGGGACTCCGGCGATGTCGAGGGCATCGATCCCGCCGAGGTGGTCCGGGTTCGCGCCTCCCCGACGTGGCTGCGCCTCGATGCACGGTACGGGTCCGTCCATCTGCGCCGGACCGGTGGTCTCGGTCTGAGTGTGGTGTAGCCCGGTCAGACGAGCCAGGCGGCACTGTCGGGCGGGAGATGCCGGCCCGCGATCGGTGTGCTGGACAACAGCACCGTGCCCGGCGGGAGCACGACCGGCTCCGTGCCGGCGTTGAGCACACACGTCACTCCGCCGGTACGCCGGAACGCGAGACAGCCGGGCGGGCTGCCGTACCAGCCGATGTCGTCGCCGGAGATCTCCGGACGTTCGTGCCGCAGCTCGATGGCGCGCCGGTACAGCGACAGTGTCGATCCCGTGTCGGCGAGCTGCGCTTCGACGGTGAGCGCGGCCCAGTTCTCGGGCTGGGGCAGCCACGACTGCGACGCGCCGGTGAATCCGAACGGAGGGGCCGTGCCCTCCCACGGCAGAGGGACGCGGCATCCGTCCCGGCCGCGGTCGGTGCGCCCCGAGCGTTCCCACACCGGGTCCTGCAGCACCTCGTCCGGGAGATCCACGTTCGGTAGCCCGAGTTCGGCCCCGTTGTAGACGAAGGCCGCACCCGGTAGCGCCAACTCCAGCAGGATCATGGCGCGGGCCCGGGCGAGGCCCCGCGCACCGCCTCCGTAGCGGCTCACCTCCCGGTCCACGTCGTGGTTCGACAATGTCCAGGTCGGGGACGCCGGTGTGCCGGCGACAGCGGCGAAGCCCTTGTCGATCGCTTCCTTGATCTCGTTCGCATCCCAGCCCGCGAGAGTCAGGTGGAACTCGAAACCGAGGTGCAACTCGTCCGGCCGCAGATAGGCGGAGAACCGCTCGTGATCGCTGACCCAGATCTCACCGATCGTCACCGCATGCGGATACTCGTCGAGCACTTCCCGGATAGCCCGGTGGATGGCATGGACTTCGGGGTTGTCGAAGCGGGGATCGGACGCGGCATGTCCGAGGAGTTCGTTCTCCTCCCAGCCGTCGTGGTCGGCCAGGTCGGCGGGCTTGGCCATGCCGTGCGCGACGTCGATGCGGAACCCGTCCACGTGCCGGTCGTGCAGCCAGAACCGGAGAGTCTTCTCGAGGTCCTCGCCGACATCCGGCTCGGCCCAGTTCAGATCGGGTTGCTGCGAGGCGAACACGTGCAGGTACCACTGGCCCGGGGTGCCGTCGGGCTCGGTGACCCGGGTCCAGGCCGGACCCCCGAAGATGCTGGGCCAGTTGTTCGGCGGCTCGTCGCCGCCCGGTCCGCGACCGTCCCGGAAATGGAAACGGTTGCGTTCCGCGCTTCCCGGTGGCGAGGCGAGTGCCTCGTGGAACCAGGGATGTTCGCTGCTGACATGGTTCGGCACGAGGTCCATCACGACACGAATGCCCCGCGCGTGCGCCTCGCCGACCAACGCGTCGAAGGCGGCGATGTCACCGAAGAGAGGGTCGATGTCGCGGGGGTCGGATACGTCGTACCCGTGATCCGCCATCGGCGACCGCATCACGGGATTGAGCCAGAGCGCGTCGACTCCGAGGAGTTCGAGGTACCAGAGGTGGCTGCGGATCCCGGCGAGATCGCCGACCCCGTCTCCGTCCGAGTCGGCGAACGACCGCGGATACACCTGGTAGAACACGGCATCGCGCCACCAGGCCCGCGCGGGGACGGGACCGTCGGTCGGCGCATCGCTGGGGCGGGCCACGGGAGTCATCGTGACAGATGCGCGCCGCGTGGACAGGTCGAACCGTGGCAGCGAATTCCTGTGACCGCGCACACGTGATAGGACAATCCTCATGAATTGGACGCCGATCGTCGCTGTCTCCCTCGACGACGTGGAACTTCACGAAGATCCGATCGACCCGGACTGGATCCACGACGGGACGCCGGTGGCCCGCAGCGGTCAATGGTCGACAGGGAGCGACCTGACCACCACCACCCATGTGTGGGACTGCACGGCGGGCCGTTTCACATGGCACTTCGGCGCCGACGAGATCGTCCACATCGTGGAAGGTTCGGTGATCGTCAGTTCCGACGACGCCGATCCGCGGATCCTCCGTGCCGGGGACGCGGCCCTGTTCCGGGCCGGCACGTCCGCGCTCTGGGAGGTTCCCGAGTACGTCCGCAAACATGCGATTCTGCATCGGGTGATGCCGGCACCGCTGATCTTCGGATTCCGCGTCGCCGGAAAGCTCAGGTCGCTCGTGCGGAGGGGCTGACCCGTTCCCGGGACGGCGTCACACGGCCGAATTCATCATCGAGTCGGCTGCCATGTTCATGTAGTCGAGCAGTTGGCGGCGGTGGGCGTCGTCGAGCGTCTCCTCGTCGATCGACGCGATCGCGGTGTGCATACAGCGCAGCCACGCGTCGCGCTCGAGCGGTCCGATGCGGAACGGGTGGTGCCGCATGCGCAGGCGCGGGTGGCCGCGTTCGTCGGAGTAGGTGTGCGGCCCGCCCCAGTACTGCTCGAGAAACATGCGCATGCGCCGCTCGGCCGGGCCGAGATCTTCCTCGGGGTACAGCGGACGGACGATCTCGTCCGCGGCCACCTCTTCGTAGAAGCGCGCCGTGATCTTACGAAACGTCTCGGCGCCGCCCACTGCGTCGTAGAAGGTCTGCTCGTCACTCATCGGTTTCTGCTCACCATCCCTCTCGAGTGTCCATTGTGCCCGTTGCAGCGGCCCGCCCGTCGCGGCAGCGGTATCCGTGTCCGGCGGCCCCGGAAGTTCACATACCCGACCTCGGCAAGTCGCACGATTCAGGGTGCGATTTTCGACCATCCGTGATGCACTGTTTCCAGTCTTCCGGAGGTCGTATGAAGCACCGCAGCAGCGCACATCGACAACTCCCGCCCGCGGATGCCCCGATGGGGGCGCCGGGGGCCAACACCCTGCGCGTGGTGCGCGACAGCACGGCGGTGCCCGACTGGGTCAAACGCCGGGTGCTGCTGCTCAATGCCACCTACGAACCTCTCACGGCGCTGCCGGCCCGGCGCGCCGTCATTCTCATGACCGGTGGTAAGGCCGATACCGTCCACGACGACCCGCACGCGCCGTTCGTCCGCTCAGCGGAATGGTCGGTGCAGTTGCCTTCGGTGATCCGCCTGCGCAGTTACGTCCGGGTGCCCTATCACGCCCGGGTACCCATGACCCGCGCGGCGCTCATGCACCGCGACGGAAACCGCTGCGCATATTGCGGCGCGAAAGCCGAGACGATCGACCACGTGGTGCCTCGCAGTCGCGGAGGCGAGCACAGCTGGGAGAACTGCGTCGCGTGCTGCGCGCCCTGCAACCACAAGAAGGCAGACAAGATGCTCGCCGAACTCGGGTGGACGTTGCGCGCCGTTCTCACCCCGCCGAAGGGCAGGCACTGGCGCCTGCTCGCCACCCTCCCGGAGTTGCACCCCACCTGGCTGCCGTACCTGGGAGAGGGCGCCGCCTGACGGCACGGTACGGAATCAGGGGCGTATGCGGCCTTTCCCGGGTGCCTGGGCTACCGTTTGCGTGTGAGCATTCTCGAGACAACCCTGATCTTCGTCGGCATTCCGCTGCTGATCATCTTGGTCTTCGCCGGTCTGTCCCTGACCGGGCAGCGATACCCGGGCCCCGTTCCGTCCGATACCGCGTACACCCTCGGCCAGAAGTGGGAGTACGAGCCGGTGCTGTGGACCGCCACGGACGAAGTGACGCGCCCCGGGCATCACGCCCATCACGGACATGTCGTCGGTAACCCGGCGGATCTGATCGGAGGTACCGCAAGTGGCAAGTGGTGACGTGATCCACACTCCCGCCCGTTCCCAGGAGACTCTTCCGTACGGCGCGGCACTCACGACGAGCGGCCGAATTTCGAGCGCTCGCCCGCTCGGCGAGCCGTTCGCCGGACCGCCGTTCAAGGACAGCGACCTCATCCGGCTCGACGACACGCTGACCGATGCCATCCGGGCAACCCACGTGCGGTTCTCCGTGTACATCGGTGATGCCGTGAACCCGGCTGCCGAGACCGACGCGCTGCTGCCGGCGACCCCCGACGCGGAGAACTCGGTGCTGATCGCCGTGTACCCCAATCAGCGGGCCATCGAGATCCGTTCCGGACGCGAGGCTTCCGCCCGCGCGACGGATCGCGTCCTGCAACTCGGCGTCACCGCCGCGCTGGCGTCCTTCGGCCAGGGGAACCTGCTCGACGGCATCACCAGTGCCGTCCGCGTGATGGCCAACGCGATCATCGCACCGTAGGTCTCGATGCTTCTGTAGTTTCGGCGGTCTCGCGGCGCCGGCGACCCTGCCGTCTCTGCGCTCCGCCACCGTGGCCCGGTGCCGCGCTCGGTCCGACGACCGGGTGCGGCACCGGGCCACAGGCGTTTCACATGCCGTGTGAGATCACGACGCGTCGAACGAGCGTGCCTTCAGCGACCGGACGATCCCGGCGCGGCCCTCGACGATGAGCCGGCGCAGCGCCGGCGGATGCTCCCCGGCGAGGAAGTCGTCGGCCGCTGCCACCGCATCCTCGGTGACGGCCCACGACGGGTACAGACCCACCACTACCGTCTGCGCGACCTCGCTCGAGCGCCGCCCCCACACCTGCGGAACCTCGGCGAAGTACCGTGCGACATACGGTGCGAGCAAGTCGCTCTGACCCAGCGGCGCGAACCCGCCGATGACGGCTCGGGCGGTGACGTTGGGGACGGTGTCGTCGTGCACGACGGTCTCCCAGACCTGTTCCTTCACTTCCGCCTGTGGCCGGGCGGCGCGTGCCGCAGCTGCCTGGCGGGCGCCTGCCGCAGTGGCGTCGCGGCGGGCCTCCGCGTCGATGAACGGCGACTCGACCCCGTCACTGTCGATCTCGCCCGCCGCGGCGAGCGCGTGGACGATGCGCCAGCGCAGGTCCGTGTCGACGACGAGTCCGTCCAGTCCCACCGACGCCGGGTCTGCGTCGAGCAGTTCGGTCAGTACTTCGGTGTGCCACGGCGACAGTTGCGCGCTGCTCAGCGCATTGACGAACGCGAGCTGGTGATCCGATCCCGCCTCGGCCTCGCGGGCAAGCTCGAGCAGCCGGTTCGCGAAGTCGGGCCAGCCTCGCTCGTTCGCCCACGACGGCTCCGAGTAGCTTGCCAGTGCGGTGGCCGCTTGCATCAGCAGACGCTGCACGACGCCCACTTCGGTTTCGGCGGCGATGCCGCGCTGCACGAGTGCGACGAAGTCCCGAGCCTTCAGTTCCGCCTGCCGGGTCATCTCCCACGCGGCCGACCACACGAGGGTGCGCGGCAACGAGTCGGTGATGTCGCCGATGCGCTCGAGGACCGTCGAGAGCGACTCGTCGTCGAGGCGCACCGAGCAGTACGTCAGGTCGTCGTCGTTGACGAGCACGAACTTGCCGCGGGGCACTCCCACCAGTTCGGGGACGTCGGTGCGCTCGGCCGCGTCGACATCGATCTCGACGCGGTGGGTCCGGACGAGCTTGCCCGAGCCGTCGTCGTCGTACACACCGATCGCCAGACGATGGACCCGCAGTTCACCGGCGCCGGGCAGGGCGCCTTCCTGAACCACCGCGAAGCGGGTGAACGTGCCGTCGGCGGCGACCTCGAAATCGGGTCGCATGATGTTCAGCCCGGTGGTCTTGAGCCACTGCGCTCCCCACCCGGACAGGTCGCGTCCGGAGGACTTCTCGAGAGCAGCGAGCAGGTCGTCGAAAGTGGCGTTGCCGTACGCGTGCTCGCGGAAGTAGTCGCGCAGCCCCGCGAGGAACGGTTCCTGCCCCACATAGGCGACGAGTTGCTTGAGCACCGACGCGCCCTTGGCGTAGGTGATGCCGTCGAAGTTGACCTCCACGGCGGCGAGGTCGGGGATGTCCGCGGCGATCGGATGCGTGGACGGCAGCTGATCCTGCCGGTACGCCCACGACTTCTCGACGTTCGCGAAGGTCGTCCACGCGTTGGTGTACTCGGTTGCCGACGCCTGGCACAGCACCGACGCGAAAGTCGCGAAGGACTCGTTGAGCCACAGGTCGTCCCACCACCGCATGGTGACGAGGTCGCCGAACCACATGTGTGCCATCTCGTGCAGCACCGTCTCGGCGCGGCGTTCGTACGAGTACCGGGTCACCTTGGAGCGGAAGACGTAATCCTCGAGGAATGTCACCGCCCCCGCGTTCTCCATTGCGCCGGCGTTGAACTCGGGCACGAACAGCTGGTCGTACTTGCCGAACGCGTACGGCACACCGAAGTTGTCGTGGTAGAAACCGAAACCCTGCTTGGTTTCGGCGAAGAGGCGGTCGGCATCCATGTGTTCCGCGAGCGACGCGCGGCAGTAGAGGCCCAGCGGGATGGTGCCGTGCGCGTCGCTGTACTCGTCCGTCCACTGCGCGTACGGACCGGCGATCAGCGCGACGAGGTAGGTGCTCATGCGCGGTGTCGTCCGGAAGATGTGCTGCCCCGGTTGCGCGGCCGCCGTCTGCACCTCCGCACCGTTGGAGATGACCTTCCAGCTCTCGGGCGCGGTCACGGAGACGTCGAACGTCGCCTTGAGATCGGGCTGATCGAAGCACGCGAACATCCGCTTCGCGTCGGCGGTCTCGAACTGGGAGTAGAGGTACACCGCGTCGTCGGTGGGGTCGACGAATCGGTGCAGACCCTCGCCGGTGTTGGTGTAGAGGCACTCGGCGTCGACGACGAGTTCGTTCCGTGCCGCCAGGCCCGTCAGGGCGATCCCGGTGTCCTCGGTGTAGCCGGACACGTCGACCGGGGCGCCGTTGAGGGTGGCCGAGGTGACCGATTTCGCGATGAGGTCGATGAACGTCGACGCACCTTCGGTCGCGTCGAAGCGCACGGTGGTGAGAGAGCGGAACGTCGTGGTGCCGGGTGCTCCGGCTCCGTCCGTCAGATCGAGCTCGATGCTGTAGTTGTCGACGGACAACACGGCGGCGCGCTCGGCGGCCTGCTCGCGGGTGAGATTGGGTGGTGCCACAGAAGAGCTCCTTTTCACGACGGGATGTCGGCAGGCATCCATCCCATCATGATCGGGGTAGCGCCATGGTCGGGACGTCGGAACGTCGCCCGTGCGGACAGGGCGGGGAAGAATACGGCCCGACAGACTGTTGGACGGCGTATCGCGGCAACCGCCGGGTTCGGACCATCCTGAGGAGACCTTCGTGAGCGACTCGACCACCCCCACCGGCAAGGACACCGCCGATTTCTGGTTCGACCCGCTGTGCCCGTGGTGCTGGGTGACCTCACGCTGGATTCTCGAGGTCACGAAGGTGCGCGACATCGAGGCACGCTTCCACGTGATGAGCCTGGCAGTGCTCAACGAGGGCCGCGATCTCCCGGAGGAGTACGCCGAACGCATGAAGGACGCATGGGGTCCCGTGCGTGTCGCCATCGCCGCGGCACAGAAGTACGGCGACGACATCCTCTCGCCGCTCTACACCGCGATGGGCACCCGGATCCACAACGAGGGCAACGAGAACCTCGACGACGTCGTCGCCGGCGCGCTCGCGGAACTCGACCTCGATCCGTCGCTGGCCGACGCCGCGACCAGCACCGAGTACGACACGGCGCTGCGTGCGAGTCACGCCGCGGGAATGGACGCCGTGGGCCAGGACGTGGGAACGCCGACCATTCACGTCAACGGCATCGCGTTCTTCGGACCGGTGTTGTCGAAGATTCCGCGCGGTGAAGAAGCCGGCACCGTGTGGGACGGCGTCGTCGCACTCGCGTCGTACCCGCACTTCTTCGAGCTCAAGCGCAGCCGCAACGAGGACCCGACGTTCGACTGAGGTCCGAGCCTGCCCGGTGCTTCGGACGCGAGACGCGTTCGAAGCACCGGGCGCGGCGTCTTCGGGCACATCCGGGCAGGGCGTCGGTCCGCACACCGGGGACTCGTTAGACTCTGCTCATGCGCGTGTACCTGGGAGCCGACCATGCCGGTTTCGAACGTAAGAATCAGATCATCGAACACCTGACCGCGAACGGCCACGAGGCGATCGACTGCGGCGCCTTCGAGTACGACGCTCAGGACGACTACCCGGCGTTCTGCATCGAGGCCGCCCGTCGCACCGTTGCCGACGAGGGAAGCCTCGGACTGGTGCTCGGTGGCAGCGGGAACGGCGAGCAGATCGCGGCGAACAAGGTCCCGGGCGCGCGGTGCGCGCTGGCGTGGAGCGTCGAGACCGCCACCCTCGCCCGCGAACACAACAATGCTCAGCTGATCGGCATCGGCGGCCGGATGCACACGCTCGAGGAAACCCTCGCGATCGTGGATGCCTTCCTCGCGGCCGAGTGGTCGAACGAGGAACGTCACCAGCGTCGCATCGACATTCTTGCCGAGTACGAGAAGACCGGTGTGGCTCCGGCCGTGCCGGGCGCATCGAACTGACCTGTGCCCGAAGGACATATCCTGCACCGGCTCGCCCGGTTGCACACCGAGTGGTATTCGGGTGCGCCGGTGCGGGTGTCCAGTCCCCAGGGACGCTTCGAGGACGGTGCCCGGGCAGTCGACGGGCGGGTCCTCGTCCACGCCGACGCGTGGGGCAAGCATCTGTTCCATCATTACGACGGTGGCCTCGCGGTGCATGTCCACCTCGGTATCTACGGAGCCTTCACCGACACGGAGTTGCCGCTGGGCGAACCGGTGGGGCAGGTCCGCATGCGGATGATCGGTGCTCGTCACGGCAGCGACCTGCGCGGTCCTGCGGCGTGCGAGGTGCTCACCGAGGGTGAGGTCGACGCGATCGAGGCGCGCCTCGGACCGGATCCGCTGCGTCCGGACGCCGACGCGGAGCGGGTGTGGACACGAATGAGCCGCTCCCGCAGCCCGATCGGCTCGCTGCTGATGGATCAATCCGTGATCGCCGGGGTCGGCAACGTCTATCGCGCGGAAGTGTTGTTCCGCCACAACATTCATCCCGGTCGGCCCGGACGCGATCTCACACGCGACGAATTCGATGCGCTGTGGAGCGATCTCGTCGAACTCATGGAAGTGGGGGCGCAGCGCGGGCGAATGCACGTCGTCCGCACCGAACACGACGACGGGATGCCCTCCTATGCGAAGGACCGTCCCCGCACGTACGTGTACCGCCGTACCGGTGAGCCCTGTCGTGTGTGCGGGACCCCGGTGCTGCACAAGGTGATGGGTGCGCGGAACCTCTTCTGGTGCCCGACGTGTCAGCCGGACTGACCAGCGGCCGGGTCGACGCCGGGATCGCCGGCCGAGCCGACGACAGCGTCGACTCCGATGCGTAGGCATTCGTCGAACACGTCCCGATCCGGCACCGCGACGGGATCGACGGTGACCCCGATCCCGCATCCCGCCCGGTACGACATGAGCGTCGCGTTGAACGCGGCGCCGTGCGTCGGGCCGAAACCGTAATACCGCTCGACTTTCGCGCCACCGATGTAGAGCGGCGCGCTCGACCCGGGGAGGGTGGCGGTGACTACGTCGTGCGCGCCGAAGAGCGCCTCGCTGTTCGACAGTGTGGTCACCGGTTCTCCGCGCAGTCCCCGACCATCCGCGCCGCCGGTAGAGGTGGTGCGATCCGTCTCGATCCGGCGCATCAGTTCTTCCGGGTTCGAAGCACTGTCGAGCAACTCGACCGTGACGGGGTGGCTCGTGGACACCGGAATTGCGGCGCGCAGGTTGTCGGCCTTACGCCCCTGGCGGTGCTGGTATGCAGCGCACGCGAGGAGCATCGCGGCGGCGAAGCCGCTCTCGAGTCCGCAGTTCGACCGGTCGGTTGCGACCCGGAGGTCTGCGAGGGGAACGTCGACCACATGAAGCCGGTACGGCAAGTGCCGGTGAGAGGAGTGGTCGGATGCCGTGCGCCCATCCGGGGTGTCTGCGGGTTCTCCCAGAAGAGTCTTCACGACGGAAGTCGCAGTCCGGGTCAGTCCGCGTGTGGCCGAGCGTGCCCACGACCGGACGGGATCGCTTGTGTCGTCGTCGGGGGCCGCCAGGTGATGCAACCGGATCACCAGGGCAGAGCGGCCGCCCGTCAGTCCGTCGAGCAGGGTCAGCCCCCACAGAGGGTGTCGCACGGCCGGTGCCGGGGGAGCGGTGCGCGCGAAGTCGAGTACGTCGGCGAATGTGGCATGTGGGGGCAGGGACACCCGGTCGAGGTGCCACGGCGGATCGGAATCGGGGTCGCCGGCCCATCGCGGAGCTTCGAGCCCGAACGGCACGTCGACGACCCGGTGCCGGAAGGCGGGCGACTCGTGATTTCCCGGTGCCAGCATGCCGGTGACGCGATCCCAGTCCGGAACGGCGTCGAGGGCGACGACCGCCACGACGACCGAACGCGGCACGGGAACGGTGGTTCCGTCGCGGTCGGGTCGGTCGGTCACAGTGGGGACGCTCTCACACGATCCGGCCCGCGACACCGATCTTGTGTGGCGCATCGCGGATTCGAGTCGAAACGGTGATCCGCCGTCGCCGGCGCGCAGACCGGGACGGAAACGACAAAACGTCCGCCGACCTGGTGGTCGGCGGACGTTTGCCCTGGAGGGGATGACGGGAATCGAACCCGCGTAGCCAGTTTGGAAGACTGGGGCTCTACCATTGAGCTACATCCCCGTTGCCGTTGCTTTCACCGTTTCCGCGGTGTCCGCTCCGTGCAGGATGAGACTGTACCGAACCTCGCTTTGGATTTCATAATCGGGGGGCCGTAGGATTCTGCTGCGGGTCCCCAGGGATGCTCTAGGGGTAGCCGGTGACGGGATGTGGCGCAGCTTGGTAGCGCATCCGCTTTGGGAGCGGAGGGTCGCAGGTTCGAATCCTGTCATCCCGACCAGATCGAACGGCGTCAGCGCGCTCAGTAGTGACACGAACGACCGACCAGACAGCACGACAGAAGGAGCATGTCCCGTGAAGAGCACCGTCGAGCAGCTGAGCCCGACGCGAGTCCGTATCAACGTTGAGGTGCCCTTCGAGGAACTCCAGCCTGATTTCGACCGCGCCTTCCAGTCCCTCGCAGGACAGGTGCGCATCCCGGGCTTCCGTCCGGGCAAGGCGCCCCGCAAGATCCTCGAGGCCCGTGTCGGACGCGGCGCCGTGCTCGAGCAGGTCGTCAACGACGCCATCCAGTCCCGCTACAACGAGGCTGTGACCAGCAACGAGGTCAAGGTCCTGGGCCAGCCCGAGATCGACGTGACCAAGCTCGAGGACAACGTGGAGCTCGTCTTCAACGCCGAGGTCGACGTGCGTCCCGAGATCACCCTGCCGGACTTCTCCGAGATCGCCGTCACCGTCGACCCCGTCGAGATCACCGACGAGGACATCGAGGAGCAGCTGCTGTCGCTGCGTCAGCGCTTCGGCACCCTCAAGGGCGTCGAACGTCCCGTGCAGAACGGCGACTTCGTCTCCATCGACCTGTCGGCGACCGTCGACGGTGAAGAGGTCACCGAGGCCGCCACCGAGGGTCTGTCCCACGAGGTCGGTTCCGGACAGCTCATCGACGGACTCGACGACGCGATCATCGGCACCTCCGCCGGTGAGTCGAAGGACTTCAACTCCACCCTCCTGGCGGGCGAGTTCGCCGGCAAGGAAGCGGTCGTCACCGTCAAGGTGAACTCGGTCAAGGAGCGCGAGCTCCCCGAGGCCGACGACGACTTCGCGCAGCTCGCGAGCGAGTTCGACACCATCGACGAGCTGACCGCCGACCTGCGTGAGCGCGTCGAGCGCGTCAAGAAGGTCGAGCAGGCCGGCCAGATCCGCGACAAGGTCCTCGAGGTTCTCCTCGACACCGTCGAGATCCCGCTCCCCGACGCGGTCGTCCAGGCCGAGGTCGACAGCGCGGTCCACGACGCGATCCACGAGCTCGATCACGACGAAGCCCAGCTCGACAAGCTGCTCGAGGCTCAGGGTTCGAGCCGTGAGGAGTTCGACAAGGAGGCTCGCGAGTCGGCCGAGCGTTCCGTGAAGACCCAGCTGCTGCTGGACGCGATCGCCGAGGCAGAGGGCACCACCGTCGAGCAGCAGGAGCTGACCGAGCGGATCTTCTTCCAGGCGCAGCGCTACGGCATCCCGCCCGAGCAGTTCATCCAGCAGATCAGCCAGGCCAACCAGCTCGGCGCGGTGTTCGCCGACGTGCGTCGCGGCAAGGCGCTCGGCTCGGTGGTCGATCGCGTGACCGTCACCGACACCACCGGTGCGTCGGTCGACACGAGCGAGCTGTTCGGCACCAAGAAGGACGACGCGGATGCCGAGGATTCGGCTGCCGAGAGCACCGAGGATTCGGCCTCCGAGTAGTCGGTTTTTTTCCGCTTTGAGCGAAGAGGGGCGGCACCGGGCATCCGGTGCCGCCCCTCTTGGTTAGTGTCAGTGTCAGCAATCCACGATTGACGAGAAGGCAGGTACCCGTGACTCATCAGAATCCGGCGACATCCATCGGTCCGACGATGACCTCGGCCACCGCTGGGCTCAATCTCAGCGACTCGGTGTACGAACGCCTGCTCCGCGAGCGGATCATCTTCCTCGGCACCCAGGTCGACGACGACATCGCCAACAAGCTCTGCGCGCAGATCCTCCTGCTGTCCGCGGAGGACCCCAACCGCGACATCTCGCTGTACATCAACTCCCCGGGTGGTTCGGTCACCGCGGGTATGGCGATCTACGACACGATGAAGTTCGTCGAGTGCGACGTCGCGACGTTCGCGATGGGTCTGGCTGCGTCGATGGGCCAGTTCCTGTTGGCTGCCGGTACCAAGGGCAAGCGTTACGCGCTTCCGCACGCGCGGATCATGATGCACCAGCCGTCCGCAGGGATCGGTGGCACCGCGAGCGACATCGCGATCATGGCGGAGCAGTTCGCGCACACCAAGCGGGAGATGGCAGAGCTGATCGCCGAGCACACCGGGCAGAGCGTCGAGCAGATCACCGCGGACTCCGACCGCGACCGGTGGTTCACGGCCAAGGAAGCACTCGAGTACGGCTTCGTCGACCATGTCGTCGCACGGGCCCAGCAGGCCGGCGGCACCGGCAACTGATCCCCGGGATCCACCGACCCGCTCCACGCCCCACGAATTCTTGGAGAAGCGATGACCAACATGTTCGATCCGCGCCAGCTCGGCGGCCAAGCTCCGGCTTCCCCGGCGAGCCGCTACATCCTGCCCTCGTTCATCGAGCACTCGAGCTACGGCGTCAAGGAATCCAACCCGTACAACAAGCTGTTCGAGGAACGCATCATCTTCCTCGGCGTGCAGGTCGACGATGCGTCGGCCAATGACGTCATGGCGCAGTTGCTGGTGCTCGAGTCCCTCGACCCGGACCGCGACATCACGATGTACATCAACTCGCCCGGTGGCTCGTTCACCTCGCTGATGGCCATCTACGACACGATGCAGTACGTCCGCGCCGACATCACCACGGTGTGCCTCGGTCAGGCCGCGTCGGCAGCGGCCGTGCTTCTCGCTGCCGGCACCCCGGGTAAGCGCCTGGCGCTGCCGAACGCGCGTGTGCTCATCCACCAGCCCTCGACCGGCGGAATCCAGGGCCAGGTCTCGGACCTCGAGATCCAGGCCGCGGAGATCGAGCGGATGCGGCGCCTCATGGAGACGACGCTCGCGCGGCACACCGGCAAGGACGCGGATCAGATCCGCAAGGACACCGATCGTGACAAGATCCTGACCGCCGCGGAGGCCGTCGAATACGGATTGATCGACAACGTCCTGGAATACCGGAAGCTCTCCGCACAGAAGTAGCCGAACGGCCCGGCCCGACCGCGTGTCTCGTGGTCCGGGTCGGGCCGATGTGCAATTGTGATCGGCACCATGTGCAGGGCATATAAATATGGCCGGAAACGCCGAGAAGCGGTCGACCCGACTGCCGGACTCCGGGTACGGTCGAGCCAACGGCCCGTTCCCAGGGCCGGCGCGCAACGAATCGCGGGAGCGGTTGCACGCACACGAGGAAGTAGGGACCTGACAGATGGCACGTATCGGTGACGGCGGAGATCTGCTCAAGTGCTCGTTCTGCGGAAAGAGCCAGAAGCAGGTCAAGAAGCTCATTGCGGGTCCCGGTGTCTACATCTGCGACGAGTGCATCGACCTCTGCAACGAGATCATCGAGGAAGAACTCGCCGAAACCAGCGAGGTCAAGCTCGACGAGCTACCCAAGCCTGCCGAGATCCGGGACTTCCTCGACAACTACGTCATCGGCCAGGACTCCGCCAAGCGGACGCTCGCCGTCGCCGTCTACAACCACTACAAGCGGATCCAGGCCGGAGACAAGGCCCGCGACGCTCGTGGTGAGACCGTCGAACTGGCCAAGTCCAACATTCTGCTGCTCGGGCCCACCGGTTGCGGCAAGACGTACCTCGCCCAGACCCTCGCGAAGATGCTCAACGTGCCGTTCGCGATCGCCGATGCCACCGCTCTCACCGAGGCGGGATATGTCGGCGAGGATGTCGAGAACATCCTCCTCAAGCTGATCCAGGCAGCGGACTACGACGTCAAGCGCGCCGAGACCGGCATCATCTACATCGACGAGGTCGACAAGATCGCCCGCAAGAGCGAGAACCCGTCCATCACGCGCGACGTGTCGGGTGAGGGCGTGCAGCAAGCCCTGCTGAAGATTCTCGAAGGCACCCAGGCTTCGGTGCCCCCACAGGGCGGGCGCAAGCACCCCCACCAGGAATTCATCCAGATCGACACCACGAATGTGCTGTTCATCGTCGCGGGCGCGTTCGCGGGACTCGAGCGGATCGTCTCCGACCGGATCGGCAAGCGCGGCATCGGGTTCGGTGCAGAGGTGCGCTCGAAGGCCGAGATCGACACCACCGATCACTTCGCCGACGTCATGCCCGAAGACCTCATCAAGTTCGGTCTGATCCCGGAGTTCATCGGCCGTCTGCCGATCGTGGCATCGGTGACGAATCTCGACAAGGAATCGCTCGTCGAGATCCTGTCCGAGCCGAAGAACGCACTCGTCAAGCAGTACGTCCGCCTGTTCGAGATGGACGGCGTCGAACTCGAGTTCTCGCAGGACGGCCTCGAGGCGATAGCGGACCAGGCAATCCTGCGGGGCACGGGCGCTCGCGGTCTCCGCGCCATCATGGAGGAAGTCCTCCTGCCCGTCATGTACGACATCCCCAGCCGCGACGACGTCGAGAAGGTTGTGGTCACCGCCGAGACGGTCACCGACAACGTGCTTCCGACGATCGTCCCGCGCAAGACCGATCGTGACCGTCGCGAGAAGTCGGCCTGACCGCCTTCGGGCAACGGCTCTTCGAACGACTCGGCCCCGGCAGGATTCCTGCCGGGGCCGAGGTCTGTTCGGGTGAAGGTCGCGCCGGGGTGTTCGGGGTGTGATCAGTCGACCGCGAGTGCGGTCTTCTCCAGTTCGGCGATGCTGTAGGCGGCGTAGTTCTCGTACTTGCCGCGTCCGGTGAAGTACGACGACAGCTGTTCGTCGAGTTCCTCCACGGTGAACGCGGAACCCGCCGCGTCGAAACGGTTCTCGACCTTCGGGGAGTCCATGAGCGCGACCATCTTGCCGTACACCACGAACACCTGGCCGTTGATCTCGTGCGAGGCGGGGGAGGCAAGGTACGTGACGAGGGTGCCGACGCGCTCGGGCGCGAGCGGGTCGAGACCGGTGGTCGCAGCGTCGGCCTCTCCGAATGCCTCGGCGGTCATGGCCGTCCGGGCGCGCGGGCAGATGGCGTTAGCCGTGACGCCGTAGCGGGAGAGTCCCTGTGCGGTGGACAAGGTCAGGGCAGTGATGCCTGCCTTGGCGGCCGAGTAGTTGGGCTGTCCGGCAGAGCCGAAGAGGAATGCCTCCGACGAGGTGTTGACGACCCGGCCGTACACGGGACCACCGGTTTCCTTGCTGGCGGCGCGCCAATGGACGGCGGCGGCGTGAGACGTCGCGGCGTGACCCTTGAGGTGCACGCGAATCACGTCGTCCCAATCGGATTCGGTGAGGTTGAAGATCATTTTGTCGCGGAGAATGCCGGCGTTGTTGACGAGGATGTCGAACGAACCGAATGCCTTGACGGACTCTTCGACGAGGCGTCCTCCGAGCGACCAGTCGGAGACGTCGCCGGTGACGGCGATTGCCTGCCCGCCCGATGCGACGATCTCTTCCGCGACCTGGTGTGCGGCGTCGCCCATGTCGTTGACGACGACGGCGGCACCGGCGGCAGCCAGTGCGAGAGCCTCGGCCCGGCCGAGCCCGGCTCCGGCGCCTGTTACTACTGCGGTACGACCGGCCAAACCGACTGTTTCACCCATGCGTTCGTCTCCCGTGTTCGTTTCCGTGCCGAGCTGGAGCCCGCAGGAAAAGTGATATTCATTCTAGTTTGGTCCTCGGGTGGGTCCGGACGGGTCGTACGGTCTCACTGGGCGGGAGTGCCGCGACCGCCGCTACCGGGGTCTCCGTCGCCGGTGGTGCATTGTCGCGGCGGGGATGACCTCCGCTGATGCGCGTCGCCACCCGAGTGCGGACAACGAGCGAAAAGTGTTTGCGCCCAGTGTGTTCGAATCCCCGTTCCGGTCGCTTCGCAGGAGGCGACGAGGTGCGAGATCTCACTGACCGGTACCCGAACCGCCCGGGACGGTAGGGGTGAGGATCTACGCTCTGCTTTCGTCCGAGGTGAACGAAGGGGGATGCGAGATGCCCAGGATCGGGGCGGCACGCGACGCGGCGGAGCCCAGCTCGACGGAACAGCACGCGCGATACGACCGGATCCTGACGGCTGCGGCACGACTGGCGGGGGACAAAGAACTCGAGCGCGTACAAATGCAGGACGTCGCCAAGGCGGCAGGGGTCGCGATCGGCACGCTCTATCGCTATTTCCCGTCCAAGACCCACTTGTTCGTCGCGGTGATGGTCGACCAGATCGACCGCATGGGCATCCAGTTGTCCCGGCGTCCCTCTGCCCCGGCCTCGCCGTCCGATGCCGTCTACCAGGCATTACTGCAGGCGACGCGGGCGCTGGTGCGTACGCCGCTCCTGGCGAACGCCATGATCCGGTCCGCGTCGTCGTCGAATGCCGCCACCATTCCCGATGTCTCGAAAATCGATCAGCACTTCGATCGACTGCTCCTCGCGGCGGCGGGAATCTCCGAGCCCACGGTGCGAGACGCGACGGTGGTGCGGCTGGTGGTCGCCCTGTGGTTCGGTCTCGTCCAGGGGGCACTCAACGGCCGGACCTCCATCCCGGAAGTCGAGTCCGACCTGCGCGTCGCCTGCGACCTGCTCCTCGTCGATCTGTCGGTGGGCCGGCCTCGATCGAACGGGTGAGTTGCGGCGGCACCCGAGGAAGCCTCCTCTCGCACTGCAAGTCCCGCTTGCCGGGACAAGTGCGGAACTCCGGCCGGCGACAGAAATAGAATAAATTTCAGAAACGCCGACACTTCAGGAGTGGCATGAGCAACGTCGTCATCGTCGAGGCCGCACGTACGCCGATCGGCCGCCGCCGCGGACAGCTGGCCGGAGTGCACCCCGCCGTGCTTCTGGGCACCGCCCAGAAAGCACTGCTGGACCGCACCGGACTCCCCGCCGGGCAGATCGGCCAACTGGTCGGTGGCGCGGTCACGCAGGCGGGGGAGCAGTCCAACAACGTCACCCGGCAGGCGTGGCTGCACGCCGGCCTCCCGTACACGGCTGCCGCCACCACCATCGACTGCGCGTGCGGTTCGTCGCAGCAGGCGGTGCACATGGTCGCGGGACTGATCGCGTCCGGGCAGATCGACGCCGGTATCGGCTGCGGCGTCGAAGTGATGAGCCGAGTTTTCCTCGGTCAGGCCAACGCACCCGGCACGGGTAACCCGTACCCGGCGGACTGGTCGATCGACATGGGTGACCAGTTCACCTCGGCGGAGCGGATTGCCGCCAACCGTGGCATCACGCGCGCCGATGTCGACGCCTTCGGGCTGGAGTCGCAGCGTCGCGCCGCGAATGCGTGGGCCGAGGGACGGTTCGACCGTGAAATCGTGCCCGTCGACGCGCCGGTCGTGACCAAGGACGGAGAACCCACCGGTGAGATCGCCACCGTGACGCGCGACGGTGGTCTCCGCGACACCTCCGCGGACGCCCTCGCGGGGTTGAAGCCCGTGATCGAGGGTGGTATCCACACCGCCGGCAACTCCTCACAGGTCAGCGACGGTGCCGCCGCAGTCCTGCTGATGAGCGAGGACAAAGCACGGGAGGCGGGGCTGCGGCCACGCGCCCGGATCCTTGCGTCCACCCTGGTGGGCTCGGACCCGTACTACCACCTCGACGGACCGATCGACTCCACTCGGGCGGTGCTCGACCGCACCGGAATGTCGTTGTCGGACATCGATCTCGTCGAGATCAACGAAGCGTTCGCCTCGGTCGTGCTGTCCTGGGCACAGGTGCACAAGGCCGACCTGAGCAAGGTCAACGTCAACGGCGGTGCCATCGCCCTCGGGCATCCGGTGGGCTCCACCGGAGCGCGACTGATCACCAGTGCTCTGCACGAGCTCGAGCGGTCGAATCGCTCGACCGCACTGATCACGATGTGCGCAGGCGGCGCACTGTCCACAGCCACCGTCATCGAGCGCATCTGACGCCGTGATCTTCTATCAAGGGACCCGTTCATGACTTTGGGATTGAGTGACGAGGACCGCGAGCTTCGTGATTCCGTACGCGGCTGGGCGGCACGACACGCGACGCCCGAGGTGATCCGCGCGGCTGTCGATGCCGAGGCGGAGACCCGGCCGTCGTTCTGGGGTTCGTTCGCCGACCTCGGCATGCTGGGACTGCATCTGCCGGAAGACGTCGGCGGCGCCGGCTTCGGTTATCTCGAAACCGCTGTTGTCGCCGAGGAACTGGGCCGAGCCATGGTGCCCGGACCGTTCCTCCCGACGGTGATCACGTCCGCGGTTCTGAACGAGGCGGGGCGTCGAGCGGAACTCGAGGGACTGGCGAACGGTGCACTGTACGGTGCGGTGTCGCTGCAGCCGGGCCGGCTGCGCATCGTTCGCGACGGAGCCTCGGTCAGCCTGTCCGGCACATCGGGAGTCGTGCTCGGTGGCCAGGTGGCCGACGTGTTCCTGCTCGCCGCCGACGACGGGGGCGAGCGCGCATTCGTGGTGGTCGCTCGTGACCGTATCGGCGTCACGGACCTGCCGAGTTACGACGTGGTGCGGCGCAACGCCGAGATCACCGCGGACGGGCTGGCCCTCTCCGATGATGACGTGCTGACCGTGGACCCCGGCCGGGTACTCGACATCGCCGCAACGTTCTTCGCAGCCGAGGCGGCCGGCCTCGCGGACTGGGCCACCACGACCGCCGCGGACTATGCGCGGGTGCGCCGGCAGTTCGGCCGTGTCATCGGCCAGTTCCAAGGCGTCAAGCACACCGTCGCACGAATGCTCTGTCACACCGAGCAAGCCCGCGTCACGACGTGGGATGCGACTCGCGCACTGGGCGAGGACATTTCCGCCGATGAGGCCTCGCTCGCCGTAGCCGTCGCTGCGTCCGTCGCCCCGGAAGCGGCATTCCAGGTCACCAAGAGCTGCATCCAGGTTCTCGGCGGTATCGGTTACACCTGGGATCACCCCGCCCACCTCTACATGCGGCGCGCTCAATCTCTGCGAATCCTGTTGGGCTCCACGGCGTCCTGGCGTCGCCGAGTGACTGCTCTCACGCGCGCCGGTGCCCGCCGGGTGCTCACGGTCGACCTTCCACCCGAGGCGGAGCAGATCCGAGCGGACGTCCGCGCCGAACTCGAGCCGGCCACCCTGCTCGACGATGTGAAGCAGAAGGCGTATCTGGCGGAGAAGGGCTACACCACACCGCACCTTCCCGAGCCGTGGGGCAAGGCTGCCGACGCCGTCACCCAACTCGTCATCGCCGAGGAGCTGCGCGCAGCAGAGCTCACACCACACGACATGATCATCGGCAACTGGGTGGTGCCGACGCTGATCGCGCACGGCAACGCCGAGCAGATCGAACGGTTCGTCCCGCAGTCGTTGCGCGGCGATCTCGTGTGGTGCCAGCTCTTCTCCGAGCCCGGTGCCGGCTCCGACCTCGCGGCCCTGTCCACCAAGGCCGTCAAGGTCGACGGCGGCTGGAAGCTCAACGGGCAGAAGGTGTGGACGTCGATGGCGCGGGTCGCGGACTGGGGCATCTGCCTCGCCCGTACCGACGTGGACGCACCCAAGCACAAGGGTCTGTCCTACTTCCTGATCGACATCAAGAACACCGAAGGTCTCGACATCCGGCCGTTGCGGGAGATCACCGGTGAAGCTCTGTTCAACGAAGTGTTCTTCGACGATGTGTTCGTGCCCGACGAATGCCTGGTCGGTGAGCCCGGCGACGGGTGGAAGCTCGCACGCACCACCCTCTCCAACGAGCGGGTGTCCCTGTCCCACGACTCCACGTTCGGGGCCGGCGGCGAGGCCTTGCTGGCACTGGTGGAGAACGCTCCCGGGGGACCGGACGACGAGCAGCTCAGCGTCCTCGGCAAGGTGCTGAGCGACGCGCAGTCCGGTGGCCTGATGGGGCTGCGCGCCGCCATCCGCTCCTTGAGCGGTGGCCAACCGGGTGCCGAGTCGTCGGTCTCCAAGCTGATGGGTGTCGAACACATCCAGCAGGTCTGGGAACTCGCGATGGACTGGGCCGGTCCCGCCTCGCTGGTCGGTGAGCAGGATCGCTCGTCCGCAACGCACATGTTCCTCAACGTGCAGTGCATGTCCATTGCCGGCGGTACGACGAACGTCCAGCTCAACATCATCGGCGAGCGGATCCTCGGTCTGCCCCGCGATCCCGAACCCGGAAAGTGAACGCACCATGCCTATCGACGTGAACGCCGCACTCACGGCCGCTCCCACGGTCCGCGAGGCCGGATGGACCGAACGGGACGTGATCCTCTACCACCTCGGTCTGGGTGCGGGTGTCGACTCGCTGGACCCGGCCGAGCTGGGATGGGTCTACGAGAAGAACCTGAAGGTCCTTCCGACATTCGCCATGGTTGCGGGACAAGGCGTCTCGGCCGGCGCGGTCACAGCCGCCGGGCTGAACCTGCCGGGAATCGACATCGACCTGCGCAAGATTCTTCACGGCGGGCAGTCCCTCACCGTGCACGCCCCCATCCCGGTCTCGGGCGCCGCCACGATTTCGTCGCGTGTCGCCGACGTGTGGGACAAGGGCAAGGCGGCGGTGATCGTGCTCGAGCAGTCCGCGCAGGACTCCGGTGGAAAGCCGTTGTGGACCACGGCGATGCAGATCTGGGCGCGAGGGGAGGGCGGCTTCGGCGGCGATGCCGGGCCTGACGCGTCGAACGCAGTGCCGGAGCGGAGCCCGGACAAGGTTCTCGTGTCTCCGACGAGTACGCAGCAGGCGCTGATGTACCGGCTCAGTGCCGATATGAACCCTCTGCACGCGGACCCGGCATTCGCGAAGATGGCAGGTTTCGACCGGCCGATCCTGCACGGGCTCGCCTCGTACGGCATCGTCTGCAAGGCGGTGGTCGACGGTGTGCTCGACGGAGACCCCACCCGTGTCCGGACGTTCTCGGTGCGGTTCGCCGGATCGTTGTACCCGGGAGAAACGATCGAGACCGCGGTGTGGCACGACGGCGACACCCTCACCGTGCTCGCGACTTGCCCCGAACGCGACGGGCAACCGGTGCTGACCCACGCCACGATGGAGATCCGATGAGAGTCGATCCGAACGTCCACCCCACCGTCGGGAATGCGCCCGACGGCACGATCCTGACGTCGGCTCCGCAGGACACCGCCGTCGACCGGGCCGCAGCCGCTGCTCGGCGCGTGGTGGACGCGCTTCTGCGCACCGACCGCGACAACGCGAACCTCGAGCGGGTTGCGGAAGAACTCGACAGTATCGCCGCCCACCTCGAGGAGCACGCTCCCGAGGTACAGGAACGGCTGGTCGATATGTGGCACGGAGAGGGCGTCACCCGGCACGATCCCGTCACCGGTCCGGAGAATGCGCTGGCGCCGCCGCTGGTGCTCGCCGGTCGTGAAGACGGATCGGTGGAAGGGGTTGTGACGCTGACCTTCCCGTATCAGGGTCCGCCCGGGCACGTGCACGGCGGCGTCTCGGCGCTGCTCATCGACCACACCCTCGGTGTCGCGAATGCCTGGGCAGGACGCAGTGGGGCGACCGCGCAACTCAATGTCAGGTACCACCGTCCCACCCCGTTGTTCGAACCGCTGACCGTGACCGGCCGGCTGGTTCGGGAAGAGGGCCGCAAGATCGAGACGGTCGGCGAGATCAAGACCGCGGACGGCGCCGTCTGTGTCTCCGTGGAGGCACTGTTCATCGACAAGACGGTTCCCCGTCCCCGCTGACGGCGGCGGAAGACCGACATCACAGATCTGGGAGGAAGCGGCATGGGGAAGCTGGACGGACGGGTGGCAGTCGTCACCGGAGCGGGTATGGGCATCGGCCGCGGTGTCGCCGGTGCACTCGCCCGCGACGGGGCGGACATCCTGGTCGCCGAGGTGGACGCGGAGGCCGGTGCCGACACCGCGCGGTGGCTCACCGACCGGTGGGGCGTGCGGGCGGAGTTCGTCCACACCGACGTGACCGATCGGGAGCAGGTGCACGCGATGGTGGACACTGCCGCCCGGGAGTTCGGCCGACTCGACATCCTCGTCAACAACGCCTGGCGGTCGCTGGGGTTCGCACGGATGGAGAAGACACCGGAGGACTCGATGCGGGCAGGCTTCGACATGGCCGTGATGGCCGCGTTCTGGGCGATGCAGCGCGCGTTCCCCGAGTTGGCGCGGCACGGAACCGGACGGGTGATCAACATGTGCAGCCTCAACGGCGTCAACGCGCACATGTACTCGGTGTCGTACAACGCCGCGAAGGAGGCGTTGCGCAGCATGACCCGCACTGCGGCCCGCGAGTGGGCGCCGAAGCAGGTGTGCTGCAACGTGATCTGCCCGGGCGCACAGAGCGCGGCCTACCGGCGTGTGGCGGAGGCCGATCCGGAGATGGCTGCCACGCAGGCCGCCGCGAACCCGATGGGGCGGATCGGTGACCCCCTCGACGACATCGGCACCGTCGCCGCATTCCTCGCGAGCGACGACTCGCGATATCTGACCGGCAATACGCTGTTCGTCGACGGCGGCAGCCACATCAACGGGGTGCAGTGGGCGCCGAGCGTGGACTGAGCGCGCGGCGCCGACTCAGCCGACCTTGACGCGCTCGGTCGCTGTGTAGACGTTCATCGTGTCGCCCCGCAGGAATCCCACGAGGGTCAGTCCCGACTCGGCGGCGAGGTCCACCGCAAGGGACGACGGCGCCGAGACCGCGGCGAGCACCGGCACCCCGGCCATGACCGCCTTCTGGACGAGTTCGAACGACGCGCGCCCGCTCACCATGAGCACGCTGTTCGAGAGCGGGACGCGGCCATCGGTGAGCGCCCAGCCGAGCACCTTGTCCACCGCGTTGTGCCGTCCGACGTCTTCGCGCACAGCGAGAAGTTCACCGTCCGGAGTGAACAGTGCCGCCGCGTGCAGGCCGCCGGTCGAGGCGAACACCTGCTGCTTGTCGCGCAGGGTGTCGGGCATCGTCGTGAGGGTTCCGGCCGCGAGCATGGGCGAGTCCGCGTCGGTGAGGGGAAAGCGGGTACGCGTGCGCACCTGATCGAGCGACTCCTTGCCGCACACACCGCACGCCGACGTGGTGGTGAACGAGCGCCGGCCGACGCCTTCTCCGATCGTGACGCCGGGGGCCAGTGCGACGTCGAGGACGTTGTACGTGTTGGCCCCGTTCTCGTCGACTCCGTCGCAGTAGCGGACCGCCGCGACATCCTCACGGTCGCTGATCATGCCTTCGCTCAACAGGAAGCCGTGCACCAGATCGACATCGTGGCCGGGCGTCCGCATCGTGATCGTCAGCGCGTCGCCGCCGAGTCGGATTTCGAGCGGTTCCTCGACGGCGAGGGTGTCCGGTCGCCGCGACACCCGGTCCGCCGTGATGCGCAGGACAGGTCGGCGGGCGGTCACGCGTCCCATCGTTCACCTCCGGTGTGTCGTCTTCCCACGATACGGAACTCGTCGCGTGATCGCTCCCGGGGTCGGGCAGATCCGGGTGGGTCGCCCTCGGGGGGCTACTCCGGCACTGTAACGAGATCTTCACGGGGTGGGCGCGTGCGGGTTTACATGCTCGGTCCACTCTCAGGGAACGGTGATGAACAAGGAAAGACTCTCGCCGATCGATGGGCCGAAAGGTCTTCCCTCAGGACTGGACAAGGTGACCCTATGGAACAGGCACTTGCTGCCGCGGATACCGCCTGGATATTGGCGGCGTTCACGGCCGTCGCACTGATGGTCCCGGGCCTCGCGCTGTTCTACGGCGGCATGCTCGGTGTCAAGAGTGCGCTCAACATGATCATGATGGTGCTCGGCGGGTTCGCCGTAGCGGGCGTGGTGTGGGTCTTCTTCGGTCCCGCGGCGGTGCTCGGCGACAGCGTCGGCGGACTCGGCCTCATCGGCAATCCGTTCACGGACGTCGGACTCGCCTCACTTCTCGAGGAAGACCCGGCCGGCGGGATTCCGGCCGCACTCACCGCGGCCTTCCACCTCCTCTTCGCAGGAATCACGGTGGCGATCATCGCGGGCGCGGTCGCCGACCGCATGAAGTTCTCCGCCTGGCTCGTGTTCTCCGGAATCTGGCTCGTGCTCGTCTACTTCCCGATCGCGCACTGGGTGTTCGCATTCGACGACGAGGAGGCCGGCACCAAGGGTGGGTGGATCGCCAACACGCTCGGCGCCCACGACTTCGCCGGCGGCACCGCCGTCCACATGAACGCGGGAGTCGCCGCACTCGCGGTCGCGCTCGCCCTCGGTGCCCGGCGCGGCTTCCCGCACGTGGCCCGGCCGCACAGCCTGCCGCTGGTCGTACTCGGCGGCGGCATCCTGATGTTCGGCTGGTTCGGATTCAACGGCGGATCGGCGGGCGGCGCCAACCACACCGCCGGTGTCGTCGTCCTCAACACGATGGCCGCCGCAGTAGCGGGCCTTCTCGGCTGGATCCTGGTGGAACGCATCACGGAGAAGCACGCCACCACCCTCGGAGCCGTATCCGGCATGATCGCCGCCCTGGTCGGCATCACGCCCGCCGCCAGCCTCGTCTCACCGCTCGGTGCTCTCGCGATCGGTGTCGTCTCCGGTGCGGTCAGCTGCTTCGCGGTGGGATGGAAGTTCAAGATGGGTTACGACGACTCGCTCGACGTCGTCGCGATCCACCTGATGGGCGGTGTCGTCGGCACGACCCTCATCGCGTTCATCGCAACGGCCGCTGCGCCCGCGGGTGTCGACGGCTTGTTCTTCGGCGGCGGCATCGATTTCCTCGGTCGCCAGATCGTCGCGATGGCTGCGGTCTTCGCGTACTCGTTCGCGGTGACCTTCCTGATCGCCAAGGTCCTCGACAAGACCATGGGTATCCGGGTCGATGCCGAGACCGAGAAGATCGGTATCGACGTGCCGGTGCACGGTGAAACCGCCTACGTCATGGATTCGTTCGCGGCCGGTGCGCCGTCGAAGATGCGTCCTTCCGATTTCGCGGAGGATCGTGACATCGTCGTTCCCACGACCTGACGGTCACCCCACGAGATCGTGCACGGATGATGCGCCCCCGCCGGTTGTCCCGGCGGGGGCGCGTCGTCATCCCTGGTGGTTGTCGGGGTACGCCGTCACCGCGAGGAACCGGATCGGCAATGTGACGAGTTCGTTCGGCCCGTGGACGCCCTCGCCGTCGAGCAGCAGTGAATCGCCGGCCGTGAGGCGGTACTCGGAATCGCCGTGGCCGTAGACCATTTCGCCTTCGAGCATGTACAGCAATTCGGTTCCGGGGTGCTGGAAGAGAGGGAAGATGTCGCTCGCGTCGGTGAGGGTCACCAGGACCGGTTCCAGACGCTGGTGCTGACCGCGGAGCGCACCGAGCAATTCGTAATGATGGCCTGCGCGGGTACCGCGGCCGACGATCTCGGCGCCGTGGCCGCTCTTGGTGAACACCGCCTCGCGGTGTGCGTCGGCACCCCGGAACAGGGAGGTGACGGGCACGTCGAGACCCGCGGCGAGGCGTGCGAGGGTGGACAGGCTGCACGAGGTCTGCGCGTTCTCGATCTTCGAGAGCATCGCCTTGGAGATGCCCACCTTCGCAGCCATGTCGCCGACCGACAGTCCACTGGCCAGGCGCAGTGCCCGCACCTGGTGTGCGATGGCCCGTTCGAGATCGACGCCCGTGGGGGTGTCCCGAGGGACCTCGCGGCCGGAGGTGTCGTGGAGGACGGCGCGATCCGGTGTGGTCATATCAGCAGACTACAACCTGTTTCCCGGCAGTAGACAGCCCGCGGCACCTCCGGCCGGAGCATCGGAGGTGCCGTGGGGACGCGGAGTCAGAACGCTCGTCCGGGAATCCACTCGGTGCCGGCGAGGGGCACGCGGGCCATCGCCGCGGATTCGATCGTCAGGGCCACCAGGTCCTGTGGTTCGAGATTGCGCAGGTGCGACTTGCCGCACGCGCGCGCGATGGTCTGAGCCTCCATGGTGAGGACGCGCAGGTAGTTCGCGAGCCGCCGTCCACCCTCGATCGGATCGAAATTGCGCTGCAGTTCCGGGTCCTGCGTCGTGATGCCCGCGGGGTCCTTGCCGTCCTGGAAGTCGTCGTAGAAGCCTGCGGCCGAGCCCAGTTTCGCGTACTCCGCCTCGTACTTCGGATCGTTGTCGCCGAGTGCGATCAGCGCGGCGGTCCCGATCGCCACGGCGTCGGCGCCGAGTGCCATCGCCTTCGCGACGTCGGCGCCCGACCGGATACCACCGGAGACGATGAGCTGTACACCACCCGAAGTGCGGTGCATTCCCATCTCCTGCAACGCCTGCACGGCCTGGGGGATGGCAGCGAGCGTGGGGATCCCGACGTGTTCGATGAAAACATCCTGGGTCGCGGCCGTGCCGCCCTGCATGCCGTCGACGACGATCACGTCCGCGCCGGCCTTCACGGCGAGCTTGACGTCGTAGTACGTGCGGGTGGCCCCGACCTTGACGTAGATCGGCTTCTCCCAGCCGGTGATCTCCCGCAGTTCGATGATTTTGATCGCGAGGTCGTCGGGTCCGGTCCAGTCGGGGTGCCGGCATGCGCTGCGCTGGTCGATACCCACGGGCAGTGTCCGCATTCCTGCCACCCGCTCGGTGATCTTCTGGCCGAGCAACATTCCACCGCCACCGGGCTTGGCGCCCTGACCGAGCACGATCTCGATGGCGTCGGCCTTGCGCAGGTCGTCGGGATTCATCCCGTACCGGGACGGAAGGTATTGGTAGACCAGATATTTGGATTGTCCGCGTTCCTCCGGTGTCATGCCGCCGTCTCCGGTGGTGGTGGAGGTGCCGACCTCACTCGCGCCGCGTCCGAGGGCATCTTTCGCGCCGCCCGAGAGGGCGCCGAAACTCATTCCGGCGATGGTGACGGGGATTTCCAGGTGAAGCGGGTACTTCGCATGACGATCTCCGAGGACGACATCGGTCTCGCACTTCTCCCGGTATCCCTCCAGGGGGTACCGCGACATCGACGAACCGAGGAACAGCAAGTCGTCGAAGTGTGGGACCTTGCGTTTGGCGCCCCAGCCACGAATGTCGTAGATGCCGGTGTCGGCGGCACGCTGGATCTCGTGAACGACGTTGCGGTCGAAGGTCGCCGATTCGCGCAGACCGGGCCGGAATGTCATGGAAGTCTCCTCGCTGTCGAGCGGGTCGGGATCAGTACGCGGACGCGTTGTCCACATGGAAGTGGTAGAGGCTGCGGGCGGAGCCGTACCGGGTGAAGTCGCTGGGATCGGCGTCGAAGCCGGCCGCGTCGAGCAGTTCCCGGAGTTCCGCGAGATGTTCGGGGCGCATCGGTTTGGCGATGCAGTCTGCGCCGAGGGAGGCGACAGTGCCCCGCACGTAGATGCGCGCCTCGTACAGCGAATCGCCGAGCGCCTCACCCGCGTCGCCCAGTACGACCAGTCGTCCGGCCTGCCCCATGAAGGCGCTCATGTGGCCGATGTTGCCGCCGACGACGATGTCGACGCCCTTCATCGAGATCCCGCAGCGAGCGGCGGCGTTCCCTTCGATCACGAGCAAGCCGCCGTGGGCGGTGGCTCCGGCGGATTGGGACGCGTCCCCGGTTACCCGCACCGTGCCCGACATCATGTTCTCCCCGACGCCGACGCCTGCGTTGCCGTCGATCGTCACGCGGGCATGCTGGTTCATCCCGGCTGCGTAGTAGCCGACGTGTCCGGAGATGTGCACCTCTATGGGCCGGTTCAGTCCGCACGCCAGTGCGTGCTGCCCCTGTGGATCGGTGACGTGCACGGTGGCGGGTGCCTCGGTCGCCTGGAGCGCCGTGTTGAGTTCCCGGGTGGTGGTCACGTCGAGGTCGTATGCGGCGGTGGGCAGCGTGTCGGTGGTCATGAGTTTCTCCGGCGTCGAAGTGGCAGCGGCAATACGGGTCCGGTCAGCGGTGCCATACGTAGACCCGTTCGGGTTCGGGTTCGAAGATGTGTGCGTCCGATATCCCCGGAAGATGTGCGAGAGCGCGGAATTCGGATGCCATCGCCACGTAGGAGTCCGTTTCCGCGACGACGGCAGGTTTGCATGCGATCGGATCGCGCACCACGGCGAACGCATCGGCCGTGGAGACGAGCAGCGTGTAGAAACCGTCGAACCGCTCACCGAGCAGGCGAAGCGCCTTGTCGAGGTCTGCTCCGTCGGCGAGGTGCTTGGCCACGAAGCGTGCACCTACTTCCGTGTCGTTCTCGCTGTCGAACACCACGCCCTCGTCTTCCAGTTCCCGTTTCACGGAAAGATGGTTCGAGAACGAGCCGTTGTGCACCAGGCACTGGTCCGGCCCCACGGCGAACGGATGGGAGCCCGCTGCCGTCACCGCGGATTCGGTGGCCATGCGGGTGTGGCCGACGCCCTGACGACCCGACGCCCGGGGAAGTCCGAACCGCTCGGCCAGCAGCAACGGGTTGCCCATTCCCTTGAGGACGGTGACTTCGTCGCCGAAACCGATCACGGTCGCGCCCGGGTCCACCCTGCGAACGGCGTCCGCCAGTGCCGCGGCGGGAATCGGTGCATGGACCACGGTAGTGGGGGAGAGGTCGATGCCGGTGACGGAGACGCCCAGCGCATTCCTCAGGGCGCCGGCAAGATTCGCCGACGCTCCGAGGACCGAGACCGAGGAGTGTCCCGCGGGGGAGAATGTCGGATCTCCGTAGATGGCGACGCCCGCCGAGTCCGGTCCACGGTCCACCATTCGGCCGAGCATGCCTGTCAGAAGGTGGCCGAGCCGTGGTTCGAGTGAGGCGTCACGGAGGTGAAGCCCGACGATTCCGCACATGTCTTCTCCTGGTCGGTGTCAGAAAGCGGTCAGGTAGTTGTCGATCTCCCACGGCGTCACGGTGTTGTGCCACTGGAAGAATTCCTCGCGTTTGAGGGCGGTGAAGTACTCCGCGACCCCGGGTCCGGCAGCATCGAGTGCTGCGGTGACGACGGGATCGGCGGCGAGGGCGTCCATGGCGTGCAGGAGCGTCATCGGTAATGCGTCGGAGGCGACGCCCGCACCCGGCGTACCCGGATCGAGTCCGCGTTCGACACCGTCGAGTCCGGCGGCCACCGTCGCAGCGATCGCAAGATACGGATTGGTGGAGCCGTCACCGCCTCGTAGTTCGACGCGGTGGGAGTCCGGAACCCGGATGTAGTGGGTGCGGTCGTTGCCTCCGTAGGTCGCACGACGCGGCGACCAGGTGGCGCCGGAGGTGGTCGCGGTCGCACCCGTGCGCTTGTACGAGTTCACCGTGGGTGCCAGCACGCCCTGCAGGGCGCACGCGTGATCGAGAATTCCGCCGATGAACGAGTAGGCGAGGTCGGACAGGCCCAACCCCCGGAGGTCCCCGGCGTCGGGGAACGCGGCACGGTCGCCGTTCCACAGGGACATGTGCATGTGCATGCCGGTACCGGTTCGGTCGGCGAAGGGCTTGGGCATGAAAGTTGCGGTCATGCCGCGTTGCTCGGCGAGGACGGAGATCAGGTACCGCAGGGTCATCACACGGTCGGCCGTGACGAGGGCCTCGTCGTAGCGGAAGTTCTGTTCGAACTGGCCGTTGCCGTCCTCGTGGTCGTTGGCGTAGTTGCCCCAGCCGAGAGTGTTCATCGCCGACGAGATGGAGGTCAGGTGCTCGTACATGCGGGTCACGTCGCGGGCGTCGTAACACGGCTGGCGCGAGGTGTCGAGGAGATCGGCGGTGCGCAGGGTCCCCTTCTCGTCGCGCTGGACGAGGAAGTACTCGATCTCGGCGCCGACCTTGACCGTGAGTCCCTTTTCCGCCGCGGCGGCGAGCGCCTTCTGGAGGATGATTCGCGGGGCGAAGGGCCAGGGCTTGCCTTCCACGTGGGGATCGCAGTGGACGAGCGCGAGGCCGTCGCGGATGAAGGGGATGGGGGTGAACGAAGAGAGATCGGGGATCGCGACGAGGTCGGGATCTTTCGGCACCTGGCCGATGGAACCGGCTGCGTAGCCGGCGAATCCGACACCGTCGTTCTGGAGTTCGTCGGCCGACTCGACCGGAACCAGCTTGGCACAGGGCTTTCCGGACAAGGTCGTGAACACGGCCAGGATGAAGCGGGTGCCGGTGGCGCGTGCGAGGGAAGCGAGATCTGTGGCCTGGTCCGCGATGGTGCCGGACGCAGTGCTCGGGTGCGGGTGACCGTTCGTCGACTGCGACCGCCGGGAGATGAGGTCGGTGGCTTCGAGCGTCATGGGAACTCCTGTGGTTCGGCGGCGGGGTTTCATGATGTGAATCGCTGTCGAATGTAATGAAACATAGCACGCATGACGACGGCGTTACGGAGCGGAGAAACGTCTGTGACACTCCGCCCCGTCCCGGGCCGATATCGACGCGCTAGCTGCCCCAGTGAGCCGGCGGTGAGAGGCGGTGCGGCAGCGTGGTGTCCGCACTACCCCGGGCGGCCGCGATCTGTGGCTGCGTCACATACAGTGCGGTCGAAAGGTCTGCGCCCTCGATCCGGGCATCCCGCAGGTCGGCGCCGAGGAGATCGACACCGGCCAGGGTGCTTCCCCGCAGATCTGCCGCGATCAGACACGCGCCTCTGAGGTCGGCGCCGCACAGGCTGTGCGCGCGCAGGTCTCTGCCCGCCAGGTCGGCACCCGGATATGCGTCGGGCACGGTCGCTCGTGCGTCTGCGCGATACCCGGCGCGCACCTCTTCGCTGACCTGCCGGAGTGCCAGGGCGACGCGGGCATGCAGTGCGTTCACCTCTGTCCTCACCAGCGCATCGAGCGTCCCGCTCGCCGTGCGTGCAACGAGTTCGGCGAGATGCAGCGCCGCTCGCGCTGCGTCGGGATCGAAGGTGCGTGCCCGCGCCTCCGCGAGGTGCCAGAGCATCTCGTGTAGTTGCCGCACGACCGCGAACGCGGCAAACATCGTGCGGCGCTCCTGCGAGTCCCGATCCGGCTCGGTGCCGTGGAAGAGGCGTTGGGAGACCGCTTGACCGGCGCCGAAGCAGTCGAAGGCCGCACAACCGCGGAACCCTCTGGCGTGCAACGTCCTGTGGATTCCACACGAATGGTCGGGCTCGAGGTTCGGGCACGGTACGCCGGCAGGTTTGTCGATGGGAAAGTCCGCCGATCTCGAGAATCCGAAAGCGTTACAGCACAGCGCGAAACAGTTCGAACAGTCGGCTTCGAGTTCCGAGGAGAGGGGGATGGTGACAGGCATGGGTGCTCCAGAAGGTGATGTGGGTGCGAATCGGGGAGCGGGGAACCAGCGTCCGGTTCCCGGTCGAAACACACGGAATCACCACACCGCGGAGAGGCGACGAGAAGTCGTCGCGGTGGGTTCGGCTCACAGAGACAGCATGCGTATCACT
>JADGMW010000152.1_pt1 | contig 47991 bp, 44 predicted proteins | sample 8641801 | NCBI WGS metagenome assembly JADGMW01 (sample SAMN16272018, study PRJNA661076) | feces metagenome | isolation source: fecal sample from diarrhoea affected cattle A | host: Bos taurus | place: South Africa: Lokaleng Village, Mahikeng | collected 2019-09
GCCTGGCTCCCGTGGTGGCTCGCGCAACAGGTGTCGCCGGGGATGGCAGCACCGGTCGCCGAGGAGCCCTACCGCCCGGGCCAATTCCAGATCGCGGCGGTCGCTGCGGCACTGGGCCTGCTGTTCGTCGTCGCCGCGGCGCTCCGCCGGCGCGTGCCCGGACCCGCCCTCACCTGTGGTGCCTTCCTTGCCGTCGCACTGCTCGCGCTGCTGGGCACTCCCTTTCCGGGTGCCGCGTCGACGCTCGTGCTCCCCGTCCTCCCCGCAGTGGTCGCCGTTCTCGTCACGCTGCTGCTACCCGCCGACGCCGTCAACCGCCGACTCGCCGTACTCACACTCGGCGCACTGCCCGGGGCGGTGCTCGGGGTGCGCGCCATACTCGTCTCGTTCGACGCGGGATTGGTCGCGGGCGCACCGGGCGCCGGCATATTCGTCGCCCTCACGTTCGCCGCGACGCTTCCCCTCTGGGAGCCGATCCTGCGCGAGACGAGCATCCGGTGGTCCGCACTCGGCGCGCTGCTCCTCGTCGCGGTGTGCACGGTGGCGGCCGGCGTCGTCAACCGCGACGGGGCGACGGATCCACGTCAGGAATACCTCTGGTACGCGCTCGACACCGACAACGGCAGTGCGACGTGGGCGTCGCCGCACGGACCGCGGTCCGCATGGAGCGAGGCCCTTCTCACCGCGTCCGCGACCCCGCTTCCGGAACTGTTTCCGTGGCGAGCGGACGAGTCGCTGTCCCATGGTGCGGCACCCGTGGCCGACCTTGTCCCACCCGACGTGGAGGTCCTCGAGGACACGAGTGCCGGTGGCGCCCGGGAGCTGCGGCTCCGTTTGTCATCGCCCAGAGGTGCTTCCGCGGTGGGGTTGTGGGTCGACGGCGCGACAGCCACCGTCCACGGCGCGACGGTCGATGGGCAACGAGCCGAGCCGTCTTCGGACTTCGGATTCATGTTCTGGGCGCCGGGCCCGAACGGCATCGAGGTCACACTCACGCTGAGTGTGCTCAGCGATCGGCTCGGTGTCCGGGTGAGCGATCTTTCGGGCGACCTGTCGGTGGTGCCCGGCTACGAGCCGCCGACCGATCGGGTGGTCGTGCAGCCCAGTGTGGTGGTCACGCGCGCACTGGAGATCTGAGTGCCCTGGAGATCTGAGCGTGGTGGGGTCTGCCTACCGGATCAATCCCACTGGTGAACGGGGTTGCCCTCGAGCATGTTCCCCACGTACTCACCCATCATCCCTCGGAGCGCGGTACGCCGGTCTTCGCCCGACGCTTCCCGCTTGGCGACGTGCTCGCGCTGCCACGCCGCACCGGTCCTCCGGTTGCCGCACCGGCCCTCGATGATGCCGAGGTACCGATTGCGGGCTTTCGACGAGAGGCCGAACGCCTCGAGCCCCTTGTCGGCCAAGGGCAGCAGACACCGCAGGACGAGTTCGTCGGCACCCACCCAGCCGATCTTCGGCCAGTACAGTCTGGCGTCGAGACCGAACTTCGCACCGAGGACCAGGTTCTTCTCGGCCGCATCGAAACTCATCTGACGCCACAGCGGTTCGTCGGCGTCGACGAGCGCGCGGAGGGCGCCGTAATAGAACGCCGCGTTCGCCATCGTGTCGAGCACCGTCGGCCCGGCGGGCAGCACACGGTTTTCGACGCGCAGGTGCGCTTGCCCGTCGCTGATGTCGTACACCGGACGGTTCCAGCGATAGATGGTGCCGTTGTGCATCTGGAGTTCCCGCAGTTCGGGAATCCGGCCGGCATCGAGTTCGGTCATCGGATCCGAATCGCTCACCTCGGGGAGGAGCGCCGTGAAGTAGCGGGAGTTCTCCTCGAAGAGGTCCAGGGGAGATTCGATCCAGCGCTCACCGAACCACACTCGAGGCCGCACGCCCTGGTTCTTCAACTCGAACGGGCGAGTGTCGGTGGCCTGTGCGAACAACGGGATCCGGCTCTCGTGCCACAGCGACTTGCCTGCGAAGAACGGTGAGTTGGCACCGAGGGCAACCTGGACGCCGGCGAGACACTGCGCCGCATTCCAGTGCGGTGCGAAGTCCTCGGGTGCGACCCGCAGGTGCAACTGCAACGAGGTGCACGCCGCCTCGGGGACGACCGAATTCATGTCCTCGCGAAGAGATTCCACTTCGTCGGTCCCCGGAAGCGGTACGCCGTCCAGGTCCAGTTCGAGGTCTTCTCCGCGGGCCGCGAAAATCTGCTCGTTGAGAGCCTCGTAGCGCGGATTGGCGGTGATGCGGTCCCGTCCGAGGTGGTCGAGTTCGAGAGTGGGGAGCATCCCGATCATCACGAGCTGGGCATTGTGCCGGTGCATCCGGTCGGCGGCGCGCCGCAACGAAGACCGGAGAGACTCTTCGAGCTCGAGGGTCGCGTCACCGGTCAGCGGACCCGGCTCGACGTTCATCTCGACGTTGAACTGGCCGAGTTCGGTCTGGAAGACGGCGTGATCGTCGATCGCCTGCAGCACCTCGATGTTCGACATCGCGGGAGCCATGTCGTCCTGGACGAGGTTGAACTCGATCTCCATGCCGAGCTGCGGTTCCGGCGACGAATGCACGTCGACGAACATGTCCTCGCGCAGCATCCGCTCGAGCGCGCCGATGCAGTCGCGCACCTTACGGCGAAATGCCCGCCGGTCCGCGCCGGTGAACGAACGTGCCGAAATCTCGGTGCCCATGGAACCCCCGGTAGCGCTGACTTCTGTCTCGAAACAAGCCTAACGCTCGGCCGGACACCCGCAGGTGATCAGACCGCGCGGGAATGGCCCCAGTCGGCGACGACACCGCGGTTGCTGAGCCACGCGTTGGGATCGGTCTTCGTGCCGTCCTGGTCCCAGACCTCGAAGTGGAGGTGCGGGCCGGTGGACCAGCCGAGGTTGCCCACGGTTGCGATCTGCTGCCCGGCAGAGACACGTTCGCCGGCTGCGACCTGGTAGGTGTCGACGTGGCCGTAGACCGCCGTGGTGCCGTCGTCGTTGAGCACGCGGACCCACTGTCCGTATCCGGATGCCGCACCCGCGTCGAGCACGGTGCCGTCGGAGGCGGACATGATCGGGGTGCCGATCGGGGCGGCGATATCGATACCGCCGTGGTGCGCGCCCCAGCGAGCACCGAAATCGGAGGTGAGCGTGCCGGACACAGGCTGCACGGTGCTCGGCTTGATCGGGTTCAGACTGTCCAGCCAGTTGTTTCCACCGGCGAACTGGTCGACGAGCTGCGTGATCTCGGCCGGAAGCTGCGGGGCGTCCTGCGCGGCTTGCGTGGTGACACCGGGGATCGCCGGAACCTCGACACCCGCGGGCAGCAGGCCCTCGGGCAGAGCGAACGGGAGCGTTCCGGTCGTGGGCGCTTCGGTGTGGGCCGGCGCTTCGTGACCGGGATGCGCGGCGGCGGTACCGGCGGTGAACTGGGCGCCGACTGCGAAGAAGGCACCGGTAGCTGCGGCCACGGTCGCGGCCTTCACCGGCGCGGACGTACCGGTGGGCTCCACGCGGTGACGGCCCTTATTGGACGGGGAAAAGGAAAAATCGATATCGAAAGCATTTTCTTCGCGTGCGAGCTGGTGCCGTCCCACAGTCATTTTCCCGTTCGTCGTCCCGATTTCGAGCTGGGCCTCCGGTGGCCCGTCGTTCCTGGCGACCCAAGGTAACAAAACGATATAGGGATGCGCCAGCGTGATCATCTCTTAATCTCAGGGTGCGGGACAACGGCCGATTCGACCCCCACCGGACCGACGCCGAGAGCCGTTCGCTTCGCCCTCGGCACCTGCCGCCCGCTACACTCACAGCGCGCCATGATCCGGTCCGCCGCCTCACGCGCGCGCCCTCGTAGCTCAGGGGATAGAGCACCGCTCTCCTAAAGCGGGTGTCGCAGGTTCGAATCCTGCCGGGGGCACAGAAGAACGATCCGTCGCCCGGTACCGGCTTTCGCGAAGCTCGGACGGGCGACGGATCGCTTCGTACGGTCTTGCCTACTTGAGTGTGCTGCCGGCGTCGACTGTGAGAGTCAGGCCCGTGACATACCGGGATTCGTCCGACGCCAGGAAGAGCACAGCGTTGCTGATGTCTTCGGGTTCCACCCAGCCGATCGGCAGCACGTGCATGAACTGTGCCGCCACCTTCAGGTCGTCCGGTCCCGGATTCTCGAGGTCGGGGCGGAACATCTTCATGGCGCCCTCGTTCATGAACATCGGGGTGTTCACATTGGTGGGGTGCACCGTATTGACGCGGATGAAGTGTTCACCCAGCTCGACTGCGAACGAGCGCATCAAACCGACGACACCGTGCTTGGCCGCGATGTACGGGCCCGTATTCGGATAGGCCTTGAGCCCGCCCACCGAACTCGTCAGGATGATCGAACCACCCTGCCCACCCTCGATGATGTGGGGTACCGCTGCCTTCACCGTCTTCCAGACTCCCGACAGGTTGATGTCCTGCATTTCCTGCCAGTCGAACTCGTCGGTCTGGTGAAGCGGGGTTCCGCCCGTTCCGATCCCGGCGTTGGCGACGATGATGTCGAGCCGCCCCAGTTGTGCGACCCCGTCGTCGACGGCGGCCTTGACCGCGTCGAAATCGCGGACGTCGGCTTGCACCGTCACGATCCGCCGGTTCAGGCCCTTGACCGCCTCGACGGTCTCGGCCATGTCCTCCGGAGTGGCCGGTTCGATCAGTGCGTTGTCCCTGATGGGGCCGCAGATGTCCAGGGCGATGATGTCCGCGCCCTCTTGCGCCAATCGCACCGCGTGACTACGTCCCTGACCGCGCGCGGCACCGGTGACGAACGCGACCTTGCCTTCAACTCTTCCCGCCATGAACTCCCTCTCTCATTGCGCCCCGGGTGATGACCCGGCGCGGTAACCGTGGGACTGCTTCAGTCGAATTGTGTTCGGGTATCAGGGATTTCTGGTGTACTCGATGTTCAGCTCGACGAGTCCGCGGAGCAGGAAGGTGGGCTCGTAGAGGAACTTCCGGTCGTCTTCCGGGCCGTGTGCGCTGTCGCTGATGCGGATGTCGCTCATGCGGTCGAGCAACTTGTTGAGCGTGACGTGGCCTTCGATGCGGGCAAGCGGCGCGCCTGCGCACGTGTGCAGGCCCCGCCCGAATGCGATGTGATCGTGCGCGTTCTTGCGGTCGAGCCGGAATTCGTTCGGGTTCTCGAACTTTCGCGGATCACGGTTGGCCGCTGCAAGGCTCAGCATGACCACGGTCCCCGCGCGGACCTCGACGTCGCCGATGGTGGTGTTCTTCTTCACCAGGCGGAAGTCGACCTTGGTCGGACTGTCGAATCGCAGCGACTCTTCCATGAAGGGTTTTACGAGGCTGCGATCCTCGCGCAAGATCTTCTGGTATTCCGGTCGTTCGCAGAGCACCCGCAGCGCCGAACTGAGTAGCTTCGTCACCGTTTCCTGGCCGGCGGCGAACAGGAAGGTCGCCGGCCGGACGAGCTCGAGCAGTTCCGGCGTGGTCCCGTCCGGATACGTTGCCGCTGCCAGACCACTGAGAATGTCCCCGCGGGGTTCACGTCGCCGCTCGGCGAGGTAACCGGAGAAGCGGTCGTCGAGGTACTCGAGCGGATTGACCGCGACCGTTCTGTGGTCGAGTGCCCCCACCGGGATACCGGATCGCTCGGCGGCACCGAGCGCGAAACGGAACTCTTCGCGGTCCTCCTCCGGAACTCCCAGTAGGTCCGTGATCGCCAGAGTGGCAAACGGTTTGGCGTACTGCCCGAGGAACTCGCAGTGCTCGTCGTCGAAGAATTCGTCGAGCACCTGGTCCGCGAGCGACCACAGGTACTCCTCGTTTTCCTTCAGCCGCTTCGGCGTGAGGAGCCGGCCCAGCAACGAGCGTGCACGCGTGTGATCGGGAGGGTCCATCACGACCATGTGCTCCGAGATCGGAAAGAGGTGACGGTGCGCCGCGATCTGGTCCGTGATGTCGTCGCCCTCGGGTTCGAACGGCAACGGCGGAAACGGCCCGCCGATCGCGTTGACCGCGGAGAGCGCCTCGGAGTTCTTGAAGCCCTCGACAACCTCCGGATAGCCGGTGACCACCACGACGCCGTAGTTCGGCTCGCGGAACACGGGATTCCGGCTTCGGAGGTGGTCGAAATAGTCGAAGGGGTTTTGCGCCAGGTCGCCGTCGGAGAAGTAGTCGGCTGAGGCGAGATCGGTCATCGGTTCACTGACCTTTCGGTGAACGAGTGGAGGTGGTGGAGGAGTCCTCGCGGATACCGATGGCCTGGCGCGGGCATGCACTCACGGCCGAGTGCGCCTTGGGCCACAAAGCTTCCGGTGGTGTCTCGTTGCACGTCGCGATGTCGTCGTCGGCGAGTTCGAAGATCTCGGGGGCGATCTCGACACACAACGCGTGGGCCTCGCACATATCGCGATCGATGTGCAGGTGCTTCGGTGGTCCCGTCATCGGGCGCTCCAAAGGGTGAAGTCGGGCCCGGACGGCGAGAGCACGCATTCGGCGTGAATGCCGTCCGATGTACGGTGAGTAACGGTGTTACCGGCGTCACGGTAACTCTGTTATCCGAGGACGGCAAGGGAATTGGTAGAAATGGAGAACACCATTTTGCGCGACGGCGAGGACCGACTTCTCGACAGCGTCGTAGAACTGCTCGACGAAGGAGGATTCGAGGCGGTCCAGCTACGCGAGGTGGCCCGCCGCGCACGCATATCGCTGTCGACCGTCTACAAGCACTACGCCACCCGCGACGTCCTCATTCTCGCCGCGATCGAGCGCTGGATGGAGAGCAACCACTCGGCCCTCGTTCCGCAGACCCGGCACGCGGACGAGCCGTTGCACCCGGCCATGATGAGAGTCCTGCGCGCGATCTTCGAGCCGTGGGAGAAGCACCCGCACATGCTTCTCGCCTACTTCCAGGTGAGAGCCGCACCTGGCGGCGAAGGACTGCACATGCGGGGCTTCGATCCCGTCGTCCCTGTAGGCATGGCGGTCCTGTCCGACGTAGACCCCGGCTTCGTCGCCGAACTGAGGTCCATCCTGTCGAGCGTTGTCTACGGTCTGGTCGGACGCTGCCGCGACGGCGACATCGCCATCCACGACATCATGCCCACCATCGACCGGACGGTCTTCTGGCTCACCACCGGGTACGAAGCGACGCTCAGGGGCAGCGAGTCGTGAGCGCGGCGCGGTCTCTCGAACGTCAGGACGGGCCGGCCAGTAGTGCTTGCTCGACCGCCGAGTCCACCCCGTCGAACCAGGGTTCACCGTGGCCCGGCAGAACGGTGCCGGCAGCGGTCTCCGCGAGAGCCGACAGCGACGCCAGAGCCTGAGCGCTGTCGGTCGTCGCGGCGCCCGCGACCACGTGCGGTCCTGTTTTACAGGTGTACGGGTCGAGGGTGACGAGGGCGTCGCCCGAGATCACGGTATTCCGGTCCGGGAGGTGGAGGGCACAATGCCCGAATGTATGACCGGGCGTGAAGACCGCTCGAGGCCCACCGGGAACATCGAGCCGAGCGCCGGTCTCGAACGGGGTCGTATCCGGGAGGCCCCGGACCCCCAACGCCCCCGCTGCCGTCATCCGGCCGAGGACCAGGAGTGATTTCGGGTAGCGGAAGGGATAGAGCAGGCGCGCACGCTCCGGCTTGTACCGGTACGGATGCGCGGCGAGATACTGCTCCCGCCGATGTGCCCACACCGGAACCCGCCACGCGCGGTGCGCACGACGCGCCGAACCGACGTGGTCGAAGTGCGCATGCGTCAGCACGATCGCACGCACGTCCTGCGGCGAGCGTCCGATCTCCCGCAGGGCGGATTCGATGTGGCGGAAGGTCGCGGGAAAACCCGTGTCCACCAAGGTGACACCGTCGTCGTCCTCGACCAGATACACGTTGACGTGAGCGTGCTCGATCCTGTGCACGCCGTCGGCCACATTACGTTCGAACATGGGTCCTCCTCGGTCGGACGGGTGTCGTACACGTGCGGGCGTCAGTCCTCGGGATTCTCCTGCGCCCGTTGTCCGCGCAGTTGCCGCGCGGCGTCGCCGGCACCCTCCTGATCGAGCGCGCCGAACATCTTGTCCACCTTGGCACCCGGAGCCCGCGGCGGCAGCAACGGTGTCGCGGGATCGGTCACCGCCTGGATCACCACGGGACGATCGGCGGCGAGCGCCGCGCGCCACGCGTCGTCGATGTCCTCGGGCCGCTCGATGCGAATGCCTTCGAGGCCGAGCAGCCGGGCATAGTCGGCATACGGAAACACCGGTACGTCCTGTGAGGCCGGGATGCGGGCGTCTCCCTCCATTTCTCTTTGCTCCCACGACACCTCGGCAAGGTCTCCGTTGTCGAGCACGAGGACGACGAACCTCGGGTCGGCCCAGTTGCGCCAGTGGTGGGCCACCGTCACGAGTTCGGAGTTGCCGCTCATCTGCATTGCACCGTCGCCCGCGAGCGCGATCACGGGTCGATCCGGCCGGGCGAGCTTGGCAGCGAGCCCGTAGGGAAGCGCGGACCCCATCGACGCCAGTGTGCTGGACAGGTGCGCCGGCACGCCCCGGGGCAGCCGCAGCATCCGCGCATACCAGTACACGACCGAACCGACGTCGACAGCGACCTGAGCGTCCGACGGCAGGTGGTCGGACAGCGCGGCGACAACCGCCTGCGGATTGAGCCGCTCCGGCTTCTCGGCGCAGCGCGCCGCCGCGATCTGCCGCCAGTCCTGCACCATGTTCGCGACTTCGTCGCGCCACGGGCGCCGGCTCTGCTCGAGTCGCGGAAGCAATGCCCGCAACGTCTCGGTCGCGTCACCGGGAAGCGCCACCTCGATGGGGTACTTCGCACCGAGATTCCTGGACTCGATATCGATTTGCACGGCCCGGGCCTGCCCGGGCGCGGGGTAGAACTCGGTCCACGGGTCGTTGCTGCCCACGATGAGCAGGGTGTCGCACCCCGCCATCAGGTCGGCGGATGCGGTGGTACCGAGGTGACCCATCACCCCGCAGGCCCACGGCTCGGTCTCGTCCACCACCGGCTTACCGAGCAGCGACGTGGTGACGCCGGCACCGAGTCGCTCTGCCACCTCCGCAATCTCGGCCGCGGCACCGTAAGCGCCCTGACCGACGAGCAACGCCACTTTCTCACCGGCGTTGAGTACGTCCGCGGCCCTGTCGAGATCGGTCTCGGCGGGAATCACGCGTGGCGAAGCGAAGGCGGCGGTGCTGGGAACGAACCCGTGCGCGTGTTCGCGTTCCGGTTCGTCCGCCTGCTGGATGTCGTGCGGCACGATGACACAGGTGGGGCTGGAGGTGGCTCGGGCGGTGCGGAACGCATTGTCGAGCGCGGGCCCGAGCTGCTCGGGACTGTCGATGCTCTGCACGTACTGGGCGCAGACGTCCTTGAACAAGGTGGGCAGTTCCACCTCCTGCTGGTAGCCGCTCCCCTGTGCGGAGGTGACCACCTGGCCGACGATCGCGACCACCGGTTTGCTGTCGAGCTTCGCGTCGTAGAGGCCGGTGAGGAGATGGATTGCGCCGGGACCCTGGGTCGCGAGGCACACCCCCACCTCACCGGTGTATTTGGCGTGGCCGGTGGCCATGAACGCCGCCATCTCCTCATGGCGTGCCGTGACCAACTCGATGTGGTCGGATGCGCGATCGAGCGCGGCGAGGACGGGGTCGATCCCGTCCCCGGCGTACCCGAAGACCCGGCGCACTCCCCAGTCCTTCAGCCGGTCAACGATTCCGTCGGCCACATTGGGCATACGCGTCTCCTGTTCTGCGGTCGGGCGAGCGGATCGCGGTTCGGGTTCCCGGTGCAACAGCACCGAAACCTCACCACCCGTCCTGTACGAGAAGCCGAGAAGGCGGAGGCGCGCGGGATTACCGCGGGCTGTACATGATCATCGCAACGCCCACCAGACAGACGAGCGCGCCGGACACATCCCACCGGTCCGGCCGGAATCCGTCCACGACCATGCCCCAGGCCAGGGAACCGGCGACGAACACACCGCCGTACGCCGCGAGAATGCGTCCGAAGTTCGCGTCCGGTTGCAGGGTCGCCACGAATCCGTATGCACCCAGTGCGATCACACCCGCGCCGACCCAGATCCATCCCCGGTGCTCACGCACTCCTTGCCACACGAGCCAGGCGCCGCCGATTTCGAACAGCGCGGCGACAGCGAAGAGCAGCAGGGACTTCAGGATCGTCACGGCGACACCCTAATGCTCGCCGGTACCCGGCGAGTCTCCGCCGTGACCGGAATCAGGGTGCGTCGGTCACAGTTCGTCGATGGAGACCACGCCGTCCTGCAGCGCGCGGGCCAGGAGCGAGGTCTTCGTGGGCGCGGCGCGGCCCACGCGTGCGTACTTCTCGCGAATGCGCACGATGTGAGTGCTCACGGTGGCGGCAGTGACGTACAGGCGCGAGGCGGCCTCGGACTTGGATTCACACACCAGCCACTCGCGAAGGATCTCGATTTCACGGGCCGTCAGTGCCGGCTTCCGGTAGGTCGGGGTCTTGTCGAGCATGCTGGTCATGGCGTATCCCTCTGTAGGCAACGATCGACCGAGCACGATCCCCCGACGAATCCTTCTCGGTCGGGAGAACGCTACAGCGAGATACCGGTCGCCCCCAGCCCCATGTTCTCCTGCCCATGAAACGAGGGGCATCGTCAGTTCCGCGTAGTCGATGGTCCTCCGGTGGACACCAGGGCGCCGAGGGACACCGAGCGGCCCTCACGGTCGAGTTCGATCCGGCGTACCTCGGCGTCGCCTCGCAGCAGCACGGTCACCAGCGCAGTACGTCCCGGCGGAAGAACCCGCACGGTCGCCGATCCGGTCCATACGGTGTCCAGGCAGTCCGCCACCGCACGATGCACCCGATGACGCACCGACGCGGGCGTGTCGTCCATTCCCTTGTCGTCGAGCATGACCACTTCCACTCCCCGCAGGCGCGCCGCCTGCGCGGCTTCCACGACCGCGGGATCCTGCAGCGCGGGCGCCCGCAGCATGTCTCGCAGACGTGCTTCGAGGAGCGCGCACTTCGTTCGGTCCTCGTCCCTGAGCGCCTCTCCGGACGCGAGGAGCGCGAGCATCGGCCGGGCCAGAGCATCGAGCCGGTCGAGTTGCGCGTCGCGTTCCTCGAGAAGGGCGGCGGTGGCGGATTCCCGTGCGACCCGGCGCGTGGACTGCTCTCGAAGGACGTAGATGGAGCGCGCCAGCGGCCGGATCGTGTACGCGAACACCGTGCCCATGAGCACCGGTCCGGCATTGATGACAGACACGCCCAGGGCGTAGGCCGCTCCCGGTCCTTCCGTCGCTCCCCACACCGCCGCGGTGAGGAGCATCAGAATCAACCCGATCCACGCGAGGAGCGTGCGCCCTCGCACACACATGAACACCAGGATCGCTGCGGACATCCCGAAGGTCCACAGGTGCACGGGCTGCTCCGTGGGGCCCGGCGGGACCACCGAGAAGAGAGCACCGCACGACACCGCTCCGGTACACATGAGTGCCAGCGCCGGGCGCAGCGGCAACGGGTCCCCTTCGACCCTCACGAGCACGAAAGCCGCCGCCACGCACACCAGCACCGCAACGGCCATCGGCCAGACGGACTCGACACGGTCGACGTTGTACGCGGCGAGCACGACGCAGGTCACCGCATACAGTCCCGCGAGCGCGCGCGCAGCCGTGCTGTGCATGTGCAGAAGGTCCGAGACGGTCGCATTCGCACCGGTCACGTCGTCTCCTCCCGCCACGACAGGGACACCATGGTTCCGGCCCCGGGCACCGTGCGCACGTCCGCGGTTCCACCGGGAAGCTGGTTCATCCGCGCACGGATACTGACACTGACCCCGAGGCGGTTCTGCGCCACGACGTCCGGGTCGAAACCGCAGCCGTCGTCGACGACACGGACGTCCAGACTGCCCGGCCCGGCGTCGATCACCACCGACCGCGTCGCGTCCGGTCCGGCGTGCCGCACGCTGTTGCGGACGGCTTCCCCGAGCGCCGCAGCGATGACGCGGACCGGTTGCGCCGGAAACAGCGCCTTCTCGTCGCCGGGCGAGATGCACGAGGAGACAGCGACTTCCTCGTCCGATTCGACGGCAGCGGTGCGCAGTCGGGACACGGCCACGTGCGCGGCCATCATCTCGTCGTCGTCGCCACGGCGTCGGAGATTGTCGAGTTCGGCCAGCGCTCGTGCCGCCTGGGGAACGACGGATTCGTCGGGTGCACGACGGGCCGCCGCGAGCAGCGTCGACATCACCCGATCGTGGACGAGTGCAGCGAACCGTTCACGTTCACGGTTCCGGGCCTCCAGCGCGGCGGTGGCTGCTACTTCGGCGTGGGTCGCGGCAACAGTCTCGTCGAGCGTGCGCCCGGTGCCGAGACCCACCACGGCCGCCGCGAGAAAGACGGTGCAGAAAACGAGTCCGAACGCGACGTCGGGGAGAAGGTTCTGTACGAACGGAGCATCTCGGACGGTGTGATCGGCGCCCTGTGCGAGCAGGATCGCACACACCATGTGCAGGAACGCCCAGGGCGGCCGCCAGGCCACCGCGGCCGCGAACGAGGCGAGTCCGGGGAAAGAACTGAACCACAGGGTGTGGTCCTGCGGGACAACCGATCCGTTCCAGGCGGGGAACCACAGAGCCAGCGCCACGAGGTAGAGGATCGCGTTCGCCGCCGCGAACTGCTTCATGCGGTGAGCACCGCTCCACGACGCGGAGAAACCGAACGCTGCGCTCGACCCGAAGATCAACGTCACGGCCACCGGAGTCCACCACGCGGCGGTCAGATCCGCCTGCCCGATCACCTCGCCGAAGACCAGCAAGAGATAGCAGACGTATCCGATTGCGATGAACCGCGCGAACATTCGCACGAGGCGATCGGCGGCCGCGGTCCCAGCGCCGGAGATCCGGTCAGCCACGACGACGGGCATCGTGGCGCTCCGGAATCGGCAGCCACCCGTCCTCGATCGCACGCTTGTACAGGTCGGTCTTGGTGGGAGCGGGCCGGCCGGCTTCGGCATACTTCGCCCGAATCCGTTGCAGATAGTCGTTGACGGTTTGCGGGGCGAGCCCGGTCAACCGAGCGACACGATCCAGCTTCTCCCCCGATGCGTACAGTTCGAGCACCTCGAGCTGCCGGGGACTGAGGCCGACATCGCCGAGTTCGGGATCACCGTCGATCGCAGCGGCCCACTCGGTGCTCGCGATCTGCCCACCATTCGCCGCGACCCGGATCGCCGCGACCACCACCGCGGCGGGTTCCGACTTGCGGACCACGCCGAGAACTCCCGCGCGCGCCGCGGACCGCAACAGAAAAGGGTTCTCGGCACCGGTGAAGATGAGGGTTTCGAGTCCTACCGCCCGCAACTGTTCGACATTGTCCTTCGGCGACGACCCGTCGGCCAGCCGCAGGTCCAGCACGGCGAGATCGAGGTCGGTGTGTTGTGCGAGCAGTGCGGCCACTGTCGGAGCCGCACAGACGAGATCGAGATCCGGCTGGTCGGCGAGCATCGCCGCCAGTCCCAGAGCCACCGACTCGTGGTCTTCGACAAGCCCGATCCGGCGGACGGGAGCAGAACTTTCGGCCATGACAGCCCTCCCGATTGCCTGATGTCGTATGCAGAACGAACGGTATCAGCCCGCGTCGGTTCCTTCTCTGCGCACGGACGCCGGGTCGAGATCGTCGCGCAGCCCTTGCCAACTCGTGTGCCTGAGCCGGCCACCGTCCGTCCACCCCTGAAACCGCACTTCACCCACCAGTTCGGGACGTAGCCAGACCGCGTCTCGGCTCTCCGCCCGCGGCACCTCGTCGGAGAACGGGCTCGACTTCCGCACCAGCCTCCGCATCGCGGTCGTCAATTCGGTGAGGGTGTGCTCGTCGAATCCGGTGCCGACCTTTCCCACGTACACGAGACGGTCGTCGTCGTACACCCCGAGCAGCAAAGATCCGAAAGTCGCGGAGCGATTGCCTTTTCCCGGCTGGTAGCCGCCGACGAGAACCGATCGGGTGAGCCAGTTCTTCTCCTTGATCCAGGCGCTCCCCCGCTTTCCCGGCAGATACACCGAGTCGCGACGCTTGGCGATCACACCTTCCCAGCGCGCGTCCCGGCTGCGACGGAGTGCCTCTGCCCCGTCACCGGGCAACTGGTCGGGGACGAGCAGCCCGTCGGTCGCGGCGGCGAGAGCGCCGAGCACCCGGCGCCGGTCGTCGTACGTCTTGCGCAGCAGTGACACCCCGTCCAGGTAGAGCACGTCGAAAACCCGGTACTCCGCTTTCACCCCTTGCTGCAGGCGCGAAAAGCTGGTGACGCCTTGGGGATCGACGGCCACGATCTCACCGTCGAGCACCGCGTCGTGGCCTTCGAGGATCGTCGCCAACTCGGCGAGCGGAGGGTATTCCCCCGTGATGTCGCGTCCCGATCTGCTGTGAAGGCGCAATGTGCCGTCGCAGACCTCGGCAATCGCACGATAACCGTCCCACTTGCCTTCGAAGGCCCAGTGTTCGGCGTCCAAGCCGGCTACCTCGCCGGGAGTCGCGAGCATCGGAGCGATGTCGCGCGGAAACGCGGACGCGCGGGCACCCGACGACTGTTCCTTCATACGGTGTGCCAGCCACTGGTCCTTCTCGGTACGGATCAGTGCGTACCGTCCGTCTATCCGGGTTCCGTGCAGGTGGACGATCACCTCGTCGTCGCGCCACTTCTCGGTCTCGTAGGTGCCGGTGTCCCAGATGGTCATGGTCCCGCCGCCGTATTCGCCCTTCGGGATCGTGCCGTGGAAGGTGAGGTATTCGATCGGGTGGTCCTCGGTGTGGACGGCGAGATGATTGCGACCAGGACTGTCGGGCAGGTTCTTCGGGACGGCCCACGATGCGAGGACCCCGTCGCGCTCGAGCCTCAGATCGAAGTGCAGTCGCCGGGCATGGTGTTCCTGGATGACGAACCGGTCGCCGGAACCGTCCCCCGCAATACCGCGCGGCACGGGTTCGGGAGTGCGCGACGCGTCGCGTTTGCTCCGGTACGCCTCGAGCGCGTCGGAGGAACCCCGGGTATCGAGTGGCGGATCGAGGCCTTCGAGCAGGTCGCCGTATTCGCCGAGGCGGTCGAGCACCTCGTCGAACCGGAGGTGCCGCAGGTCCGGGTCGTCGAGTTCGTCCCACGCGCGCGGCGCCGCGACCCACGGCTCCTCGCGTCCACGCAGCGAATACGGTGCGACGGTGGTCTTCGCCCCGTTGTTCTGGCTCCAGTCGACGAACACCTTTCCGGGCCGCACCGACTTCGACATCGTGGCGGTCACCAGGTCGGGGTACGCGGACGCGAGGTTGGTCGCGACCTGCTTGGCGACGGTCGAGGCCCCGGAGGTGCTCAGTATCCGATCGAGCGGGACATACAGGTGAATCCCCTTGCTGCCGCTCGTGACCGGATACGCCGTCCAGCCCAGTTCCGCCACGGTGTCGCGGACGTACCGGGCCACGACCGCGCATTCGGGTAGGCCCGCTCCGGGCCCCGGGTCGAGGTCGAACACGATCCGGGTGGCGGGACCGGCGTGGTCGTCGTCGAAGCGCCACTGCGGAACGTGCAGTTCGAGCGCGGCCTGTTGCCCGAGCCAGACGAGGCTCGCAGCCGAATCGAAGAGCGGGTACGTGACCCGGCGTTGCTTGTGGTGCAGCGTGCGGCGGTCGATCCATACCGGGGCGTGCTCGGCGAGGTTCTTCTCGAAGAACGCCGGTTCGTCGACGCCGTTGGGCCAGCGTTTCCGGGTACCGGCCCGGCCCACCACGTGCGGAAGCATCGCGTCGGCGACGGCCTCGTAGTAGGCGATGACGTCGCCCTTCGTCGTGCCGGTCCGCGGATACAGCACTTTGTCGGTATTGGTGAGCGTGATGCGGTGCCCGTCGACCGTGCGTGTCGGCATCACCTCATAATGCCGTGCCCGTGCCCGGATCGGCCGGATTGCGGACGAGTTCAGTCCCGTACGCGCAGATCCACGGGCTGGCCGTCGGAGGGGAACGGCAGGGACGTGAAATTCAGTGGCGCGACGTAGCCGGGGTCGACATCCCAGTCGAAGCGCAGCAGCAGGTGATGCATGATCGCTTTGATCTCGGCGCCGGCGAAGTGCATTCCCAGGCATTTGTGCACACCTCCGCCGAAGGGCTCCCAGGCGTACCGATGCACCTTGTCTTCGCGCCGGTGCTCCGCAAAGCGTTCGGGGTCGAATCGTTCGGGGTCCGGCCAGTACTGCGGCATGTGGTGAGTGAAGTGCGGCGCCACTGCGGCGTACGTTCCCGCGGGCACGAAATGCCCCTGCACCTCGGTGTCGCGCACCGCCCGGCGCGCCATGACCGGCACGGGGGCAACGATACGGAGGCACTCCTTCATGACCAGATCGAGACCGACCAGACCGTCGAGGTCCCCGTAACCGGGTGTCGATGTGCCCAGTGCGAGCGACTCCGCCCGGCACCTCTCCCGCCACTGCGGATGCTGACCGAGGTACTGCATCATCGTGGAGAGGGTGATCGTGGACGTGTCGTGCGCGGCCATGAGCAGGAAGATCATGTGGTCGACGACCTCGTCGTCGCTGAAGCGTTGTCCTGCTTCGGATTCGATGTGGCAGAGCACGGAGAACAGGTCGTCGGTCTCGTGGGTGCGGCGCGCCGGGAGGTACCGGCGGAAGAACTCTTCGAGGAGACGGCGGCCGTCGAGTCCCCGCTTCCACCGCGTGCCGGGGACGGGATAGCGGATCACCGAGGTCGCCGCTTGGACGCAGTCGACGAAAGCCTTCTTGATTGCGTCGATCTCACGCTCGGTACTGCCTTCCGCCCCGCCCATGAAGATGTCCGTGGCGAGATCGAGCGTGAGTGTCTTGAGTTCGGTGTAGGCACGGAACCCGTCGGTGGGCACCCACGTGTCGAGTGCGGCACCGATGGCCGGGTGGAGGGCGTCGACCGTCTTCTCGAGGCGTGAGCGAGTGAACGCCTGCTGCATGATCCGGCGGTGCCGCAGGTGTTCGTCCGAGTCGAGCAGCATGAGGCCGCCGTGGAAGAAGGGGCCGATCAGCGCCGACCACCCGTCGCTGTTCACAAAGGCCCGATCCTTGTTCTGGAGCACTTCCTGGCACGCGTCGGGACCGAGGACGGCAACCCAGCGCCGGCCGATCATCGTGAACCACGAGACCTCGCCGTAGGTGTCCCACCGCTTCTGCATCATCGTCAGCGGATCGCGGATGTACTCGAGCGCGTGGCCGACGAGGGGCGGACCCGCGTGGCCCGGGATCGGCTGCAACTGCGAGTCGGCGGGTGGAGCGGCCAGGATCTTCGTCACGATGAACCCTCATTCCCGAATTGATCTGACAGGACGCTCTGTCAGATGTTTGTAGTGTGTGTCACACCGATCCCGTCTGTCAAGATCGGGGTATGACATCTCCTACGCCCCGCCGGTATGCGGGCCTGACCGGCGAGCAGCGCGCGGCATCACGGCGCGAGAGCCTGCTCGAGGCAGGGCTGGAGGTGTTTGCGGCCGCCGGGCAGAGCGGCGCCACCATGACCGCCATCTGCGCGCAGGCCAAACTGACCGAGCGCTACTTCTACGAAAGCTTCACCAGCAGAGACGAATTGCTACAGCAGGTGCTGGACCGGATCGCCGACGAGATCCGCGACGCCGGCCTGAGTGCACTGCGGACGAGCACCGGAACGCTCGAGCAGCGCGTGCGCAACGCGATCACGGCGTTCGTCACCATCCTCACCGACGATCCGCGCAAGGGACGGGTCGCGATGATCCAGTCCGCAGCGTTCGAGCCTCTGCGCTCGCATCGACGCGCGGCACTGCGCGGGTTCGCCCAGATGGTCGCGGACGAAGCGACGCTGATGTACGGGGACCGCGCGTGGCCCCCGCACCAGGGCGAGATCAACGGACTGCTGTTCGTCGGCGGCCTGGCCGAACTGGTGACCGCGTGGCTGAACGACGAAATCGCGATTACTCCCGAAGAAATCGTCGACGCGGCGACTCACCAGTTCACGTCCACGGCCCATCGCTGACATAGCCCGGCTCCTGGGGTTGTTGCCCTCCGCCGCGATCGTTCACAAGCGACTCGCGACAGTGCTACGTTGCGCACACGACCGCGGAGGGAGCCGCCGTGTCCACACGTACTGTCGCTCGCCAATGCACCCTGTGCGAAGCGCACTGCGGAATCCTCGTCACCGTCGACGACGACAGGGTCACCCGCATCGAGGGGGATCCCGACGACGTGCTCTCACACGGGTACATCTGCCCGAAGGCCACCGCCCTCGCAGATCTGCACTACGACCCGGACCGGCTGCGTCGCCCGATACGGCGGGTCGGCGACAGCTTCGAAGAGATCGGCTGGGACGAGGCGTTCGCCCTCGCAGGAAACCGGTTGCGCACCATCCAGCGACGGCACGGCCGCGACGCGATCGCGATGTACCTGGGCAACCCCGCGGCACACAGCTCCTCTGTCCTCTACGGGATCGCCCTGCGTATCGCCCTCCTCACCAGGAAGTTCTACTCGGCGTCCTCGATCGATCAATTCCCGCAGGAGTTCGCAGCGTGGAAGATGTTCGGCTCGAACGTATTGATGCCGATCGCAGACGTCGATCGCACCGACCGCCTCCTGATCCTGGGGGCCAACCCCGCGGTGTCCAACGGCTCGGTCACCACCATGCCCGACGCCCGCGGACGCATCGCCGCGATCCGTCGCCGCGGCGGCTCGGTGGTCGTCGTCGACCCGCGGCGCACCGAGACCGCGCGGCTCGCAGACGAACACGTCGCGGTATCTCCGGGCGGCGATCCGTACCTGCTGCTCGGAATGCTGCACACGATCTTCGCCGACGGTATCCGCCAGGCCCCCGGCACCGTGCCCCTGGCCGGCACGGAGGAATTGGCCCAGCTGGTCGCGGCCTGCACACCCGAGAAGATGGCGCCGCGCGCCGGGGTGGACGCGGACACGATCCGACGACTCGCCCGCGACCAGGCTTCGGCACGGTCCGCGGTCGCATACGCCCGCATCGGTGTCTGCCATCAGGTCACCGGCACCCTCACCCACTGGCTGGTGAACACCCTCAACGCCGTGACCGGAAATCTCGACCGGCCGGGCGGCCAGATGTTTTCCTCACCTCCGATCGACGCGGCGCGTCTTCTGCGGCGACTCGGTTCCGGATACGGCATGTGGAGCAACCGCACCGGCGAGCACAAGTCGTTCCGCACGGAACTGCCGGTGGTGGGCTTGGCGGACGAGATTCTCGGTGACGCACAGGATTCCGCCGGTCCGGTACGCGCTCTGGTCACCTACGCCGGAAACCCGGTGCTGTCCACCCCGCACGGCGGCCGTCTCGACGAGGCCCTCGACAGCCTCGACTTCTTCGTCGCGGTCGACATGTACCTCACCGAGACATCCAGGCACGCCGACCTGATCCTTCCGCCGGTATCCCACCTCGAACGGGACGAGTTCGATTTCCTGTTCCCGGTCTTCTCCGTCCGGAACAACGCACGGTTCAGCGCACGGGTGTTCGAACCTGCGGCCGACGCGCTCGAGGACTGGCAGATCATGTCGCGCCTGACCCTCGAGGTACTTCCGCTTCCCTTCCGCAGCTGGTCGGCTCGTCCTTTCCGCGCTCTGCTCGGCCGACTCAGCCCACTACGGCTGAGCGCGTTCGGCGTCCTGGCAGGACCGCACGGAGTCCTGCGTCGCGGGCGTCGAGGATTGACACTCGGGCGGATCCGGCGCGCCCGCGGCGGAATCGACCTCGGGCCGCTGCAACCACGGCTCCGGTCCCTGGTGGCTACGCGGGATCGCCGCGTGCACGTGGCGCCGCCGGAGTTCGTAGAGGAGACACGTCGCCTGCTCACCGACGCCGAGAACGGCTCCCGGGAAGAGGAATTCGATCTCCGGCTGATCGGGCGACGCCACCTGCGATCGAACAACTCGTGGTTGCACAACGTTCCGACCATGGTGAAGGGCCGAGACCGGTGCACGGTCCTGATGCATCCCGACGACGCGGCGTCCCGGTCGCTCGTGCACGGTCAGCCGGTGACAGTGCGCTCCCGAATCGGGAGCATCGTGGTGCCCGTCGAGGTCAGCGACGAAATCCGGGCCGGCACGGTCGCCATCCCGCACGGGTGGGGTCACGCTGAGAAGGGTGTCGGCTGGTTCACCGCCGCCGCGCATCCCGGCGCCAACGTCAACCTGCTGCACGACCCGGCGGTCACCGATACGTTCACCGGCAATGCCGCGGTGAACGCGACGATGGTGAACGTCGCCGCGACGGCTTCTCCTGGGACGTCAAGAGCCTTGTAGTGCGTCGTGACGGCTGGTACGTCGTCACGGCGTCGTTCCTAGCTGCCGCCGTATATCGGGAACACGCTCGACGCGCCGTAGTCCCGGGCACGAAGTTCCCGGAGCGCAATCATGTCCGATTCTGCGATCACGAAGTCGACGTCGGCGTTGGAGCGCATGTGGTCGGGGTTCTCGGTCTTCGGCAGTGACACGGCGCCCAGCTGCAGCGTGTACCGGATACACAGCTGCGGCACAGAAACGCCGTACTTGCCGGCCATCGCCTGTACATCCGGATTGCGCAGGATCTCGCCGTGTGCGATCGGCGAGTACGCCTCGACGAGGATGTTCCTGTTGGCGCAATACGCCATCAACTCGCTCGGCGTGTTGCCCGCGTGCACCAGTACCTGGTTCGCGTGCGGGACGGAAGCACTACCCTCCAGGAGCTTTTCCAGGTCTTCCTGCAGGAAGTTCGAGACGCCGATCGCCCGGAGCTTGCCTGCCCGATGGGCGTCCTCCAGCGCGCGCCATGCTTGGCGGTTGCCGTCGGTGTAGTCGCCGCCGCGGAAGTCTTTCCAGGGTTGCGGGCTGTGGATCAGCATCAGGTCGATGCGTTCGAGACCGAGCGCATCCAGCGAGCCGTCGATCGCGGCCGCGGCAGCGTCGTAGTCCTTGATCTCTGCCGCCAGTTTGGTCGAGACGAACAGTTCCTCGCGTCCGATTCCGGAGGTGCGGACGCCCTCACCGACGCCGCGCTCGTTCCCGTAGGCCTGCGCGGTGTCGATGTTGCGGTAGCCGATCTCGAGTGCGGCTCGCACCGCGTCGGCGGCCTTGTCGTTGTCGATGAACCAGGTGCCCAGGCCGAGCTTGGGGATGGTTACGCCGTTCGAAAGCGTGTAGGTCTCGTTCAGGATGCTCATGTTCTCGCTCCGTTCCTCGACAGCCCGCCGTACACCTCGTCGGTAGCGGTCGGAGCCATCGGCTGCCGTTCTCGCCGCCTGCTGACAGCGACGTGCGGGAACCACGAATCCGCTCGGGCGCCGTGCGCGTCACGGGGGCATGCGCCGGACTCTGCCTGTACTCCCGCACTATCAAGCTTCCCCGCACGGAGGGCGTGGTGTGCATGATCGGCGAACAACGGAGCTGCATACGCCGCGATCATGACCGGCGACGAGGCAGCACCACGGCGGGAGCGCCGAAAGAAGGCAGGTGCGGCGCAAAAAATGCGGCGCAGAAGAATGGCGGGAGCGTGCCCGGTCAGCCGTAGAGTCGCGCGAACGTGTCGAGCGACGCCTGCAGGTCGCCCTGAAGCGCGCGAGCGACTCCCGACCCTATAGGTCCGAACAGCGGCGCTCCCCCGAGGTCGATCTTCATCGTCAGACGAGAGCCTTCGCCGGCGGCGGTGACGGCGAGTCGCATCGAGAACTTCGTCCCGGCCTTGCCCGTCCCGCGGAGCACCACGTGGTGCGGTGCGTCGAGTTCCACGACCGTCCACGTGACGCGGTTGCGCAGGCCCTTGACCGAGACCACCGACTGCAGTGTCGTGCCCGCGGTGAGGGTGTCCGGGAGTTCGCTGCGCCAGCCGTCGTGGATGGTCAGCCACTCGTCGAAGCTCTGCAGCCGGGATGCCTTCTCCCACGCGCGGTGCGGGTCCATGGGGAGTTTTGTCGACACCTCGAGTTTTGCCATGAGCGGCAGCCTAGACGACCGGCACTGTGACGGGCCGTACACGGCCGAAGGCCCGCCCCCTTTCGGGGCGGGCCTTCGGATCGTCAGGGCGTGTCGTGCAGAGTCAGTGGGAGACAACCTTCTCCACGCCGACGCCGGTCAGCGAGCGAACTTCCATCTCTGCCTGCTTGTAGGGATCTTCCGGCTTGCCGCGGCCCAGGTAGGTGCCCACGATGCCGAGCAGGAAGGCGAGCGGGATGGACACGATGCCGGGGTTCGACAGCGGGAACCAGGAGAAGTCGGCGTCGGGGAACATCGCGGACGGGCTGCCGGACACGGCGGGCGAGAACACGATCAGCACGAGGCAGCTGATCAGACCGCCGTAGATGCTGAACAGCGCACCCGTGGTGTTGAACTTCTTCCAGAACAGCGAGTACAGCAGCGTCGGCAGGTTCGCCGAAGCGGCAACCGCGAAGGCGAGTGCGACCAGGAAGGCGATGTTCTGTCCCATCGCGAGGATGCCGAGAACGATCGAGACCAGGCCGATCACGACAACGGTGATCCGCGAGACGCGCACCTGCTCGTCCTCGGTGGCGTTGCCGCGCTTGATGACACTGGCGTAGATGTCGTGGGCGAACGACGCCGACGCGGTGATGGCCAGCCCCGCGACCACGGCGAGGATCGTGGCGAACGCGACCGCCGAGATCACGGCCAGGAACACCGTGCCGCCGAGTTCGAACGCGAGCAGCGGGGCCGCGGCGTTCTCCTTGCCCGGTGCGTTGAGGATGACGTCCGGACCGACCAGGGCGGCAGCACCGTAACCGAGAACCAGCGTGAACAGGTAGAAGCCACCGATGAGCGCGATAGCCCACGTCACGGAGCGACGAGCTTCCTTCGCGGTGGGCACCGTGTAGAAGCGCATCAGCACGTGCGGCAGGCCGGCGGTACCGAGCACCAGAGCGAGGCCGAGCGAGATGAAGTCGATCCGCGACATGTCGCTGATGCCGTACTTCGCACCCGGGGCCAGGACGTCGCGCTGGGCGACAGCCTCGCTCGCGGAACCCGACACCATCGCCTGTGCGTCGGCGAGGAGCTGAGAGAAGTTGCCCCGCACCGCGACCAGCACGAGCACGAACATCACACCTGCACCGGCGATGAGGAGCACCGCCTTGACCATCTGCACGTAGGTCGTGCCCTTCATGCCGCCGATCAGCACGTACACGATCATGAGCACACCGACGACGGCGACGACGACCGCCTGCCCCGTCTTGCCTTCGATGTCGAGCAGGAGCGCAACCAGACCACCGGCACCGGCCATCTGGGCCAGCAGGTAGAACAGCGACACCGCAAGGGTGGACAGCGCCGCGGCCATGCGCACGGGCCGTTGATTGAGCCGGAAGCTCAGCACGTCGGCCATCGTGAAACGGCCGGTGTTGCGCAGGAGTTCGGCGACGAGCAGCAACGCGACGAGCCACGCGACCAGGAAGCCGATCGAGTAGAGGAAGCCGTCGTAGCCGTACACGGCGATGGCACCCGCGATACCCAGGAAGGACGCTGCCGACAGGTAGTCGCCTGCGATGGCGAACCCGTTCTGCGGGCCGGAGAACTGCCCGCCACCGGTGTAGAAGTCGGACGCCGTCTTCGTGGTCCGGCTGGCACGGATGACCAGGCCCATGGTGACGACGACGAACGCGAGGAAGATCGCGATATTGAGGAGCGGGTTACCGATGTCGGTGGTGCCCTGTGCGAGAACGCTCACTGCTGCGGTCCTTCCAGCTCGGTACGGATCGCAGCGGCACGGCCGTCGAGCTGACGACCGGCGAACTTCACGTACACCCCGGTGATGATGAAGGTGGTCAGGAACTGGGCGAGTCCCAGCAGGAGCCCGATGTTGACGTTGCCGATGACCTTGGTGGCCATGAAGTCGGTCGCGTAGGTCGCGAGCAGAACGTACAAGGCGTACCAGGCCAGGAAGAACGCCGTCACGGGAAACACGAACCGGCGCAGGCGACTGCGCAGCTCCTGGAACTCAGGGCTTTCCTGCATGTCGACGAACTCTTGCGGCGTCGGAACGCGCCGCTGGGGTACGTCGCTCTCGCTGGGAGGTGCTGTGGTCACTGCCGACTCCTTGGTCGTACGTGTGAGGTGTAGTGCTCACACACGTTAATGAGACGGCGATCACACAAATAGAGGGGTGTGCCGACCGCACGCCGAACTGCCGAGCGATGCGACGAACGGTCGGCTCACTGCGACGAACGGCGGTCGTCGAACGCTCCGAGCTCCCGATCCCGGCCCATGCCCAGTCGCTCGGGCACGTGCATCCGCGAGAACGTGCGGCCCACATCGGCCGGAATCCGCGTCCGCGTAGCAAGACTCACGGTGATCATGGTCAGGAATGCGAGCGGCACGCTCGCCGCGGCCGGGTATTCCGACAGCACCGCCGGCCATCCCTCCGCGGTCGCCGGATCGAACCGCACCACGATCGACATCAGGGCGGCACCACCCGCGACGGCGCCGCCCACCACCATGCCCGCGGCAGCACCGATTGCCGTCAACCCGCGCCACCAGATCCCCAGTACGAGCAGCGGACACAGCGTGGAGGCGGCGATCGCGAAGACCTGCCCCACCGACCGCGACAGGTCCAGGGACGTCACCGACAACGCGAGCACGAGCGGCACGACACCCGCGAGCACCGCCGCGAGCCGGAAGTCACGGACCCGCCCGCGCAACACGTCGGTGGACAGCACCCCCGCCACGCTCACCAGCAGGCCCGACGACGTGGACAGGAACGCCGCGATCGCACCCGAGGCCACGAGCGCCGCGACCAGTTGCCCGCCCCACCCGGACAGCACCGACCCGGGCAGCAGCAGTACCGCGGCGTCGGAGCGGCCGGTGATGAGCAGTTGCGGGACGTACAGCCGGGCGAAGACCCCGAGAACGGTGGGGAACAGATAGAACAGCCCGAGGAGCCCGATCACCGCCAGCGAGGTCATGCGGGCGGCACGTCCGTCGGGGTTGGTGTAGAAGCGGACGAGTACGTGCGGCAACCCCATGGTGCCCAGGAACGTCGCGAGCATCAGTGAGTACACCTGGAACAACGGGTGCGCGCCGCCCGCACCGATCCCGGCGCCGGGTGCGGCCCAGGTGTCGTTGTCCGACGGAGCGCCCGCCACCACGGGGACCGGCGACCCCGCCTCGAGCACCAGCTGGGTTCCGGCCCCGAATTCGTGTTCTCCCGGTGCAAGCTCGATCACGCCGGAGACGGGCACACCGTCCACGTCGCCCCGGGCCGTCACCTCCAGCGGGTCGGCGACCTGCACGATGACGTCGACGGTGATGTCGACGGTGGTGGTTTCGGTGACTGTCGGGGGAACAGGACCGTCCACCGCGCGATCATCACCGACGAAATGCAGGATCAGGACGAGGGCGGGAATGGCGACCGCGGTGAGCTTGAGCCAATACTGGAACGCCTGCACGAACGTGATCGACCGCATCCCGCCACCGACCACGTTCGCGACGACGATGATGCCGACGACTGCGACCCCCACCCAGTCCGGGACGCCGAGAAGAATATTCAGCGTGAGTCCCGCGCCCTGGAACTGCGGCACGAGATAGAGCACGCAGATGATCGCGACCACCATCATCGACAGGGTGCGCAGCCATCGTTCGCCGAGACGGAACTCCGCGAAATCCGGCACCGTGTAGGCACCGGATCGCCTCAGCGGTGCCGCGACGAACAACAACAGCCCGAGATACCCGGCGGTGAACCCGACCGGATACCAGAGGGCGTCTGCCCCGAACTTCGCGACCAGCCCGGCGACGCCGAGGAAGGACGCGGCGGACAGGTACTCCCCGGAAATGGCGGCGGCGTTCCACCGCGGCCCGACGCTGCGGGACGCGACGAGGAAATCGGAGGTCGTGCGGGCCATACGGACGCCGTAGACACCGATCGCGACGGTGGCGACAGCCGCCGCGACGAGGCCGACGACGGTCGCGACGGGAATCGACTCGGTCATGACGCGTCAGTCGTCGGTCAGGTCGGTGAAGTCCTGCTCGTTTCGTTCGGCGAGGCGCACATAGACCCACGCGATCCCGAGCAGGACCGGATAACCGACGATGCCGAGCAGAATCCACGGGAGCCGGACCCCCATCAGCGTCACCTCCGACAGTCGCGGCACGAAGTGCAACAGCACGGGAATTGCCCCGAGCAGGCACACCGTTGCCAGGGCGACCCGGATGGCGAGGCCGAGTTGGGCGCGCACCAGACCGCGCACCATCGCATCGCCGACCTCGGTCTGTTGCTGCACCTCGACCCGCGTGCGGACGATGCGCGCGCCCCGCCGCTGCGCGAGAACCACACGCTGCCGCGGCGGGGGTGACCCGCCGGCCTGGGTGCTCACCGCGACGTCCACGTCTGCATCGGGCCGCGGATGAGGCGGTCCTTGAGTTCACGGGTGTGGCGACGACTGACCGGCAACTCGACCGGTGGCGCGTCACCGTTCCCCTTCACACACACCACGAGGCCGGAGCCGACGCTGCGGATACCGGTGACCAGGGGCAGCGCGACGAGGAAGGACCGATGCACACGCAGGAAGCCCGCGTCGGCCCATCGGCTCTCGAGCGTCGAGATCGGGATGCGCACGAGATGCGAACCGGTCGCGGTGTGCAACCGGGCATAGTCACCGTCGGCCTCCACCCACTGCACCGACGACCGGGGAACGAGAGTGGTCACCCCACCCAGTTCGACGGGGATCACTTCGTCGCCCGACTGTGGTTCCGGCGCCCGCCCCGCCCCGGACCGGCGCCGCTCGACGATCCGTTGCACCGCCTGAGCGAGGCGCTCCTCCCGAAGGGGCTTGAGCACATAGTCCACGGCACCGAGGTCGAACGCCGACACCGCGCGGTCGTCGTGTGCGGTCACGAACACCACAGCCGGTGGGGTCGCGAAGTTGCGAAGGATGCCGGCGATCTCCAGACCGTCCAGTCCGGGCATGTTGATGTCGAGGAACACCGCATCGACCCCACCGTCGCGCAACAACCGCAGCGCCGTCGTCGCGTCGCTCGCGGTATGGACCTGGGCGATCTCGTCCTGAGCGCGCAACAGGTACGCAAGCTCGTCGAGAGCGGGCGGTTCGTCGTCGACGGCCAGTACGGTGAGTGTCTTCTCTGCTTTGTCGTTCACGGCGGACCTATCGTGCCACGTCGGGCACCCGTCAAGGCCGGATACCCGCACGGAACTTGGGTACCCGCATGCTCACTTTCGTACCGGCCCCCGGGGCGGTCTCCACCACCAGCCCGTAGTCGTTGCCGAAAGCGGCCCGGAGCCGGTCGTCGACGTTGGCGAGACCGACGTGCGCGGACTCCTTGACCCCGCTGCCGTGCTCACTCTCGGCGATCGAGTCCAGCGTTCCGGAACGCAGCAGTTCCGGGTCCATTCCCACCCCGTCGTCCTCCACACTGATGACGCAGTCGGTGCCCTCGTCGGCTGCGGTGATCGTGATGGTGCCGGTGCGGGTGGATGTCCCGGCGATACCGTGCCGGACCGCGTTCTCGACGAGTGGCTGCAACGCGAGGAACGGAAGCGTCACGTTGAGAACCTCGGGTGCGACCTGCAACCGCACCTCGAGCGCATTGCCGAAACGGGCTCGCTCGAGCGTGAGATAGCGATCGATGTTCCGCAGTTCGTCGGCGAGCAGCGTGTACTCCCCCGTCGCGCGGAACGAGTAACGCGTGAAATCTGCGAAATCGAGCAGCAGTTCTCGTGCCCGGTCCGGGTCGGTGCGCACGAACGAGGCGACGGTGTTGAGCGCGTTGTAGATGAAATGCGGGCTGATCTGCGCGCGCAGAGCCCGCAGCTCGGCCCGGTCGAGCCGGGCCCTGGAGGCGTCGAGTTCGGCCAGTTCGAGCTGGCTGCACGCATACCGCGCCACCTCCGTGATCGCGCCGAGCAATGCGGGCCCGGGAGTCGTCGTCGTCACCACGCCCAGCACACCTGCCACTCCCACGCCTTCGATCACGAGGGGCTGGGCGATCAGTGCGCGCGCGGCGAGGTCCCGGGGGCCCGGGGCCAGGTCGCGGTGTCCGACCAGTACCCGCCGCTCCTCCGCGACGGCGCGCGCGGCGGCGTCGTGCATGCGGTCCGCGAGGCTCTCGAACGGGCCGTCCCACGCGAGCAGCGTTCCGTCCGCGTCCACGAGGGCGACGGCCTGCGCTTCTGCGAGCAGCATCCGCAGGTGCACGGCCGCTTCCGTCGCGGACGAGGCGTCGAGCCCCCGTCGCAGGGGACGCGCGGCGAGGGACGCCGTGTGCAGCGTGGAATGCACGGCCCGTTCGGCGGGGGTGGTGACGACCCGGCGGGTCCGCGCCCACACCACGGCCAGTACGGCGACGACCAGAATCGTGACGGCCGCGAACGCGAGGAGAACGGTTCCGGTCACGTTTCGGCGATCCTCGGCGCTGCGGCCACGGGGTCGGGCGGTTCGATCATGGTCATACGCTACGACGAGCACCGGCGACGGGCGGGTCGATCACGGCGGGGGCGTCCCGTTTCCCGTTCTGCCGCGACGTTCGACCCGTTCCTCCGCGGCGGCTTCCTCGATGTCCAGACTCTCGAGTTCGGCCCGCAGACTCTCGTCGTCCAGCGTGCCGTCGTCTCGTGCCGCGATGAGCGCGGTGCGCTGGGCGCGGAGCACGGCGCGTCGGAACTCGTCGAACAGTGCGCCGGCGTCGACACCGGCCTCGGTGTCGTCCTCGGACTCGACCTGTCGCGCGTCGACGCGGGCCTTGACGGATCGTCGCACGCGTTCGAGGATCCGGCGCACCGCGTCCGGGTCGAACCCGCCCGGCGGATCCTTCTCCAAGCTTGCGATCTGCTCTTTCGCAGCGTTCGCCGTGATGGTGCGGGCCAGTTCGCGTTGCTCGGTGGCGCGAAGGCGTTCGTACGGATCGACGACGTCGAGCCGCCGGATCAGCATCGGCATGGTGGCGCCCTGAATGAGCAGCGTGCCCACCGCCACGACCAGCGCGGCCAGGTGGATGAGCTCCCGTCCCGGGAACGGCTCCCCAGACCCGAGGACCGCCGGCACACCGCCGGCTGCGGCAAGGGTGACGACCCCGCGCATCCCCGCCCACGACACCACGATGTGCTCGCGGTAGGTGAGGGGGTCGCGGCCGAGGCGGGTGAACCCGGCCGTGCGCACCGCCCGGCGGCGGCCCCAGTTCAGAAAGCCCCAGATCGGGCGGACGAGTATGACCACCGCCAGCACCGCAACGGAATAGAGCAACACCGGCACCACGTCGAGGCCGGTGTCGGCGACTTCGTCCAGGACGAATTTCAGTTGCAGGCCCATGTAAGCGAAGACGAACATTTCGAGCAGGATGTCGACGCTCTCCCACACGAAGCGTTCCTGTAACCGCGTGGTGACCGCGGTGTCGGTGGCCCGGTGCCCGATGTACAGGCCCGCCGCGACCACTGCGAGCACCCCGGACGCGTGGATCTCCTCGGCGACGAGATAGGCAGCGAACGGAAGGACCAGCCCGAGAGCAGTTTCCAGCGGCGAGTCGAACATGCGGCCGCGGACCCAGTGCACCACTGCCGCGAGGACCAGACCCACCGCGACGCCGCCGACGACTCCGTATGCGAAGAACAGCACCGGTGAATCGGCGAACACCGGGGTTCCCGCAACCATGGCGATCGCCACCGCGAACAGCGTCAGTGCGGTCGCATCGTTGACGAGTCCTTCACCGGTGAGGATGGAGATGACGCGTTTGGGCAGTCCGAGTTTCTGCCCCACCGCGACCGCGCTGACCGCGTCGGTGGGCGCAACCACCGCCCCCAGGACCAGCGCGGCACCGAACGTGAGGTCCGGAACCAGCCAGTTCGCGAAGAATGCCACCGCGAACGCCGTCGCCAGCACCGTGACGATCCCGAGTCTGAGGATCGGTGCGAGATAACGCCGGAACGTGGGAACGGAGAACTTCAGCGCCGCCGAGTACAGCAACGGGGGCAGCACGACCCCGAGCAGTACGTCCGGTTCCAGCTCGAGCCGCGGCAGGCCGGGCAGGAACGACGCGATCGCGCCGATGATGACGAGAACCAGTGGACCCTGCAGGTTTCCCCTGTTCGCCAGTCCTGTGACGGCGATGGCCGCGATGACGACGAGCAGAATCATGGTCCCGTTCACGGGACCGATTCTCCCCCTACGCCGCCCGTGGGGCGCGCCCTCCGGTCACGTCGTCACTTGGTGCCGAGGGCCTTCTTCACTGCACTCTGCGCGGAATCGACCTGCCCGGCGAACTTGCCGCCGGTCTTGCTGTCCGCGACGTCACCGACCTTGTCGATGGCGCTGTTCACCTTGTCGGGATTCTCGGCCGCGAACTGCTTGCCCTTGTCCACGATGCCCTTGACGCTGTCCATGAATCCCATGCGGGAACCCCTTTGTTCGATGATCGAGCGAACAAAGCGTGACACAGCGAGAGCCGGGGTGATGAACCGGTCACCGCCCCGGCCGGGTCAGGGTGCGGTGCCCGGCGGGGTAGCCGGGCCCGGACCGCCCCCCGGGCGAGGATCGGCCGGCGGATCGGGCTGTGGACCGGCGGGCGGTGACCCGGGCCGCGGATCCGATGCCGAAGCGTCTGTGGCGGGGTTTTCGGCAGCCGGGTTTCCGGCAGCGGGGTTTTCGCTGCCGAGGTGCTTGCGCGCCGCGTCCTGCGCCTTGCCGATGTGCTGCGAGTATTTTCCGCGGGTCTTGGAGTCGGCGATGTGGCCTGCCTTCTCGATGTACCCGTCGACCTTGTCGGAGTTCTGTGCGGCGTAACCCTTGCCCTTGCCGAGCAGTCCCTTGACGGTGTCCATGAGTCCCATGGCGTGTCCTTCCGTTGGACTACGACCAGCGTCCCACAGGTCAGGGTGCTCCGGGCAGGTCCTCCCGAGATGCGAACAGACGCCGGCGCTCACCGTGGATGCGACCCGTCACCCACCAACAGGCCTCGACGAGAAGCACACCGATCGCACCGCAGGTGAACGCGATGGTGGAGTACGCGACGTTCGACGGGTCGAGCGCGAAGAACTCCCGGCAGAACGGCACCGAGAACAGCACGACATAGCCGAGCACGGCTCCCGCGATCAGTGCGATCTTCCACCATTGGTACGGCCGTGCCACCACGGCCAGCACCCACAGGGCGATCATGATCAGGGTGATGAGCGCGGACGTCCCGGCCTGCACCTTCTGTGCCTCGGTCTGGTCCGGTCCCGCGTAGACGAGGAGGTAGCAGACGAAGGTCGCGACACCGACGATCACGCCCGACGGGATGGCCAGGCGCATCACCCGCGACACGAAACCCGGTCGTGCCCGCTCGTTGTTGGGAGCGAGCGACAGCAGGAACGCCGGGATACCGATGGTGAACCACGCGGCGATCGTCACGTGCCGCGGCAGGAACGGGTACGGCAGCGGATCGAAGTCGAAGATCGGGGCCAGCACCCCCGACGCACCGATGAAGAATGCGAGCAGCACCGAGTACACGGTTTTGGTGAGGAACAGATTCGAGACGCGTTCGATGTTGCCGATGACGCGGCGGCCCTCACCGACGACGTAGGGCAACGTCGCGAACTTGTTGTCGAGCAAGACGATCTGCGCGACGGACCGCGCTGCGGGGCTGCCCGAGCCCATGGCGACTCCGATGTCCGCGTCCTTGAGCGCGAGGACGTCGTTGACCCCGTCTCCGGTCATCGCGACGGTGTGGCCGCGCGACTGCAGCGCACCGACCATGGCGCGTTTCTGGTCGGGACGTACGCGCCCGAAGGTCGTCGATGCTTCGGCGATGTCGGCGAGTTGCTCGCGATCGTCGGGCAGTGTGCGCGCGTCGATCGGGCTGTCGCCGTGCGGCAGGCCGAGCGACGACGCGACCGCTCCCACAGACACGGCGTTGTCGCCGGAGATGACCTTGACGTCGACGTGCTGTTCCGCGAAGTACTCGAGCGTGGCCTTCGCATCGGTCCGCACCCGCTGCTCGAGCACGACCAGGGCGACGGGCGCGACGGTTCCGGGTGCGAGTGCGTCGTCGACGGGCCGGTCGCTGCGGGCGAGCAGCAGCACGCGCAGCCCCTGGGCTCCGAGTTCTTCCGCGCGCCGCGCCGTCGGTGTTCCCGAATCGAGGAGCACGTCGCACGCGCCGAGCAGCCAGTTGCCGTGTGCCCCGTACGACTGGCCGCTCCACTTCTTCGCCGAGGAGAACGGTGCGATCGCGGTGGGCTTGCCCCAATCGGGGCCGTCGGGAAACGCCTCGGCGATCGCGAGCACGCTCGCGTTCGGGCGGGGGTCGTCGCAGGCCAGGGCAGCCAGCGCGGTCCGGGCAGCGTCGAGGTCGGTTCCGCCGGGGCTCTCGACGAGTTCGACGTCGGCGAGCCGCATGCCGTTCTCGGTGAGAGTTCCGGTCTTGTCCGCACACACGATGTCGACGCGTGCCAGTCCCTCGATCGCGGGAAGCTCCTGCACGAGGCACTGGCGGCGGCCCAGCCGGACGACGCCGACCGCGAACGCGATGGAGGTCATGAGGACCAGGCCTTCGGGCACCATCGGCACCAGCGCCGCGACCATGCCGCTCAGCGAGGGTCCGAGGGCTTCACCGCTCGAGAACAGCTGGTTGAAGATGATGAGCAGGCCCGCGGGAATCATCAGGTAGGTGATGAGCTTGAGGATCTTGTTGATGCCCGCGTTCAGCTCCGAGTGGACCAGCGTGAACTTGCTGGCCTCCTCCGCGAGCCGCGCCGCGTACGCGTCCCGTCCGACCTTCGTCGCCCGGTAGGCGCCGGTCCCCGAGGACACGAAGCTGCCCGACATCACCGATGTCCCCGGGTCCTTGTGCACGGGGTCGGATTCACCGGTGAGCAAGGACTCGTCGAGTTCGAGCCCGGCCGACTCCACGACGGTGCCGTCGACGACGAGCTGATCGCCGGGACCGAGTTCGATGATGTCGTCGAGCACGACCTCGCGCGGGGGCAGCTCGCCGCTGCTGCCGTTGCGGCGCACTACCGGCCTGGTCTGGCTGACGATCGCGAGTTTGTCCAGGGTCCGCTTGGCGCGGACTTCCTGGATGATGCCGATGGAACTGTTCGCCACGATGAGCAGGCCGAACATGCCGTCGACGATCGAGCCGGTCGCGAGCACGATCAGCAGCAGGACGCCCAGAATCGCGTTGATCCGCGTGAAGACGTTGGCACGGACGATGTCCTTGACCGAACGGGACGCGCGGTCGGGGACGTCGTTGGTCTGCCCGCGGGCGACTCGTTCGGCGACCTGTTCGGTGGCCAGCCCGTGCTCGAGATATGCGGGGTCGTCGGTGAGCGTGTCACTCGTCTCGACTACCGCGGTGGGCTCTTCTCCTGCCATAACCAATGAGCGTATTCCACCGGGCGGCGCCCCTGTTCCCCCGGAGGCTGCGTCAGCCGAGTGGGATCCACCACGGGTCGCGCGCGACGGGGCGGAGAGCGTCGATCCGCTGCCCGGGCATCGGCACGGCGGTCGCGACGCCCACCTCCTGCGCAGCCGGGAGCAGGCGCGCGATCGGCTCGGACCACGAGTGCAGGGCGAGGTTGAACGTCCCCCAGTGCACGGGGACGAGCAGGCTGTCGCGACGCTCGGTGCCGCCGAGGTCGAGGTGCGTGCGCACGGCTTCTTCGGGGTCCATGTGGACGTCGGGCCAGCGCCGGTCGTACGCGCCGACGGGCAGCAATGTCAGGTCGAACGGCCCGTACTTGTCGCCGAGGTCCGCGAAGCGCCGCGTGTAACCGGTGTCGCCGCCGAAGAACGCGCGGCGGGTCGGACCCGCGATCACCCAGGACGACCACAGAGTGATGTCGCGCTGCAGACCGCGGCCGGAGAAGTGCCGGGCCTCGGTGCACGTGATGCGCAGACCGTCGATCTCGACGTGCTGATCCCAGTCGAGTTCGACGATCCGGTTCTCGGCGACCTTCCACCGTCGCAGGTGGGCACCGATCCCCAGGGGCACGACGAACCGGGCCTCGGGCTGCAGGGCGGCGAGGGCTTCGACCGTGACCCGATCGAGGTGGTCGTAGTGGTCGTGCGAGATGACGATCGCGTCGGCGGCGGGCAGCGCCTGGAGTTCGACGGGCACGGGATGCATCCGCTTCGGGCCGACGGTCGGCGACGGGGAGACCCGGTCGCTCCATACCGGATCGCAGAGCACCCGGTAGCCGTCGATCTCGAGGAGGGCACTGGAATGCCCGAACCAGGTGACGGCGAGTTCGGCGGCGTCGACCGGCGCGAGCGACGGTGCGAGGGGCACGTCGCTGCGCGGGGTTCCACGGGAACCGCGGGTGAGCATGTCCTTCAGGAGTCCGCCGCTGTCGTCGGGATCGAGCACGGACGCGGGATCGGTGTTGTGGAACCGCCCGTTGCGATAGTGCGGCGATCCTGCGGCGTAAGGCCGGATGTCGGAGACGGAAGCCCCGATCGAACTCGGCAGGCCCCGTGCAGCACGAGCGAACCAGAGCGCACCTGCGCCGGCGAGCGCGGACGACGCGGCCTGCCGGGCCCTCATCGGCCGCGGAAGATCGGGTCGCGGCCGCCCGCGCGGGCCAGCCTGGCTTCCTGGGCGTCCTCGCTGAGCCACGCAGCAGCCAGTGCTGCCGTCTGCTCGGGTGTGCTGTCGTCGCGGGTGCCGTCGTCGTTGAGGAACAGCTTCTGTGCTTGCAGCGACAGCGGCGCGAGCTTCGCGATCTCCTGCGCCCACGCCTGCGCGGCCGCGAGGTCGCCGATCCTGTTGGCGAGGCCGCGAGCCAGCGCTTCCTCGGCGTCGATGGGTTCGGCAGCGAGCAGGACGGTCCGGGCCGGGCCACCGCCGACGAGTGACGCCAGCCGTCGCACCGTCCATCGGTCCACCGAGATCCCGAGACGCGCTGCGGGCACCGCGAACCTCGCGCCCGGGGCCACCACTCGCAGGTCCGAGGCCAGCGCGAGCTGGGTGCCCGCTCCGATGGCGGGTCCGTTGATCGCCGCGATCACGGGAACCGGTGCGCTTTCGATCGTCTGCAGCATGTCGCCGAGGTTGTCGAGGAACCCGGCGGCATAGACGTCGCCGGACAGGTCGGCGCCGGCGCAGAAGCTCGTTCCGCGGCCCGTGATCACGACTACCCGGGCATCGTCGCCGACTGCCTGTTCGACCGCATCGCGGATCTCGATGCACAACTGCGAATTGAGCGCGTTCCGGCGTTCTTCGCGCTGCAATTCCAGCGTGACGACGTCACCGTCGCGGTTGATCCCGATCATGTATCTGGCACCCTTCCGTCACTGCCCAACGATCATTCCATTGTGTCGCCCGTACCGCGCGACTCCTGAGCGCGGGGTCGTCCGGGACCACGCATCCTGCCCGCGTCGCGCGGTGCCCGCCCGGCCTCGGCCAGCGCGCGGCGCAGGAGGAATTCGATCTGGGCGTTGGTGCTGCGCAACTCGTCGGCGGCCCAGCGCGCGAGCGCGTCGTGGACCGCCGGGTCGAGCCGCAACAAGACCTTCTTGCGTTCGGGCATGCCGAATTCCCTACTGGTACAGCGATCCCGTGTTGAGAACGGGCTGGGCACTCTGATCGCCGCACAGTACGACGAGCAGGTTGGAGACCATCGCGGCCTTGCGGTCCTCGTCGAGCATGACGGTGTGCTCGGCCTCGAGGCGCTCGAGGGCGGTACCGACCATGGAGACGGCGCCGTGCACGATCTGTTCCCGGGCGGCGATCACGGCGCCGGCCTGCTGACGGCGCAGCATCGCCTGTGCGATCTCCGGGGCGTAGGCGAGTTGGTTGATGCGGGTCTCGATCACGCGCACGCCGGCCGACCGGACGCGAGCATGCACCTCGGACGACAGCTTCGTGGTGATCTCGTCGGCGTTCTGCCGCAGCGACATCGCCTCGGGCGCACCGTCATACGGGTAACTCCCGGCGATGTGACGCACCGCGGCCTCGGTCTGGACGGCGACGAACTCCTCGAAGTCGTCCACGTCGAAGACCGCCCGCGCGGTGTCCTCGACCTGCCACACGATCACCGCCGAGATGTCGATGGGGTTGCCGTCCGCATCGTTGACCTTCGCCCTGGCCGTCTCGTGGTTGCGGATGCGCGTGGAGATCTTGCGACGGGAGTTGAGCGGATTCATCCACCGCAGGCCCGGTTCGCGGAGAGTGCCTGCGTACGAGCCCCCGAGCAATTGGAGCACGCGGGCTTCGTTGGGCTCGACGAGAATCAGGCCGGCGAGCGCGACGAGAGCGATGACCGCGATGACGGATCCCACCACGATCAGCGGAACGTTGATCTCGACCGCGGCCCACACGATCAGTGCGGACGCCAGTGCGGCGGCGACGAGTGCGGCGGCAAGTACGGGCCAGCCGTTGGACGAGCGTCCCGGGCGTTCCGACGAGGTGGTGGACTCTGCTGTTTCCATGGGGATCCTTCCGGGCACGAATGCGATGTCAAAGTGATATCACATTTTTGGATCATCGCCGGTGCCGGGTTCACAGGGCACGCCTCCCGATGTCACGGCATGATGGAGGGCAACCATCTGCGGAGAGGCCGGTGATGACGTCCGAAGGCAACACGGAGAACACGACGCCCGTCGACGTCGTCGTGATCGGTGCCGGGCAGGCAGGCCTGTCGGCCGCGTATTACCTGCGACGTTTCGGGCTCGAACCCGAAACGGGGTTCGTGGTGTTCGACCGGTCGTTCGGCCCCGGCGGCGCGTGGCAGCACCGGTGGCCTTCCCTCACGTTGAACACCGTCAACGGCCTGCACGACCTGCCCGGGTCCGCGTTCTCCGACGCGGTCGACACCGGCTCCGGTGAAGTGCCCGCGTCGTCGGCGGTGCCCGCGTACTACGGCGCCTACGAGAAGGAGTTCGACCTTCCCGTACACCGCCCCGTTCAGGTCACGGTGGTGTGCAACCGGGGCGAACGCCTGCGGGTGGAGACCGATACCGGCGTGTACTCCGCACGGGGACTCATCAACGCGACCGGCACCTGGGAACACCCGTTCGTCCCGTGGTATCCGGGTGCGGCGCGGTTCCGGGGGCAGCAACTCCACACGAAGGACTACCGCGACGCCGAGCAGTTCCGTGGACGGCACGTGCTCGTCGTGGGCGGGGGAATCTCCGCGGTGCAGTTGCTCGACGAGATCTCGTTCGTCACCACCACCACGTGGGTGACTCGACGCGAACCCGTCTGGCGCGACGAGGAATTCACGCCCGAATTCGGACGGACGGTAATCGCGGCCGTGGAGGACCGGGTGCGCCACGGATTACCTCCCGGTTCGGTCGTCTCCGTGACCGGGCTTCCCGTCACACCCATGATCCGGGCGGCACGCGAACGCGGAGTGCTCGACCGGTTGCCGATGTTCGCCGAAATTACCGAGACCGGTGTCCGCTGGCCCGACGGAACAACCCTCGATGTCGACGTAATCCTGTGGTGCACCGGTTTTCGAAGCTCACTCGACCATCTGGCGCCGCTCGGCCTGCGCAATCCCGGCGGGGGAATCACGATGACGGGACGGCTCGCGACGCAGGTCGCCGCCGACCCGCGAATCCACCTCGTCGGCTACGGCCCGTCCGCGTCCACCATCGGCGCCAACCGCGCCGGGCGGGCCGCGGCACGTGAACTCGTCGACCATCTGACCACCGGAGCTGCGGCGTTGTGAGACGGCGCGGGGGGTCGGTCCTGGTGGTCGCGTTCGCAGCCGCGACCAGCCTTCTCGCCTCCGCGCCCGAAGCCGTCGAGATCGCGCTCCCTCCCCCGCCGCCACCGATCCCGGCGCCGCCGCCCACGCCACTGGCGCCCGACGAACTCGCCGCCCGTACCGTGCCGGTCGTCGTGACCATCGACGCGAGCCGCGGATGGACGGGAACGTCCGGAACGGGAATCGTTCTCACACCCGACGGCACGGTGCTGACCAATCATCACGTGGTCAGCGGAGCGACCGACATCACCGCGGTGAGCGCGGCGACGGGACTGATCTACGACGTCGACGTCATCGGGTACGACAGTGCACGCGACATCGCCGTACTCCAGCTCGGCACCGCGAACGGTCTCCCCGCGGCACCGGTCGCCGACGCTCTGCCACCCGCGGGGACTCCCGTGACCGCATTCGGGAACGCGGACGGCGGCGGCGTCGTGATCGCAGCGCCGGGCACCGTCATCGCGGCCGACCGCAGCGTGATGGTCCGCGACTCCACCGAGGGCTCCCGCAAGCGACTCACCGGAATGCTGCAGACCGACACCCCGATCCGCCCCGGAGACTCGGGCGGTCCGCTCGTCGACCATTACGGCGCGGTGGTCGGAGTCAACACCGCCGGCGCGATCGAACGTGAGCAGCAAGAACCGTCCGAGTCCGCACCGGAGGCGTATGCCGTCCCGATCGCGGAGGCTCTCGCCGTCGTCGAGCAGGTCCGGACCGGGGTCGGCACCGACACCGTGCACGTCGGCCCCACACCACGACTCGGTCTCGGCGTCACCACCGCCCGAGCGGACGGCGCCGACCGCGGGGCCGAAGTGCTGTGGGTGTCGTTCGATACCCCCGCGTATCGCGCCGGCCTCGAAGCCGGCGACGTGGTCGTTTCCTTCGGAGGCGACACGGTGTCGTCGACGACCGACCTCGAGCAACGGCTACGAACCCGGAAACCGGGTGACACCGTCCGGATCGAATGGCTCGACGGGGACGGCCGTTCTCGTACGGCCGACGTGGTTCTCGAAGACGGCCCCGCCCGCTGATCCGCAGAACGCCGTAGCGTGGGGCGACACCGCACCGGAACCCGGAGGGCACATGCCTCGACTTCTGCACCTCGATTCGTCCGCCGACCTCGACGCCTCGGTCTCACGCGAACTGACTCGGTTGTTCGTCGATACCTGGCGCGCAACCGGTTCCGACCACACGGTGATCGAGCGGGATCTGCACCGATCGCCGCTCCCCCACCTTCCGGACGCCGCGCTGCACTACGCGGCGCGGCTGCGCACCGGTACGGAGCGGCCCGACCCGGCGGCCGAGGGTCTGCAAGCCGAACTGATCGCCGAGCTGACGGGCGCGGACGCGGTGGTGATCGGTGCGCCGATGTACAACTGGTCGATGCCGTCCTCGCTCAAAGCCTGGATCGACTACATCCACGTACTCGGCACCACAGTGCCGTTCGATACTTCGGACGCACCCCTGGCGGGCAAGCCGGCGGTGATCGTGTCGAGCCGAGGAAACACGTACGCTCCCGGAACTCCGGGCGATGGAACCGATTTCGTCATACCTCCCCTCATGCAGGTCCTCGGCACCTCGCTCGGCATGTCGGTATCGGTGGTGACGGCGGAACTCACGCTCGCCGATCGCCTGACACCGCTTGCCCCGTTCGCCGGCCTCGCGGCGGAGAGCCTTGCCGCCGCCCGGGACGCAGTGCGCACTCTCGCGACGAGCCTGGCCCGGTGAGGACGAGCAGGACGCCTGGCCCGCACCGGTGAAGTTCCTGGTGGGATGCTCCTACCTCGGCGTGCTCTGCGCACTGTCGATCGGGGTGTGGGTGATTCCTCGACTGGTAGCGACGGGATACCCGCCTGGCACACGTCGAGGGGCATGAGCAGATTCGACGCGCGGTCACGGTGTCGGGGGACACGTCGGCTTCGCCGGATCGCAGATCGACGACGAAGTGTGCGCTCGGCCGTGACCACATCCGGGCCGGTACAGACCCGTGGCGGAAGACGGAATCGTCGCAGCGGGATACTCGACACGTGAGCGCAACACTACGTATCAGCGGCCTGTCCACCTCGAGAGGCGAACGCACGCTGTTCGAAGGCCTCGACCTCACCGTCGCACCGGGTGACGTGATCGGGCTGGTGGGCGCGAACGGCGCCGGCAAATCGACGCTGCTCACGACACTGGCCGGGCTGGGGAACGCGGACGTCACCGGATCGATCGTGCTCAGTCCGCCCGACGCGACCGTCGGATACCTCGCCCAGGAACCCGAGCGCGTCCCCGGTGAGACGATCCTGGATTTCCTCGGCCGGCGCACCGGCGTGACGGACGCCGAGAACATCATGAACGCGGCTGCCGAGGCGCTCGGCGAGTCGGATGTCGACGATTACACCCCGGCACTCGAGCGGTGGCTCGCGCTCGGCGGTGCCGATCTCGCAGAGCGCGCCGAGAAGGTCGTGTCGGATCTGGGACTCGGGGTCGGGCTCGACGCGCCGATGACCGGGCTGTCCGGCGGGCAGGCGGCGCGCGTCGGACTCGCGGCGCTGCTTCTGTCGCGCTACGACGTGCTGCTTCTCGACGAACCCACCAACGATCTCGACCTCGCGGGGCTGGAGCAACTCGAGCGTTTCGTCGCGGAGACACGCACCGCTCTGGTGGTGGTGAGCCACGACCGCGAATTCCTCGCGCGGACCGTGACGGGCATCGTCGAACTCGATCCCGTCCAGCAGCAGATCTCGGTGTACGACGGCGGTTACGAGGCGTACCTCGTCGAGCGCGAGGTGGCACGGCGGCACGCCCGCGAAGAGTACGAGGAATTCGCCGACACCAAGTCGCAACTCGAGGACCGCGCGCAGATGCAGCGCAACTGGCTCGAACACGGAACACGGAATGCTCGGCGGAAGTCGAAGGACAACGACAAGATCGGGAAGAAATTCCGCGCGGAGGCCACCGAGAAGCAGGCCGCAAAAGCGCGTCAGACGCAGCGGCGCATCGAACGCCTCGACGTCGTCGAGGAACCCCGCAAGGAATGGGAACTGCGGATGGAGATCGCGGCGGCACCGCGCAGCGGCACGGTCGTCGCGACACTCGACGACGCGATGGTGCGACGCGGTGATTTCACCTTCGGTCCGGTGACCACCCAGGTGCAGTGGGGGGACCGGATCATCGTCACGGGCCCGAACGGGGCGGGGAAAACCACACTGCTGCGATTGCTGCTCGGCACCCTCACCCCGGATTCCGGGCGCGCGAGCCTCGGTTCCGGAGTCCAGGTCGGCGAGATCGATCAGGCGCGCGGCCTGTTCGAAGGCGACGAGCCTCTGGTCGAAGCTTTCGGCCGGCAGGTCCCGGAGTGGCCGGACGCCGACGTACGTACCCTGCTCGCCAAGTTCGGACTCAAGGGGCACCATGTCCTGCGACCTGCGGCGTCGTTGTCGCCGGGCGAGCGGACACGGGCGGGGTTGGCGCTGCTGCAGGCGCGCGGTGTGAACCTGCTCGTGCTCGACGAGCCGACCAACCACCTCGATCTCCCGGCGATCGAGCAACTCGAGCAGGCGGTCGAGAGCTTCGACGGAACGCTCCTGCTGGTGACGCACGATCGCAGAATGCTGGAGACGACGCGGAGCACGCGGCGGTGGCGGCTCGAAGACGGACGGCTGAGCGAGGAGTTGCTGTAGATGAGCGGAAGCGTTCGGGTGGACAGCTGGACGTGGTCGGTGCGGCTGTTCAAGACCCGGTCGGCGGCGGCATCGGCGTGCCGCGCCGGGCACGTGAAGGTCGACGGCGTGACAGCGAAGCCGTCGACACCGGTGACGATCGGCACCGAGGTCCGCGTGCGGGCGCACGGGGTCGAAAAGATCGTCGAGGTCACGCAACTGGTCAACAAGCGGGTGGGTGCGCCGATCGCCGCCACCGCCTACATCGATCACAGCCCACCGCCGCCGCCGAAGGAGATTCTCGCGGCGATCCCGATCCGCGATCGCGGCGCGGGTCGGCCTACGAAGAAAGATCGCCGCGAACTCGACCGGATCCGCGGTTTCCAGGACGACTGACGGGATCGCCTCGAATGGGGCCGTGGGCTTCGTGCCGGTCATCGGACGGTACTCGACTCCCCCGAAAACCCGGTCCCGTCGTACTCGGGTCGCTACGATCACGGGCAATTCGGCTGCCGGGGGCCGGCGAATCTCGGGTGGCCTCCCCGACAGCCCACGAGGGGGAGGCGGTTTCATCATGGCGTGTCGAATCAGCGAGTTGGTGCTCGACTGCAGGGAACCCGAGGTGCTGGCGCGGTTCTGGTGCGAGGTCCTGGACTTCGTCGTGCTCGATCGTGACGAAGACGGACTGGAGATCGGACCACGCGAAGGATTCGGCGGCGCGCAACCGACCATCATCCTGAGTCGGACGGATAAACCCGAGCCCGCAAAACCGCGCCTGCACATCGATGTCAACGCCACCGACCGTGATCAGGACGCAGAACTCGAACGACTGCTCAGCCTCGGTGCACGCCCGGCCGACATCGGACAGACGGGCGACGAGTCGTGGCACGTGCTCGCCGATCCCGAGGGCAACGAGTTCTGCCTTCTGAAGACTCGCCTCGAGCCCCTCTGATGCACGTGCTGACGCCACGACCGCCGGGGCCGTGGCGGGAGGGCGAGTTCCCGGTATTGACAAATCGTTGGGTTTTTACAACACTTTGTTCCATGAGTCCGGTACGCCGTGGGGAAACGCTCCCCATCTTCAACCGCATCCGCGTTCTCCGTGCGGAACGCGGCATGAGCCGAGCCCAACTTGCCGAGCTCATCGACGTGAACCCCCAAACGGTGGGCGCACTCGAGCGCGGAGACCACTATCCGAGCCTGGATCTCGCTTTCCGGATCTGCGACGTCTTCGGCCTCCCGGTCGAAGCGGTCTTCTCGCGCACCGAGTTCACCCCCTTGTCGACCGAGCTCTACAGAGCCCACACCAAGGAGGCCTGACATGTCCACCGCGTCGCTCATCGACCGGTACGAGGACTACCGCACCCGCCGGTTCCTCACGCACGAGGCCACATTCGCGAAATGGCTGCCGGCATGGCGCACCCGGCACCGTCGCCGCATCCTCGCCGGTGCCGTCGTCGCCCTGATCTCGGCGATGTTCGTCATCTCCGTGGCAACCTACTTCTTCCCTGTCGTCGCCATTGTGTGGCTGGCTGTCGTGTTGGTATTCCTGCCCACGTGGACATGCCTGCAGATCGTCTCGGGGCGGCAATCCGACGCACCCCGGCATGCCCTCGACGAGCGTGAGATCGCCGAACGCAACAGCGCCCGCTCGATCGGCCTCTCGGTGGCGCAGAGCCTGCTCCTGATACCGATCTTCGCGCTCCTGTGGAGCCCGCCGTTCGACTTCATCGATCACAAAGCACTGTGCTACTCGGCGGGTGGATTCGCTCTCGCCGCAATACTTTTCAGTGGATGCCTCCCGGCAGTGCTGCTGGCGTGGACCCGACCCGACGACGACCCGGAGGACCAACTATGACCCTCACCATCGACAATCTCTCGAAACGTTACGGCTCCACGGTCGCCCTCGACGGGGTGAGCTTCGAGGTGCAGCCCGGTGAACTGTTCGGGTTCGTCGGCAGCAACGGTGCCGGCAAGACCACCACCATGCGCATCGCGCTGGGAGTGCTCGCCGCAGACGGCGGAGAAGTCCGGCTTTCGGGCAAGCCCGTCGATCTCGACGTCCGCCGCACAATCGGGTACATGCCCGAGGAACGCGGGCTCTATCCGAAGATGAAGGTCGGTAACCAACTGATCTATCTTGCTCGGTTGCACGGGCTTTCGAAGCGCGATGCCACGGCGGCGATGCAGCGCTGGACCGAAAGGCTGGGCATCGCCGAGCGGATCGGTGACACGGTCGATTCACTGTCTCTCGGCAATCAGCAGCGCGTTCAGCTCGCCGCAGCGCTCATACACGATCCCGCCGTCCTCGTTCTCGACGAACCGTTCTCGGGTCTCGATCCGGTCGCCGTCGATGTCATGAGCGAGGTTCTCGTCGAGAAGGCGAACACCGGTGTCCCGGTGATCTTCTCGAGCCACCAGCTCGATCTGGTACAGCGACTGTGCGAGCGCGTCGGCATCATCGTCCATGGACGCATGCGCGTCGTCGGTGCCGTCGACGACTTGCGCGCCGAGGGTGCTTCCCGTCTGGTCGTGCACGCTCCCGACGCCCCCGCCGGCTGGGCCGACGGCCTGCCGGGTGTCTCCGGCTCGGAATACACAGAGGGTCGCACCGTGCTCACCATCGAGCCGGGCACCGACGACCAGCAGATCCTCAAAACTGCGCTGTCCACCGGACCGGTACACGAGTTCTCCTTGCAGCAACCGTCCCTGACCGACCTGTTCCGAGAGGTGGTAGCCGCATGAGCGCCCCACTGAGCAACTCGCACGCGATCGGCCTGGTGGCGCGCCGCGAATTCGTCACCCAGGTACAGAAGAAGAGCTTCGTCATCAGCAACGCGATCGTGCTCGCTGCGATCGTCGTCGGCATCGTCGCGATGTCGATCTTTTCCGGCGGCGAGGACGACCGCCCCACCGTGGGTGTCGTCTCCGGCTACACCCTCGGCACGACGCTCGGTTCCATCGGCGACGCCGTGGGCACGCCGATCGAAGTCTCCACCGTGCCCGACGCCGACGCCGCTCGCGAGCAGGTAGGTGCGGGCAGCCTCGACGTCGCCCTCGTTCCCGGCGGTGACGGTACCGTCACCGCGATCACCGAGTCCGATATCGACGCCGATCTCAAAGCACTCATCGATACCGCGGTCGTGCAGGAAGCCCAATCCGCGGCGCTGTCCACCCGCGGAGTCGACCCCGCGGAGATCGCTGCGGCCGCTGCTCGCGCAACCGTGGTCGTCGAGGCCATCGAACCTCCCGACCCCGAACAGGGCCAGCGGATCATCCTGGCGACCGTTTCGGTACTCCTGCTGTACTTGCAGATCCTGCTGTTCGGAACGTATGTCGCGATGGGCGTGGTCGAGGAGAAGTCCTCGCGTGTCGTCGAACTTCTGCTCTCCACCCTCCGGCCGCTGCAGCTGCTGTGGGGCAAGATTCTCGGCATCGGTGCCGTCGGCCTGCTCCAGCTCACCGCGTACGGCGTCGTGGGTGTCGGCGCGTCTGTCGCCACCGGGACGCTCACCATCACCGGCACCGCGATCGGTGTGCTGGCCGGCACGCTCGGCTGGTTCATCCTCGGCTTCGCGTTCTTCGCCGTGCTCTACGCCGCAGCGGGGTCGATGGTCTCGCGGCAGGAAGACGTGAACTCCACGTCCGGCCCGTTGATGATCGTCATCATCGCGATGTTCTTCGCGGCGTTCTCTTCGATCGACGACCCGGAAGCCTCGTGGAGCACGACCCTGAGCTGGATCCCGCCGTTCTCGGCAATCCTCATGCCGCTCCGCATCGCGGCAGGTGTCGCGACTCCGGTACAGATCGTCGGCACCGTACTGCTCATGGTCGCCGCAACGGCACTGCTCAGCCTCGTAGCGGCGAAGATTTACCAGCGTTCGATCCTGCGTATCGGCCGCACGGTGACGTGGAAGGAAGCACTCGGCCGCTGAGCGCACGGCGGTACACCGAAGCTGGACGAGCGCCCGCCTCGTATAGGTTTGTTCCACAGCATGATCGACAGGTGGAGGCGACGTGGCGGGCACCAAGATCTCGGCGCAGGATTTCATCGACAACGTGGTCGACCCGGGAAGTTTCACCTCGTGGGATACCACCCCGGTAAAGGTCCACGCCGACGAGAAATATCAGGCGGACCTCCGTCGCGCCGCCGAGAAGTCCGGTACCGACGAATCGGTTCTCACCGGAACAGGCACAGTGCACGGTCGCCGCGTGGCGCTGATCGCATGCGAGTTCTCCTTCCTCGCAGGGTCGATCGGCGTCGCGGCGGCCGAGCGGATCGTGACCGCGATCGAACGCGCCACCGCCGAGCGTCTCCCCCTGCTCGCCTCCCCCACCTCGGGAGGCACCCGAATGCAGGAGGGGACGCTCGCGTTCGTACAGATGGTGAAGATTGCCGCTGCCGTCGCAGAGCACAAGGCATCGCACCTGGGTTACCTTGTCTATCTGCGTAATCCGACCACCGGAGGAGTCTTCGCGTCGTGGGGGTCGCTCGGGCACGTCACCGTCGCCGAACCCGGCGCACTCGTCGGGTTTCTCGGCCCCCGCGTCTACCAGGCGCTCTACAACGAACCTTTCCCGGAGGGCGTGCAGACGGCGGAGAACCTCTACCGCAAGGGCGTGATCGACGGAGTCGTCCCGCTCGAAAAAGTCCGGCGACTCGTCCACCGACTGCTCCGTGTGCTCGTGGAACCGGATCGGCCCGACACCAGCACTTCTCGCGCCGTCACCACCGTCGACGACGTGCCCGACATCCCGGCCTGGCAGTCGGTCATGCTCAGCCGCAGGCCCGAACGCCCGGGGATCCGTGAATTGCTCCGGCACGCCGCGTCGGCTCAGGTACGACTGTCCGGTACCGGGGAAGGCGAGTCCGATAAGACGGTGTTGTTGTCGCTGGCGCGTTTTCGCGGGGTGTCGTGTGTGATGTTCGGGCAGGACCGCACCGGCCAGTCCGCGTCGAGCACGATGGGACCCGGCGCGCTGCGGGAAGCACGTCGCGCAATGCGGCTCGCCGAAGAACTCCGACTCCCCCTCGTTCTCGTCATCGACACCCTCGGCGCGTCGTTGTCGAAGGAGGCCGAGGAACGCGGACTCGCGCCCGAAATCGCCCGCTGCATATCCGATCTCGTGACCTTGTCGACGCCGACCGTGTCGGTGCTGCTCGGCCAGGGCACAGGCGGGGGTGCGCTCGCGTTGCTGCCCGCCGACCGTGTGCTGTGCGCGCAACACGGGTGGCTCGCTCCGCTGCCACCCGAGGGAGCCAGCGCCATCGTGCACCGCGACACCACCCATGCCCCGCGCATGGCAGAAGCACAGGGAATCCGCGCGCGGGACCTGCTGCGTGACGGGATCGTGGACGGGGTGATTCCCGAACGACCCGACGCGAGCGAGGAACCGGTGGAATTCGTGAAGCGAGTCGGTGCCGCCGTCGCACGCGAACTCACCGAACTGGCCGGGGAACCCGCCGACCAGCGGTACAGCCGCCGCATCGACCGGTATCGCCGGTTGGGTCTTCCGGCGGAGTGAGCTTCACCGGGGCGGATCAGGGACGCACGCCCACCCCGGTCGCGACTTCCTCGACACGGCCACGCAGGCTGTCGGCCACCAGCGGCGGGGTCGGCGCTCCGGCACCCTCCCGCAGTCCCGAGACGAATTCTGCGAGCACATCCAGCGGCTCGGCGGACGGCGACCAGCCGAGTTCGGTCCGAGCGCGCGTGCAATCCATCAGTGGTAGCCGAAGGACGGTATCGAGAAGCCCCGGATCGGCCGGCGCGAGATGGGTATGCCAGGCCGCGGCGACGGCAGAGCGAATGATCCCGCGCTTGACCGGCACCACCCGCGCGCCCAGCACTTCCGCGAACGAGTGGGCGTCGACCGGCGGATCCGCCGCGATGTTGAACGCACCCCGGACGGGCCGCAGGACGGCACGCACGTAGGCATCCGCCGCGTCGTCGGAATGCAGGATCTGCATCCGCAGCCCCGGCATGTCCGGAACGACCGGAATCGCAGGCAGCAGCGAGCCCGGTACGAACGGCCCCGCAAAGATCCGTCGCTGCGCTGTGGCAGAGCGTCGCTGGAAGATGAACCCGGGCCGCATCCGGACGAGACGGATCTCCGGATGCTCGAGTTCGAAGGCGTCGTACCACCGCTCGAGATAGGCCTTCTCCCTCGGATACGCCGCGCCCGGCCATCCGTGGGTGGGCCACGTTTCGTCGACGCGCGGTTCCTCGACTCCGGGCTCCGAAGTGGGGCCTGGCGAATAGGCCCCGACAGACGACGCCACCACGATCACGGGCACCTGCGCCTCCGCTGCGGCGGTGAGTGTCCGGATCGTGCCCAGCACGTTGTTCTCCCACGTCGTCTCCGGTTTGTGCGTGGGTTGGAACAGCCAGGCGAGGTGGACGAGCGCGTCGGCGCCGCGCAGCGTCTCCGCGAGATCGTCCGACGCGACATCGACAGGCGCGAAGGTCGATTTGGGGACCGTCCAGTCGGTCGGGCGACGGGCAATGCCCAGGACCGATTCCACGGCGGGTTCCGCCCCGAGGGCGCGAACCACTGCGGTGCCGACGTTGCCGGTCGCGCCGGTGACCACCACGTGCATGCCGGAAGAGCTAGCTTTCGAGTGTTCGGTCATGCTTCCGAGTACCCGGCGGGTGCGACGTAAACCTGCGGCTACCACGCACCG